>ERZ857745.2531-NODE-2531-length-19404-cov-13.260013_pt1 | contig 19404 bp, 19 predicted proteins | sample MGYA00519699_ERZ857745 | MGnify/ENA primary metagenome ERZ857745 (study PRJEB31778, sample SAMEA3449357) | human gut metagenome | biome: human gut; feature: human-associated habitat; material: faeces | place: United Kingdom | collected 2010/2012 ...
GATGTATGTCTCAGAAAAGGCGGTCTGGAGTCTCTGCCGTTCATGTATGAAGAATACGGAGACTGGGAGATGTACGAGAATGCTGAAGAATACCTGAAATACCAGCGTATAGTTTCAGCATATGCAAAAACCCTGTCAATTAAGGCGGAGTATATCTCTAAGTTGTATTATGACAATGAAGAGGGTTTACAGTGTGTTTCAGCATACAAAATCAAGCTGGAAAAGAAATTGACAAAAGAATATGCGAAAGAAATTGTCGCAAAGTTAACTGATGGATTTGTGTACGGAAAGTAATGATTGCCGGCTGTATGACTACAGCCGGATTTTTTTGTAGGCGAAAATCCTGCATATTGTAGTTAAACAAAACAAAGAAAGGAGATACAAAAATGAATAAATGGGAAAGCCTAAAAATCAGCATCGAAGAAAAACTAGAATGGATAGATAAGAAAGAAGAAACACCAATTAAAACTGATGAAGTACAGACAGCTACAGTTACAAATAGATTCACCAATTCTATGCTGTTTATGTTGAGTTTGTTTGCTATATTCATACTTATTTTTAAAGGTATCTAGATTCCATGGTATCGCTTACAATTTATAATGGGTTATAGTATTGATTGGTTATAAAATTTAAGGTTTAAATCAATTTTACTTAGTAAATAATTTTGCTTTACATGTATTTAACAATTCATTACATTTTAAGTAGATATATTTACATATATTATATAATTAAAGGCTTAATCGTTACATTGGTGACTTGTTAATATAACTGACATTACTGATGTCTATTTAAAGTTTATTGTATAAGTGTAAACGAAAGAGAGACTACACTTATGACAAGAACTTCAAAATATTTAAACCAAGATACTATCGCTGTTTTCAATCTTTTCAAATCGAAAAGATTGATCGTGAAATTACTGATTATTTAGATACAAACAATAAAATGAATACGTATCATTTTGAATACTGTCCTAAATGCGGATGTTATCATCCTCGTTTGGTTAGAGTGGTTTTGCAAATTCTGGTAAGCAAATGCTTTGTTGTGGACCGCGGTCAACTTACTTTTTATTCTCACCAAGACTAATTCAAATGGAATAAGCTTTAAATGGTGTATCTCTTAAAGAAATGGCTGCTAAAATCAATGAAAACGAACATAATGTTTTTAATATGCGTCATAAACTATTGGTAGTTTAAAAACTGAGTAACATCCCAAATGAAGTTGAAATGGATGAAAAGTATACTTCATACAATCATAAAGAAACTAAGATTGATGGAATGGAACACCTGCTACAAAAAGAGGGTTGTCTAATCAGAAGGTATGTATAATCACTGCAATACAGAGATTCGGTCATACAATTGCCAGAACATTAAATTATGGCAAGCCATCATCCATAGATCTATTAATATTTGGTGAATGTCTTGAATCAAAGTCTTTTGTAATGCTAGAGGCTACCAACAGCTACAACGAACTTTTAGAAAGTAAGAACTGTCAGATATTTGTCCTTGACTTTTGAACCAGTTTACTTCGAGAGGATTATTCAAAAATCAAATAATAAAAAATGAGAGTCATTTCATAAATTGAAGTGGCTCTCTTCGTGGATTTAGTGGCTCTGTCAAAATGGATTCGGAGGCTCTATTTTCATGGATTGGGTGGCTCCGCAACCATGAAATACTTCATAAATATGTGATTATATAGAAAATAGAACAAAAAAATTGTTCTAAAAGCTTTTTACTTGTTATAATATGGGTGATGAAAGAAGGTGTATTTCATGAAGTTATTAAGAATTTGTGCAACAAATTATAAAAATTGTTGTGAGGACTTTACAATTGATTTAGTGGCAAAGTCTAAGAAGTCAAGTGAAGATAAGGAATATGAATTACAAGAAATTGCAGAAGATTTGTATGTATTTAATACTGTAGCTTTTGTTGGTAAAAATGCATCGGGTAAAACTTCTGCGATAGAGCTGTTGGAATGTTGTTATTCTATTCTTAGTGAATTTCGTTTAGAGGATAAATACTATGCATTAGATCATGTAAAATTAGAAATTATTTTCTATCATGAGGGTTTTATTTATAAATATAATACGGTTTTAAAAACAAATCCTAATCTAGGAAGAAATGTGAATTTTACTGAGCAGCATATTTATCAAAAGAAGTATTATAAATCAAAAGTTAAAGATATTTATTTGGATGATGGATTTAATGAAATTACTAATTTAACAGAGCTTCCACAGGATACATCGATTGTATTCTTTGTTTTAAAGAAAAATGTAAATCGTGCTATATATTTTAATAGTGATGGAATGGGTGCTAATACGTATAGAATGATGTTTAGAGCTATAAAGACTTATAAAATTTCAAATGAAGTTTTGATGAAGATTATTAATATTTTTGATGATAAAATCCAAAATTTAGAAATGTTGGATGAAAAACGTTACAAATTGACTTTTCAAGGTCTTGAAAAACAACTTACAGATTCAGAATTATTCTATATGCTTTCGAGTGGTACGACAAAGGGGATTTTGCAATATGTCTTTGTGGTAGCGGCACTGGAAAATGGCTTTGATCTTTTAATAGATGAAGTAGAAAATCATTTTCATAAAACGTTGGTAGAGAATATGATTAGCTTATTTAAAGATAAAACTGTAAATAAAAAATCAGCGACTTTGATATTTACTACACATTATTGTGAAGTTTTAGATTTGTTTAATCGCCAAGATAATATTTGGATTGCAAAATCAAAGGATAAGATTCAATTGGATAATATGTATGAAACTTATAATATCCGACCTGAACTTTTAAAAAGTCGTCAATTTTATAATAATGCGTTTGATACATCTGTGAATTATAATGACCTAATGGCATTGAAAAAGGAATTGATGAAATGAAATATCTAATTATGTGCGAAGGTCCAAATGAACTTGAAATTATTCGAATGCTATTGGAACATGATAAATTGATTTTTACTGAAGATGACTTACTAAACTTAGTACCTTATCATGCTAGGCAAATTGAAAGCAACCCTACTGTAAAGGCTGCGCTGAATCTGTATCCAGGAGAAGTCCAGGTATTGAGAATTGGCGATAAATTAAATGATGAATTAAAAATTTCAAAAGTTTATAAAAAGAAGATTACATGTGTAAAAAAATATTGTACCAAGCCTGAATTAGAGATGCTGTTGATTATTTCAGAAGAATTAAATTCCAAATTTGAAAAAGAAAAATCTAAAAAAAGTCCAAAATCTTTTTGTAAAGAAAATGTGATTTATAATAAGAATCGCTATAATAATAGCACTACTTTTTTTCGGGACTATTATGAAGATAGAATGGATTTACTTGTAAATGCGATACAAAAATATAAAAAACTCAAAGGTAAACATAAAAAAGATGAACTTTATTTAGCAGATTTGTTGAAAGAGAGGTAAAGTTATGGATTGTAGAAGTGAAGAAAAAAGGCGTGAGATTGTTGAAGCATATAATGTAAAACCGGTTGCTCATATTCAATTGTTATCTGGACAGAAAAAGCATAGTGATGCGGGACAAACAATTAAGAATGATTATTATATTTTTGAAGCTATGCATAAAATGACAGGTAAAAAAGAAATTATTCAATGTGGTATGGTAGCAGCACGTGATTTTCTTAGATTGTTAAATAGTGAGGGGCTTCCCCTATTTAATCCTTTATGTAATGAAGAAAAATGTACCACTAACGAAAAAGGAGAAACAAAGTCTAAAAAAGATACTAAGAATATACAAACTGTTTGGAATCCTAAGGCCAAACAATTATACAATGCAATAATGTGGGTTATTGTAATTATTGATGCTAAACCAAATACTGCAATCTTTGATTTAAAAGAAAAAGTATATCGTTATAAAGATAAAGAGCCGTTTCCAAAGTATATTAGAGCTGTAAATACAATAATTAAAAATTCTATATGGGATTCGACTTTAACAGAAAGGATTAGCAAACTTAAAGAAACTAATAAAATAAAAGATGATGTTTGCAAGTTTGACTTATTGATTCAGTCATTTGAACATATGGAAGATAAAGAAGGAAATCCAATAGTAATAGAACCTTTATTTTAAAATGTGAGTACCCTCATGACGCCCCCATTCAATAAATTAGCATTAAGAACGTTAATAAACAGTTAGTAAATCAGGTAAATATGCTATAGCTAGGCAGTAGGAAAATGCCTTGGGGTTATCAGATGGGTGCTCACATAATAATATTTCGTCACTTCTAGATTTTAACGATTTTAATGATTCGGTCATCAGTGGATTCATTAAACGATATTCCATATCATTCTCATAAATCTTTAAAATGTTCTAATCCTGATTTAACTTATTACCAATCTTATTCTAGAAGTTTCATTGTGTATAAAGATAATACTGTTACGACTCATTCTCTATCCATTCCTGTTTTTGCTGTGAAAACTGTAATCATTATCATGCACTTTTATCTGCACCTTTTTTTATTCCACATGAACAGGCATCAATTGGTTTTTGTGAATCACAGATATTATGTTGGTTCAAACGGTGTTAATGTACCAGAGAGTTGGTAATAATAATACATTGAATATTGATGGAGTAAGTTATACTTTCAATGTAGTTGCCATGGTATTTTGTTGAAGGGCAATCATACATAATATTAAATAAAATGATGAAATATTCCTTTAATAAAGAATAATAGCTTAATTATTTAACAAATGTACAAATTAAATGGTAACAAGTTATATTCTTTGATATAGTGGATGTAGAGGTTCACCTATAGAAAGGAATATATTATATGAAACGGTTATTAGGTGTTGTATTGGTGTTATTTATGGCATGTATTCCAATGAATATACATGCCAAGGAGGTTGATTTATCTTTTGAGTATAGTGCTCAAAAGGTAGAAATTCAAAATGCAGTGAAGTATTACACAATCGAAGGAGGATTACTAGATGAACCCCCAATAGATTGTGGTACATATATTGCGTTTTTGAGCGATAGAAAAACTATTTTCTTTGAAATCAAACCTAAGAAAGTACCTGTAAAGGTTACCTACAATAAGGATTGGAGAGAGAATGATCCTGAAGAAGACAAATATTTATGTGATTATGTTGGCGATTATGAGTTTAAGTTGAGAATAGATACAGATGGTAATATTAACTCATTGGACAATTATCAAGGAAATTATGATTTTCAGTTTGAGCCAAAGAATGTTAAGGACATTGAAGTTGCAAAGACCAGAATAACGCATCCAGATGTTGAATACGTTTATTCTGAGGATGGAATTAGTATTTATAGTGATATAGATAAAGTAGAACCAATTCAATTAAAAGATGTTGGGAAATATACAGCAGCGTTTAATTTGGATGAACGATATTATGAATCGGTTCCATTTAAAGTAACGATTCTTCCTAAAACTATTGAATTAAAACCAAATAAACAATTTAAATACTTTGGTGAAGAAGATCCAGTCTTAGAAAATGATGATTATATTTTAACAAGAGAACCAGAGGAAGATATTGGTGATTATAAACTTACAGTACAAAGTAAATCAAAGAATTATAAGTATGAAATTATTGAAAATGATGTGTTTAAAATCTTAGGAAGGGATGCAATCCATAGAAATGAAACTAAGGGACCTTCTTTTAAGATTGATAAAGAAGTTGAAAAAAACAACTCATAAAGAAACTCCTATTTTGAATAAAAGTCAATCAAAAATAACTACTTGTATTCATACTAAAACATTTACATATTCGATAACTTTAATGTTTAGTTTGTTAGTTATATTCACTTTCATCTTTAAATTTATTTAAATTCAAGATACCGCTTACAATTTATAATAAGTTATATTGTTGAATGGTTATAAAATTTAAGTATCAATTCAATTTTAATTTGTAAATATTTTTGCTTAACATGTATTTACATTTACTATATTATTAAAATCTCCTTAAAATATCGTATATAAAGGAATATGATTAACATTTTACCAATTTATGTATACTTGACAATGGCTCTTATGAGGGTTAATATTTAGTGGAACTTTTGGGTAAAAAGTGTTAGTTATAACTTAAATATAGCTTTTATAGGTTATAGAAAGATACATTTAGGTAAGATTTTTAGTAGCTGGCTTTCCGCACTTAGATTGAACTGATCATTTATCTATTATGAATGGGTAGGGGAAACTGTATCTAAGTTATAACGTTTGGGTTGAGTTTATAGACTCGTATATTATGAGTCTTTTTTAATGAAATGGGGATCTACATGAGTAAAAATTTAAAAAAGAGTAATACACGCTGGCCTTTAGTTGTTTATGATGTCATTGTTTATATTATTGCCTCTATATTATTACTATGGATATATGGAGGAAATGGTAATTTAACAAATGCAGGATCTTTACAACTATCTATACTAGGATTTGTATGTATATTCATTTGTAGATTAATTGGCAAAATTTATGGACAGATTTGGCGTTATGGTGGTATTCAAGGCTATATTCGCTTGATTTTTTCAGATGCAATAGCATTTATTCTATTAATCATTCTACAAACTACATTACAAGTTGAAAGAATCACCTTTGATCGAGCATTAAGCTTAGTTTGTATTAATTTATTAGGTGCAATTAGTATTCGTATGATTTACCGTTATGCATATTTATATAGTAATAATGAAACATCAAAGGGTAAATTTTTAAGTAAGTTATTATATAGATTTTCTGGATTAACTACAGGGACAGATAAGGAAGTTCAGAAAATTAAGATTGCGATTATAGGTGCTGGACGAGTAGGTGCTAGTTTTGCCGAAGAATTAGTAAATGATGAAAAAGCCGTATATGTACCTCGCTGTTTTATTGATATCGATAAAACAAAAGTAGGAAGAGAAGTAAATGGCATTCCTGTTTGGTATGCAGATGAAACTACATTGGATAAGTTAAAGGCTTATGAAGTACAAGAAATTGTATTCGCAATTCCTAACATGGATGTCAATAAAAAGAAATGTTTATATGATCATTATAAAAATGCAGGATATAAAGTAAAAGTATATGACTATCCAACATTATACACAGCAGGAAGTAAACGTAATTTAAGAGAATTTGATATTGAAGAATTATTGTTCAGAAAACTATTGGCTGTTACAAATGAACAAACATATGCATATTATAAAGACAAAGTCATCTTAATTACCGGTGGTGGAGGATCTATTGGATCTGAATTATGTAGACAACTAGCTAAGATGAGTCCTAAACAAATCATCATCTTAGATATCTATGAAAATGGTGCTTATGATGTACAACAAGAATTGAAGATTGCCTATGGAAATAATATAAATCTTCAAATTGAAATTTGTTCAATCACACATAAAAAAGCATTGGAAAAAGTATTTAAACAATACCATCCACAAATCATTATCAATGCAGCTGCGCATAAACACGTACCTTTAATGGAACATAATTGTGTAGAAGCTATTTATAATAATGTATTTGGTACAAAGAACTTAATTGAGTTATGTGAAAAATACAATGTACAACGATTTATGATGGTATCAACAGATAAAGCAGTAAATCCAACAAATGTAATGGGCGCTACTAAGCGTATGTGTGAAATGATGGTACAGTCTGCAAGTATGTATGGACATGTTAAATATAGTGCGACACGCTTTGGAAATGTATTAGGAAGTGCTGGAAGTGTTATTCCATTATTCAAAAGACAAATTGCCAAAGGTGGTCCAGTAACACTAACAGATAAACGAATTATTCGTTACTTTATGACAATTCCAGAAGCAAGTCAATTAGTCTTACAATCCGGTGCTATGGCTAATAATGGAGAACTATTTGTATTAGACATGGGACAACCAGTTAAGATCTTAGACTTAGCAGAAAACATGATTAAACTGTCTGGAGCACATGATATTGAAATTATTGAAACAGGATTACGTCCTGGAGAAAAATTGTTTGAGGAACTCTTAATTAAGAGTGATACACTTACAAAAACAGATAACGACTTGATCTTCATTGAAAAAGATACACCACTTTCTAAAGAAGTAATAAATGAAAAACTTCAAGTACTTAAAAAAGCCATTGAAAACGAGGATGACAATGATGCTAGAGAAGCATTGAGAAGTGTTGTACCAACATTTAGAAGACCAGAAGAAATAAATAAGCAAGTCGCTTAGAGGAGGATAAAGAGTTTATGATGAATATACCATTTTCACCACCAGATATTTCAGAAGAAGAAGTAAAAGAGGTTACTGAAGCATTGAAATCTGGTTGGATTACTACAGGGCCAAAAACAAAGCAGTTAGAAAAAGAAGTAGCTGAACTTTGTGGAGTAAATCGAGCTGTATGTCTTAATTCACAAACAGCATGTGCTGAAATGACATTGAGATTATTGGGGGTAGGACCTGGTGATGAAGTAATTACTAGTGCGTATACATACACGGCAAGTGCTTCTGTTGTATGTCATGTTGGAGCTAAATTAGTTTTAATTGATACACAAGAAGACTCATTAGAAATGGATTATGAAAAATTAGAAAATGCGATTACTGAAAAGACTAAAGTAATCATTCCTGTGGATCTTGGGGGAGTTCCATGTGACTACGATCGAATTTTCTCTATTGTAGAAAAGAAAAAGGATTTATTTAATCCTACAAATGATATTCAAAAAGCGATTGGTAGAGTAATTGTTATGGCAGATACTGCTCATGCGTTTGGTGCAACTTGGCACAATAAACCAGTAGGTAGTATTGCTGATTTCTCTAACTTTAGTTTCCATGCAGTTAAAAACTTTACTACAGCAGAAGGTGGAGCTGTAACATGGAAAGATATTGAAGGTATTGATAATGAAGATATCTATAAGAAATATCAGTTATTATCATTACATGGGCAATCTAAAGATGCATTAGCTAAGACTCAATTAGGAGCTTGGGAATATGATATTGTAGGTCCTTGGTACAAATGTAACATGACAGATGTTGTTGCAGGTATTGGATTAGCACAAATGAGAAGATATAAGGGAATGTTAGAAAGAAGAAAAGAGATTATTCAAAAGTATGATGCTGCATTCAAACCATTGGGTGTTGAAGTATTGAATCATTATACGAATGAACATCAATCTTCTGGACATTTGTATATTACAAGAGTTCCTAATATTACAATGGAACAGCGTAATGAAATTATTATTAAAATGGCAGAGCAGGGGATTGCCACAAATGTTCATTACAAACCACTTCCAATGATGACTGCCTATAAAAACTTAGGATTTGATATCAAGGATTATCCAAATGCATATAAGCAGTTTAAAAATGAAATCACTCTTCCTTTGTACACGAAGTTAACAGATGAAGAAGTGGATTATATTATTGAAAATTATTGTAATGTGATTAATAAGGTGAAAAATTAATGCTTAAGAATTGGAATGAATTGCCTGAGTATATGCGAACGGATGAAGTTCGTCCTTACTATGATTTATTGCAGAAAAAAAGATTAAGTTTATTTTTAAAAAGAGTATTTGATATTGTAGTTTCACTTATCATGATCATTCTTTGTTCTCCAATTTTATTGATTATTTCAATATTAATTGTAAAAGATTCTAAGGGTGGCGTTTTCTATAGACAAGAAAGAGTCACTCAGTATGGTAGAGTATTTAGAATCTTTAAGTTTAGAACAATGGTACAAAATGCAGATCAGATTGGAACACAGGTAACCGTATCGAATGATTCAAGAATCACAAAGATTGGAAGTAAACTTAGAAATTGTAGATTAGATGAATTACCACAATTATTCAATATTTTTTTAGGAGATATGACATTTGTGGGAACACGACCAGAAAGTGTTCATTATGTTAAGAGTTATACGAATGAAATGTATGCAACTTTATTACTTCCTGCAGGAGTAACATCAGAAGCTAGTATTGAATATAAAGATGAAGCTGATTTACTGGATCAAGCAGATGATGTGGATAGCGTATATATTAATGAGGTATTACCAGAAAAGATGAAGTATAACTTGAATAGTATAAAAGAGTTTAGTTTCTTTAAAGAAATCGCAACTATGTTTAGAACTGTGTTTGCGGTGTTGAGGTAGGAAAATATTATGGTAAATGGGTTAGTATCAGTAATCATGCCTTCGTGGAATACTAGTAATTTCATAGCAGAATCAATTCAATCTGTAATTGATCAGACATATGAAAATTGGGAATTAATTATCGTTGATGATTGTTCAACAGATAATACTGATGATGTAGTGGCAAAATTTACAGATAAAAGAATTAGATATTTTAAGAATGAAAAAAATAGTGGAGCGGCATTAAGTAGAAATAGAGCTTTAAGAGAAGCAAGAGGCGAATGGATTGCATTTCTTGATTCTGATGATTTATGGAATCCAGATAAACTTGAACATCAAATCAGTTTTATGAATGAGCATGGATATACACTTTCGTATACAGAATATGAAAAAATTGATGAGGAATCTAAGCCCCTTCAAATTTATGTTTCTGGGCCAGAAAAAGTAAATAAACATAAAATGTATAATTATGATTATATTGGTCAATTAACGATGATGTATAGTGCAAAAGAATTTGGATTGATCCAAATTAAAGATATTAAAAAAAACAATGATTATGCGATAAGGCTTCAGTTATACAAAAAGTCAGATACGTGTGCATATCTTTTAAAAGAAAACTTGGCTAAATACAGAATCAGAAAAGTAAGTATTAGTCATGATAAATTTAGAAAAAAGTTTAAAAGTCATTATGATTTATTCCATATGTGTGATGAAAAATCAGCCGTTATAGCGGCGTGGTACACTTGTTGGAATATGTTTTATGGTTTGATGAAAAAAAGAATATATGAAATAAAGAGGGAACAATGAGTGTACAAGTTTTAGTTGCTGCAATGAATCAAACAGACAAATCTTTAATAGAAAAGATGAATATCCAGTCTGATGCTATAGTAGGAAATCAATGTAGTAAGAATTCTATTGAAAATTTTATATATGGAAATCATTGCATTACATACTTAAATTTTGCAGAAAAAGGTGTAGGTTTAAATAGAAATAATGCATTAATGAGAGCAACGGGTAAATATTGCTTATTTGCAGATGATGATATGGTCTATGTTGATAATTATCCAAATATAGTAGAATCATGGTTTAAAAAAATACCGGAAGCAGATATAATTGTTTTTAATTTAAAAGAAATTGATTCGGATAGATACTTTATAAAAAAGATAGAAAAAGTAGGAAAACTAAATTATTTAAGATATGGAACGGCTAGAGTTGCTATAAAACTTGATAGTGTGAAGAAAAATGGAATCTATTTTAATCAGTGTTTTGGTGGAGGCACTGAACATTGTCATGGAGAAGATAATATATTTCTAACGCAGTGTTTAAATGCAGGGTTAAAGATTTATGCAGTACCTGAAATAATTGCTGAATTGACTGAAGAAAGAGCATCTACATGGAATACGGGATATGATTTAAAATATTTAAAAGATCAAGGAGCACTCTATAGAGCAATTTCTAGAAGATGGTGGAAATTATTATGTCTACAGGATGCAATAAGACATAGAAAAGAATACTCTTTGTTTTGGGTTGAATCCTATAAAATTATGCTTAAAAGTGGAGAATAAATATGTTTTTTAGTGAAAAAAGAAAGATGAATATAGAGTTTATAGTTCTTTTATTAATAATACGTCTCATGTACCTATTTATTACTTTTAAATTATTAGAGAAAGCATGGTACGTTGGGAGTGGATCATATAATATTAATTTGAATACGTCAAAAGAACTTCTAGCATTTATTGTTTATTCAATATTAGCTATATTTTTAATTAAAGAACAAAATAAAATGAAAACACATTTTTCATTGGTTTTGATTAATATGCTATTTTTAATATATATAATGCCAGTTAATTGTTCTTATGTATTAAATGATTTAAGCACACAGTATTTTATTGCAACATCAATATTTGAATTAATGCTTATTTATATCATTTCAAGTGTCGGTAAAAAAAGTAGTACTAGTTTAGATTATAGTTGTAAAGAAATTAGTACATCAAAATTCATTACGATTTTTGTTTTTTTAATTTGCATATGTTACATATTCTATAAATTTCTTTATAATGGATTTTCATTTTCAGTGTCGTTGGACTCAGATTCTGTCTATAGTACACGGGCTGATTACGTTGATAGTTTACAAGCTTTATCAGCTACACCAGTTGGTTATTTATTAGCGTTAGTTACTTCTTCTGTTGCATATGCCTGTCCTTTATATTTAATTATATCTCTAAAAAACAGGTCATGTATAGGTATATTTATAAGTTTATTTACAGTGTTATGTCAGTTTTCAGTTTCATCTAGTAAAGAAGTATTGTTATTTCCGATAATTGTAATTGGTGTATTATTTTTATCTAAAAATCATAAAGTTAATCAATTTAATAAATATATTTTTTATACAACCTTTTTTATATTTTTAATTTGTATAATTGAATATATAATTTGCGGAAAATCAAGTCTCTATATGTTAGTAATCCGTAGGATTTTTTATTATCCAGCTTGGTTAAATTCTTATTATTATGATTTCTTTTTGACAAATAAACCATTACATTGGAGTCAAAATGTATTTCTTCTTCAGAATATTATTCCTAATGTTTATTCGCTTGGACCTTTAGAGCTGATTAGTAAAACATATTATAATGGTCAAATTGCCTCTCCGAATACAGGTTTATTTGCAGAGATATTTATGCATTTTAAATATTATGGTTTTTTTATTTATTTTTTTATTTATAAATGGTTATTTAAATACGCTAATTCGGTATATAAACAATTTGGAGAGGTTGTAGAAATAATAATTGCAATTAAATTTGCTATGACATTAACAAATATTCCTGTTACAAGGACTGATTTTGTGTTGTCGTTTATCCTTATGACCGCGATTTTGTGGTTTTGTGAAAATACAAAAGTTAAAAATGGAAGGTTGATATTAATATATGGAGAATCAAATTAAATTAACAGTTTTGTTAATATGTTATAATCACGAAAAATATATAGAACAAGCTATTAATAGTGTATTAAATCAAAAAACATCTTTTAGATTTAAAATAGTAATTCATGATGATGCATCGACTGACAAGTCAAAAGAGATAATAAAAAAATATATAAAAAAATATCCTGATTTAATAACTGGAATTTTTCAAGAAGAAAATCAGTATAGTAAAGGTATTCATAATATTATTAGTAGATTTATGAGAGATTATGTTGAGGGAGATTATGTTGCTGTATGTGAATGTGATGATTATTGGATTGATAATAATAAATTACAAAAACAAGTTGATTTCTTAGACAATCATTCTGAATATTCTGGATGCATGCATAATTGTATTACGGTAAATAGTAAAAATGAAAAAATTGATTGTGTTTACGATATATATAGACCATACATAACTCACACGTATACTCTAAAAAGATTAGCACTGAATAATTCATTTCCAGGGCAAAGTGCAACAAAAGTATATCGTTCTAAATACCTTTTTTATAACAGTAAAGAAGAAGAAGAAGCAATGAACTCTATTAGAACGAATGGTGATGTAAAAAACAATTTATATTTATTATTGAATGGTAAAATATATTGTATGGAAGAATTCATGTCGGCATATAGAGTTGTTAATCAAGAAGGTTCTAGTTGGAGTGCTCAGAATTATGGAAAGAATATGTCTTATAAATATTTTATATCGTCAATCGATATAAGACATTTTGCAAAGAAATTTTATAGAATAAATTTTAAAAATGAATATGTTACATTTCACTCAGGAGTTGCAGGCATAATTAAATATTTTTTAAATCCAACTATTGAGAATAGAGATGTATTCAAAATGATAAAAAAAGAAAAAAAATTTTTATATCTGTATTTAATAGGTATGGCTATTTGTTCAGTACCACAAATCTTACAAAAAAGGTCTGATGAAAAAATGTATAGATTGGAAGTTTAACATATGGAAAAAACAATAGAAAATGTATCATCTAATTTATTATGGAGATTGTTAGAAAGATTTGGTGCACAAGGTGTAACCTTAATAGTTTCAATAGTGTTAGCTAGGGTTCTGGACACTGAAGTTTATGGTACTGTTGCACTTGTTACAGTTATTACAACTATTTTACAGGTTTTCGTTGATTGTGGTTTAGGATCAGCTCTAATTCAAAAGAAAAATACGGATTCACTGGATTTTTCAACAGTTTTTTACTTTAATTTCTTAGTATGTGTGATACTTTATATTGGATTATTTTTACTAGCTCCTTCAATTTCAAAGTTTTATAAAAGACCAGTTTTGACTTCTTTAATTAGAGTATCAGGTTTAATCTTAATTATTTCAGGTTTTAAAAATATTCAAAATGCATATGTTTCAAGGCATCTATTATTTAAAAAATATTTTTTTGCAACATTAGGAGGTACTTTAACTGCTGCATTTATAGGTATTTATATGGCATATAATGGTATGGGTGTGTGGTCTTTGGTAACACAAAATTTGGTTAATCAGTTCATAGACACACTTATTTTATGGTTTGTGGTCAAATGGAGGCCAACACTAGAATTTTCTTTTCAAAGGCTAAAAGGATTATTTTCATATTCATGGAAATTATTAATCTCATCATTATTAGATACACTTTGGAATCAATTACGGCAATTGATTATTGGAAAAAGATATTCCAGTAATGATTTAGCTTTTTATAACAAAGGAAATGAGTATCCATATTACGCTACTTTGGCATTGAATAGCTCAATAGATAGTGTTTTATTACCAGTTTTGAGTAGTGCACAAGACAACGTATATGAAGTCAAGGTGATGACTAGAAGAGCAATTAAAACTAGTTCATATATTTTATGGCCTATTATGATGGGGTTAGCAGCTTGTTCTAAAACTTTAATTTCAGTTATTTTAACTGATAAATGGTTGCCTGCAGTGCCTTATTTAATTATATTTTGTATAGTATATGCGTTTTATCCGATACATACCGCCAATCTAAATGCTATTAAAGCTTTAGGACGTAGCGATTTATTTTTAAAACTAGAAGTAATAAAAAAAATCTTAAATTTATTAATTATTTTTAGTACTATGTGGTATGGTGTTTTTTGGTTAGCGTTTGGATCAATTATTGGATCGATATTAGGTCAGCTTATTAATTCTTGGCCAAATAGAGAGCTATTAAATTATAGATATAAAGAACAAATCTTAGATATTTTGCCTTATATTGTTATATCAGTTTCAATGAGCTTGGTTGTGTATAGTTTAAGTTTTTTGAACCTTGCAAATTGGCAAATTCTCTTTTTACAAATTTCAGTTGGTGTTATATTTTATGTTTCAATATCATATATTTTGAAAATTGATTCATTTCATTATTGTATTAACATAGTTAAGAAATTAATAAAGAAAAAGTAAGTTATAAATCAATGTCTTAACAAATACAATGGTGATATTAAGCATAATTGATATTAATAATGTCGATTTAAGATTTATTGTATAAGTGTAAACGAAAGAGATTGTATAAGTGTAAACGAAAGAGAGATTACATTTATGACAAGAACTTCAAAATATTTAAATCAAGATACTATTGCTGCTTTACAAGCTTTTCAAATCGAAAAAGATTGATCGTGAAATCACAGACTTTTTAGATACAAACTGTAAAATGAATACGTATCATTTTGAATAATGTCCTAAATGCGGATGTTATTATTCTCATTTGGTTAAGAGTGGTTTTGTCAACTCTGGTAAACAAATGCTTCGTTGTAAAAAATATGGAAAATGTTTTGTTATGGACCGCGGTCAGCTTATTTTTTATTCTCACCAAGACCAATCCAAATGGAATGAACTTATCCTGGATACATTGAATGGTATATCTCTTAAAGAAACGGCTGCTAAAATCAATGTAAACGAACGTAATGTTTTTAATATGCGTCATAAACTATTGGTTAGTCTAAAAACTGAGGAATATCCCAAATGAAGTTGAAATGGATGAAAAGTAGACTCCATACAATCATAAAGGAACTAAAATTGAAGGAGTAGAACCCAAACATCGTGGAACGCCTGCTACAAAAAGAGGGTTGTCTAATTAGCAGGTGTGTATCATCACTGCAATACAGTGATTCGAACAAGAACATTAAATTATGGCAAACAATCATATATAGATCATCTATTTAGATTTGGTGAATGTCTTGAATCAAAATCTTTTGTAATGCTAGATGGTTCTAACAGTTACAACGAACTTTTAGAAAGTAAGAACTGTACTAAGAAAGTGTTTATAAGTAATGAGTCATATGATAAATTCAATCATTTAAATACAGTGAACAGTTTTTACAAATTGATTGAAGAAAGACTACAAAAATATAAAGGGGGTAGCATTAAATTATATAAATCGGTACAATGCTCTTTTTGTCATGCAAAGAGAAACACAAGGAATGGATAATACAGAAAAGCTACAGTACGTACTACTTAGATTGAAAAACATCTATAAAATCACTCGCTTAAAGGATTTGAAAAACGAATGGTTGTTCGCATAAGTGATTAAACGCAGAATTATAGCAATGTTACCAAACTGCTAGTTAAGCCAATATATATAATATTTATTTTATTTATTATCAAATAATGTATTATCTAGTATTTTAGGTATATATGCTTTATCTGAACTGTAATATATAAATTATGGATATTAAGAGGAAAATATGAAATTTAACGGGAAAAATATGAAAATTTACAAAGAAATATTTGAAATGATTGTAATGTTAATAGGTGCAATTGGTACTGGAGCTAGTATTTTTTTGGTTTAGATCGAATTAATTCAACATTAAAAGAGCAACGATTTTCTAATAGATTAGAATTGGCTGATGATATGATAAATGAATATATTTCATTATCTGAAGAGGCTAGTAAAGCTGTATTATATATAATTGCCGAGTCAAATGGTTATGCTAATGAATGCCAAAGTTTAGCAGATAGTCCAAGAAAACATGCTAGTCAATTAGAGGAAATGAAGAAGAAAATTCTGGCATATGGAAGTACTGAACTAGTCAATTTGTTTTTTGATTCATATAACGATGTTCAAATAACAGTTGAGAATGATGCTAATGATATTGATTCGTTTAAAAGTTATTTTTATTACATGCCATTGATTGCTTCATATATTAAATATGATTTGACAGGAGAAATAGTAAATCCTTCAATTTTTTATAGTTCAATCATGACAGAATTGAAAGAATTAGAGAAAGCACAAGGTATGGAAAATTTTCATTCGGAAATGATAAATACAAATAATTCATTAATACAAAAATATCATTTGTCGAAGGATTTTATTTGGCAAGAAGATTAAAACTTCTGTAAGAGATATTAGAAAGAAATTGTCTCGAATTAGATTTTCTAAAAATACTGCTACTTTATATGAATATTAATTCTGAATGATACCAGGATGAGTAGAGTCGAAAAGTAGGAAGTAAATAAAAGAAAAGTCTTGGCAATAGATAAACAATAGCTTTATAAAACTATGAATAGAAAACAAGGCGCACTAAAAATAGTGAGAAACACTTATTTTTCAAAAATTTCAATTTTAAATCTCTACTTTCAACCACGCATCAAGGTGTAGCTTGATTCCTGCAATGATAGTGAAGAATCCGTTCTTTGCTCCATTGCGTAAATGCATCTTGTGTAAGCCGTAAGTATTTAATACCGCATTGATGATTCTTCCAGTGTAGGTACGATCTTTGTAAATAGATTTCCATTTAGGTGAACCTAGAGTTTTATAACATATTAGAGACTTGTCGTCATTATAATATAGAGCATTTGGTATATGCTTCAAGTAGTAGTGTATATGCATCAAACAAAATGGTTCCTTATAGTACGGATGATAAGGTAGATAATCCAGTTACTTTATATGTAGCAACTAAGAAGAGTAATGAGTTAATGGCTCATGCGTATTCTAAACTTTACAATATTGGTAATAGTAATCCAGAAAACTTATTAGATTTTGTTCAGATCCTTTCTGAAGAATTAGTAAGAGCTGGTGTATTACCTGAAGATTATGATTTTGAAGCTCATAAAGAATTAGTGACTATGCAACCAGGGGATGTACCAGTAACATATGCGGATACAAGTGCCTTAGAAAGAGACTTTGGATTTAAACCACACACTCCATTGAGAGAGGGTTTAAGAAAATTTGCAGAGTGGTACAAAGAGTTTTATATGAAAGAAGACTAGTTCTTCTTTTTATTGAATGTAAATTGATTGAATGGATCAGTTTATATTCAATAAAAGGAAATCTAATATCAACATACTAATATTAGTTTTACTAGAGAGGAGTTGTACATGTTATCAATTTTGGTTCACTATACGACAAGTGAAATGGTTTTTAAATTTTTTAGTTTACAATACTGTACTATTAAAAATACGAATATTAACAAAGATATATACGATACTGTTAATAAATATTATAAAAAAAATCACCAACATCAAAAATGTCTTCTTATGATTAATTATTATAATACTAATACAAGCCAAAGAAAATTTGAACTCGGGCGATTAGAAAGAGTAAATGATGATTTTAAGTTTACGGTAATTGACGAAACTCTAAAAAATAAAATATTAAAAGAATTAAACGTAACGTCTTTTAACACATATGAAAAAGATCAATATTTCAAAGTCTTATCTATTGAAGATCATGAAGATTATTATTTAAAGGAAATTGATAGTAAGAGTAAGAAAATACGTTTAAAGTATTATACATGGAATGATTTAAATTCAAATAATAAACCTTTACATGAAAATTTAATCGATATTATTTTTGATCGTGAAAATGTATTTAATTTAGCAACCAGCAAAAGTTCGAATGCATATAAATCACTCGATATGGATAAATTAACTAGATTATATCGATCAGCACTTAAAACAATTGGGTTCATTTCTGAAGATTTAGATATGGAACGTACGGTATTACATGGCGATATTGGCGAGTTTTTAATGAACTATATGGTTCGTAAGTATATTATGCTGGATAATCCTGATTTGTACCTCCTACCAAAACTAGTATTTAAGACAGATCCTAACATGCCTGTACATGGTAATGATGGTACTTTTTATAATAAACAGAGTAAAGAAATTTTTTATTTAGAAGCAAAATTTTACTTGAATTTGAACCAAGCATTAAATCATGCGATAGATTCGATTAAAAAACATAACAATAATAGGGATTATGATTTTATAAATAATAATTCAGAAAAATTAAGAAATCTAGCTAATAATCAAACAGCAGATATTTTTTATGTAGATGAAGATATAAAAGAAAATTATATTATATTTTTAATGTGTGCAGATAAGTATAAAATAGAAGATTCTATAGTCTAAAAATCGGGTGCTAACTTTTTAAAGACTTATTTATATTCGAT
>ERZ857745.2550-NODE-2550-length-19305-cov-5.873974_pt1 | contig 19305 bp, 13 predicted proteins | sample MGYA00519699_ERZ857745 | MGnify/ENA primary metagenome ERZ857745 (study PRJEB31778, sample SAMEA3449357) | human gut metagenome | biome: human gut; feature: human-associated habitat; material: faeces | place: United Kingdom | collected 2010/2012 ...
TCTAACCCTGACAAAACAGCAGGCTCTCAGGCTTCAAAGAATTATAATACCGATTCGTCAACAAATCCGTCAACAGGTGCGGTGGCAGGCGTTACAGCCGCAATAATAGCCGCTGGAGCAGGTTTGGCGATATGTGCAAAGCGTAAAAAGAAATAGTCTTTTCAGCCTAACATATGCAGAGGTGAACAGCGTTCACCCGTATATTGGCATATTATCTGTGTGTTGAATATTTTATCACCGTACCCTCTCAAGTCGGTACTAATATAGAAGTTTTTCAACAGATATTATGTAAAGACCTATACAGCGGGCTATAAACAGAACAGGCAGATACTTCATTACGAGGTATCTGCCTGTTCTGTATTTTTATAGCGCAGCAATCTGTACATAATATAGATACCATTGTTTATTGGCTATTTGGGTTTACGTTCATTTCTTGTACGAATAGCATTAGGAGAATCGTCATCTTGCCACGTATGGTCATTATATATGACATCTGGTATCGCTTCAAATAACTCATAAATCAAATCATGAGCTGGATTATTATTTGGAACCGTATGAAATAGCGGAATTACGCCAAAAGAAATGTAAAACAATTGTTTGCGAAGCATTTGATTTGGGGAACAAACAACATGAATGTACTTATATTTTCCGTTTAAAAAAATTTCTTCTCTACTTTTTCCAAGTACTAATTCCAGTTCTGAATATAAAAGATTCTCAGCTTTATCAAAATACTGTTTGTCAACGATAGTTGTTTTCTTTCCCTGTTCCTGGCGTAGTTTCTTTCTCTGGTAAATAAGCTTAATGATACCAATTAACTTTTCTGGCTTATTACTTTTAATTATTTCTTTATAATTTCGTTCACGTTCTCTTTCATTATTGATCCACGGTTCATCTATCGTTGGAACCAGCCTTATTAATTTTTCCGCTTCTTGTTCTGTAATTACAGGACGCATACTGCCATCGTCTTGGTTTGTTGGGACATAAAGTACCGTCTTTTTATCCGATAATGGCTGTAACTCATAGTATAGCTTTGCATTATCTTCCACAAAATCGGGATTGACAATATCCTTTACTTCACAGATGCCATTTGCTGATTTTACAATATAATCTCCTATCTGATACATCAAAACGCTCCTTCCATATAAATATATTTTAGCATTTTTGATGTTTAGATTTCAAAGGGAGTATTTCACAATTTTTTTACTACATATATAGGCAAAATGTATATCAAGTCTGATTTGCCGTAGGCAAAGGGGATGCTCACGAAGAGAGCCTGTTCCCTATATTTGTGACTTTAGTTTCGGTGGTTTGAATGTTCGCTTAAGCACTAACAAAATCGCTGCGCGATGGCTTACGAAAGCTGCGACGCAGCAATTTTGTTCAATCAGAATCTTTAGTTCTTGACATTTATATTTAAAATCCTTATAATTAAGCAAATACTTAATTAAGCAAATGCTTTATTTTGGAGGGAAAGATGATAAATATCGAATTACTGCATATTATTACTATGCCAACACGGTACCAGATTCTTATGCTTTTACTGGAACATCATTATTGTGGGAAAGCATTGGCTGCGAAGATTGGAATCAGTGAATCAGCAATATCACAGCATCTACAGATATTAAAAGATTGTGGAATGGTGACGGGACAAAGGATTGACCGTCAAATGCATTATCAGGTTAATACAGAACTTCTGATACAGAGTGTTGGTGTTTTTCATCAGGAAGTATTGGAGAAGAGTGAACATATGCCAAATAGGGATTATTGTGATTGTGAGCTTGCTGAGTTTTGTAGTCGGAAGGGAGATGTAAAGAAGTAATGAGAGAGAATAAAGATTATCTGATTACAAAAAAACCATCGAGAGCTTTACTTATTTTTTCGATTCCGATGATTATTGGAAATCTGTTTCAACAGGCATATACAATTGTAGATTCTGCTATAGTGGGACGTTATGTAGGAGAAACTGCTTTAGCTGCTGTTGGCGCATCTTATGCTCTGACAAGTATATTTATTTGTATTGCCATTGGAGGTGGTATTGGTGCATCTGTTATTATCAGCCATCACTTTGGTGGACATAATTATGGACGTATGAAGACTGGTATTCGTACTGCGTTACTTTCATTTCTTTTCATTAGTTTGATACTTGGAGGCATTGGATTGATTTTCAGCCAGCAAATTATGGAGGTTTTAAATACACCGGCAGATGCAATAGATATTGCTGTAACTTATTTGAATATTTATTTTTTGGGACTGCCATTCTTATTTATGTACAACATTCTTTCTTCGATGTTTAATGCACTTGGAGAATCACGCATTCCGTTGTATTTACTGATTTTTTCTTCTGTATTGAATATTTTTCTGGATTTATATATGGTGGCAGTATTGAATTTAGGTGTGGCTGGTGCAGCATATGCAACGTTTATTGCTCAGGGAATTTCAGCAGTTTTATCTTTGATTATTTTTATTGTTACGCTTCAAAAGTTACCGGGAAAAGCTGAGGGCTGGCTGAGCAAAACAGAATTTTCTGATATGTCCAGGATTGCGTTGCCATCTATCCTTCAACAGTCTACGGTTTCTATTGGCATGATGCTAGTTCAGTCAGTGGTAAATAGCTTTGGGACACAAATTCTTGCTGGATTCTCTGCTGCGATGCGAATAGAATCTCTTTGTGTTGTACCAATGTCAGCAATAGGTAATGCAATGTCTTCTTACACTGCACAAAATATTGGTGCAGAAAAAGAGGAGCGAATTTCACAAGGTTATCGGATGGGCAATTTCATGATTATTGTTATAGCGGTTATTTTGTGTTTATTCCTCGAAATAGCCCATAAGCCTCTGATTGCCTTGTTTTTAGATAATGCAGCATCATCACAGACGATTGTTACTGGAGAAAGTTATCTGAAATTTATTGGTTTCTTCTTTTGTATGATTGGATTTAAAATGGCTGTCGATGGTATTTTGCGGGGAGCAGGAGCAGTGAGAGTTTTTACTATTGCGAACCTGGTAAATCTAACATTGCGAGTTACCATTGCAAAATTCGGAGCTCCAATTTGGGGAGTTTCTATGGTATGGTATGCAGTACCGCTTGGCTGGCTTGCCAACTTTCTGATTTCCTATGGATATTACAGAACTGGAAAGTGGAAAGAAGCTGTTTCAAAAACGGTAGATTAGATGAGGAAAGCTCGAAATCCCATCCCCTATATTTGTGACTTTAGTCACAAATATAGGGGATGGGATTTCTTTGTGGATGTCCGTCCCGCTGCGTAAGTCAGGATTTTTATTCTTCATCTCTGGTGATAAACATCATTATAAATGCCAACAGCAGCAATACGGAAGATATAAGGATTGCCCGTTCATGGAAGTATTTAATACACTGGTTTCCGATGATCGCCCCGCAGATAAAGCAAAGAATAATTCCGTAATAGAGAAGCCCTTTTTCAAGAGCTTCTCTTTTTTTTGTCTGGAAGAACGTGTAAATATTCTGTGTGCCGCTTCGCAAGTTTCCGATGCACATAGTAGTAGCGATACCATTTCCATGAATTTTACGAAAACTTTCTACCTGAATGCCACAGGCGAGGGAAGTTAAGCTATTTGCAAGAAGGTTATGACTTTGTGGGAGAAAACTTACGATAGTAAGAATAATAGCCTCTGCCACAACAGAAATCTGCCGCCAATGCAAATGACTTCCTATTCCTGAATTTCGGACAATGTCTGCAAGTGCGATTCCAAAGGTAAAAGCAAGAACAGGGCAAAGGTAGCGGATAGCTGCAGGAATATTTCCTTCAGAAAGATGGACACCGAGAAGGAGCATATTTCCCGTCTGGGCATTTGCAAATACCTCGCCTCTGCCGATATAGGAATAGGCATCCATAAAGCCGCCGGATAGCGCAAGCAGGATACCAAGTTCTATGGATTCTGAAATTTGGACTTTTTTATTCAAACAAAAAACCTTCTTTCTATCTATAAGTGTGATTTACGAGTTCTATACACAATATCTTTAAAAAAATTGTGGATAGACGCAGTGCTTTGGGAAAACATTGTGGATAACTTTATAAAATTTGCATGATTTACAAAAAATAATTCAAAAGATGCCGTAATGATTATAGTGGGAATGAGACTGTTTGTCAATTAGAATATCTTTACTTTCAAATGGCAGAATGTTATCATAGTAGCTGTTAACCAAGGAAACATCTACATGATTTTTTCATTAAAAATATAGGAGGATTGCAATGGCAAAGAAAGCATTAATCGCTATGAGTGGTGGTGTTGATTCATCAGTAGCAGCATACCTTATGAAAGAGGCAGGATATGATTGTATTGGTGTGACAATGAAGCTTTATGATAATGAAGATATTGGAATGGCAAGGGAGAAAACCTGTTGTTCTTTAAGTGATATTGAGGATGCCAGAAGCGTGTGTGTTAAATTGGGAATCCCATATTATGTATTTAATTTTAAAGATGATTTTAAGGAAAAAGTTATTGATAATTTTATTTCCTGTTATCAGAATGGAATGACACCGAATCCCTGCATCGAGTGTAATCGTCATTTAAAATTTGAGCATTTATATAAGAGAGCGAAGGCATTACATTGTGATGTTATCGTAACGGGTCATTATGCAAAAGTCACACACGATGAGCAGGGATATCATCTGTTAAAAGGTGTCGACGACAGCAAGGATCAGAGCTATGTACTGTATTCGCTTACACAGGAACAGCTTGCCAATACCTGTTTCCCTTTGGGAGATTACAGCAAGACAGAAATTCGTAAGATTGCAGAAGAACAGGGATTTTTCAATGCCCATAAGCACGATAGTCAGGACATCTGCTTTATTCCAGATGGAGATTATATGTCATTTATTGAAAAAACAACTGGTAAAAAGAGCGAGCCGGGAGACTTCGTAAATCAGGAAGGCGAAGTAGTCGGCAGGCACAAAGGCTACTATGGCTATACTATCGGACAGAGAAAAGGTCTCGGCATATCCGCACCAAAGCCATACTATGTAACAGAAATCCGCCCGGAAGAGAATAAAGTCATCGTCGGAAGCAATGAAGACTTATTTAAGACTGATTTAATTGCAAATGACTTCAACTGGATAGAGAACTTAGCGGAGGACGAAGTCGTTAAGGCAAGAATCCGCTATCATCAGACAGAAAAAGAAGCAACCGCCAGGAAAAATTCAGATGGAACAGTAGACATTCATTTCTTAGAACCACAGCGTGCGATTACCAAAGGCCAGGCAGTAGTCCTGTATAGGGATAACCACGTAGTGGGGGGAGGAACAATTATAAAATAATTTTTGATTTGCCGCAGGCAAAGGAGACGCACCCCAAGAGAAAAGAAATCTGTGGTCGGATTGCCAGAAGAATTTAGAAAAGAGTCAGTAAAAAATTACCCCATTTTGTTCCGTTGTGCTAAACGTTCCATTTTGCCCAATAAAACAGAAACTTCGGAGAAACGAATCCGAAGTTTCTATGGTCAAAATTCCACAGCACAAAGTCACAAAATGGGGTAATTTTTTACTGACTCTTCTTCTCGTATTCTTCTGGCAATCCGACCACAGATTTCTTCACTCCGGGGAGCTGTGCTTTGGTTGGGGCAGAATCAGAATATTATGTTAGATAATTTTGAGATTTTTCAAAAGGTTATGGCTTTCCAGAAAATGAATACTAGTAAGCAGGCGTTTTCAAAATTTTTAAGCCGGATTGCACAGAAAAAATTGAAAAAGAATGGGTTCACTATAAGATTGAATTTTATTCCTTTGTGCTGTGGAGTTCTGACTGTAACCTCACGAGATCGTTTTTGAGCAAGGTTGTTTTATCAGGCAGAATGGAACATTTAGCGCGACAGAACAAAATCAAACTTATAATGAACCCCTTCTTTTTTAGATATCTAAGATAATCTGGCAACAGCCAAAGACAGCTCCCAACGAGAGAAGCCATCCTATATTTGTGGCCTTAGAGCAAGGATTGAATGCGAGTATGTAAGCGAACATTCAACCCGTAGTGATAGAGTCACAAATATAGGATGGCTTCCCTCGTTGGGAGCGTCTCTCTGCCTGCGGCAACCCAGAGCTTAATAAGAAATTACCGTAGTATTCGCTGGCATATATTTCCAGATATAATATGCATCGGAGTCCATCAGACGCACACATCCATTAGATGCTGGTTTACCAATTGTAGCATCTGCATACACCGTGCTTGCAATTGGAAATTTATGATGATTCTGGCTACTGCCGGATGGGTAACGGTGTACTCTGGTGTGGAAAGAGTTTCTTCCACAATAATGAGTTATGTATTCTTCATAAGTATTAACATAATACCAGCCATTTTCCTTCTGACCAATGCGGAAAGTTCCATGGGGAGAACGGGTATTATAGTTTCCGGAGGCGCAAGGGAACGATTTGATTAATTTCCAATTGTTCTTTCGACCCTGAAAAATGCTGACTTCCTGTGTATAATGACTGACCCAGATTAAATAGCTGGTTTTGCTGGAATACTTTTTAACATAAGCAAGTTTTTGAGCAGTAGAATATTTGGATGTTGTGTAGTTGCATTTGAAAGCGCGAAGACTTCCTGTAGTGAGGTAGTAGGTCTTTCCTTTATAGAGAATCTCGCTTCTCTTATATTTGGTATTACGTCCGATTAAATCAACGGTTACACCGCTGCTTAATGTTTTAACAACTTTTTTAGAAGTCCAGGAACGGTAAAGAGAAACTCTCTTGGTTGTCTTGCAGAAGTAAGTCATCGTTCTTATTGTTTTTAATGGTGAAAGTAAAGTGTTAGGGGTACAGCTTACAGTAGCTCCTGTTGAAGAAGTATAATTCTTTCCATTAATCGTTGTGTAAGGTTTTACCATAAAAGTAATACTTGAAGCGCCGCTTGCAATGGAAGTCTGATAAGTGGAGCGGGTGGTGTTTGCTAAAAGAGTGTAACTGCTGCCTTTTTTTATATATACACTGTAACCGCTTGCGTTATAAAGTGTGTTCCATTTTAAGTTGAGACGGCTATTGCTTGCGTAGACAGATAATCCAGTTACATTCTGTGAAATGGTTACGGGAATCGTAGCAGAGAGCTTTCTGGAAACCGTTTTTGCGTTAGGAGCGAATGCTTTTACAGTAAATGTGTAGGTCTGGCCTTCATTTAACTGATTAAATGTATAAGTTCCGGCTTTTTTAAACTTAACAGAACGTCCATCGGAACAAAAGAGTTTATATTTATTAGCTCCAGTGACGGCTTTCCATGTGATTTGTGCACTTTTATATCCTGGTGTAACAGTAAAATAAGGTGCTTTCAGTGAGACGGCTTCGGTTGAACTGGTTGTGCTCTGGCTTTTGACCGTTGTCTGACTTGCATTCAGAGAAACTGCCGGATAAGTGCAAAGCCCGAAGAATAAAAGGGCTGAAGCGACAGAAAGACAGAGTTTATTTGTTATTTTCATGAAAAATCTCCTCTCTCATAGTATTAATGGTTATTGATAATTTACTATCTGACTAATATAACAAATCCTGCTACCAGAAGTCAAGGAGATGGATTTACTATTTAATTCAAACAAAATTCAGCCAAAGCCCTCTGTTTCCATCCCCGAATCTCTCCAACCACTATTTTAATTCAACTAAAAACAGCCAAAGACAGCCCCGGAAGAGAAACGCTATCCTATATTTGTGGCCTTAGAGCAAGGATTGAATGGGAGCCAGTAAGCGAACATTCAACCCGCAGTGATAGAGTCACAAATATAGGATAGCGTTTCTCTTCCGGGGCGTCTGTCTCTTAACGAATTAAACTAGCCAAAAATTCTGGGAGAATACTTTCTGGTACTTCCATTTCTCCCTGTCCTTTAAATAAGGAAATATGTGGTTTGTTCTGACCGTGGAAGTCTGTTCCGCCTGTTTTAAGAAGACCCCACTGTTTGGCAAGACCAGCAACATATTCCTGTTCAACAGGAGTGTAAGTGTTATAGTAAGCTTCAATTCCAACAAGGCCGGCTTCTTTTAATTCGCGGACCAGAGTTTCTTTTTGGGCGGAATCTAACTTTTTATAGAACATAAGGTGTGCAAGAACAGGGACACCGCCACTGTTTTTGATTAGTTCGATTGCTTCCTGCGGAGTAGGCATGATACGTTCCACATAGCAGCATCTTCCCTCTGCAAGATATTTATCAAATGCTTCTTGAACAGAAGAAACATATTTCTTTTTCATAAGAAGCTTTGCGATATGTGGGCGGGCGATTGTTTCGCCTGGCTTATCTGGTTTGATTTCGTCCATGGAAATCTTAAAGCCCTGTTCCTGAAGTTTCTCAATAATTTTTGCATTACGTCCGTCACGGCTTTCACGACAAACGGCAAGGCGTTCTAAGAGAGCCTTATTTTTTGTGTCGATGTTATAGCCAAGAACATGAATTTCTACTCCGTGATAGTCTGTAGAAATCTCTACACCAGAGATGGCAGTAAGTCGTTCTTTATGTTTGGCAGCAGCTTTCTGAAATTCTTCTGTGCCAGCAACTGTATCGTGATCGGTAAGAGCAATTATAACAGGATTTTTATCACCAGCAAGTTTTAGGGCATCATTTATAATTTCTGTTGGGGAAAATGTACCATCAGAAGCAGTAGAATGAATATGTAAATCAATATAAGTTTTCAAAATGTACTCCTTTCATGCAATAATCAATCAAGTATCTATAATATTCTATATCTAGTATCGCAGAATTAGTTAAAAAAATCAATGTCTATGACAATTATTTATATGAATTGAAAGAAAGTGATGGAAAATGTGTAATAATGCAATACTTGTTTGTAATAATTGCATAAAGGTGTTAGAATATCTTTATTGAAAATGAGAAGCTAAACAGGCAGACAGAACATGTAACGGAGGTTAATCTATAATGGAAGATATGATGAAAGCGTTGTTGGATGTGGTGAGAGCACAGCACACTGCAACAGAAGGAAGCGAAGAAAGACCATTTGATATTAATGATATTATTGATATGGCGCTGAATATTACCGGGAGACCAGAAGAACCAGAGGAACAGCAGGAACTTTCTGATACGATTCAGAAGCTGGCAGAATCTCTGGCACCAGATATTTTCCCACCGAAGACATTTGAGGAGATGGATGATTCCGAGCAGGCAGCTTCTGCAGTGAATATGATAGAGGAACGGTTAAGAAATGGTGGCAGAAGAAGAGAGACAGCAGCCCCACAGTCACAACAGGAAATGACTCCACAGCAGAATAGTTCACAGATGCAGAGTGAGTCACATGAGGAGAATCCTTTTGCACAGGTAATGGAGAATGAAAATGCGAATATTCAGCAACAGTCAGAAACTGCAGATGGATATGGAAATATGGCATCCACAGACAGTGGTGCGTCCGAAGATTATGGTAATGGCAGTTCTTACGATATGTTTGGACAAGACGATGTAAATCATCAGGAAGCGGCGAATCTTAATGATTTGATCTATAATAATTTTATGCAGATGATGGGATTAAATGATCCTAAGGTAGAATATCCATTTGACCGTTCTCAGATTCGATATGGAAGGGAAAAGACAGCGACGGAAATGCTTGCAGAAGATGAGGCCAACAAGGCAGAAGAGAGAGCATTAGAAGAGCAGAGAAGAAGGCCAGTTTCAGCCTGGGAACTTGCACAGTCAGCTGTGGATAAGGATGAGGAAGCACATCAGAAAGAGGAATATGAACCTAAAGAGATGAAGATGCCAGAAACCAAATCAGCTTCTCAGTTAGCCGCAGAAGCAATCGCGAAGGCCAAAGAAGAGGATCAGATGAAGCTTGAGGCAGAAAAGAGAGCAGAACGTCTTATGGAAGAGGCAAGAAAGCGCGGAAAAGATCCGATGGAATTTGCACTTCATCAGCAGGAAATTTTAAATTATATGGAAAAGAACAGTGATGAACTCGTTTCTTTTGAAGATTATGAAGATTTATCACCAGAGGAAAAATTAGAGATAGAGAAAGAACTTTATCGGGAAAAACAGATTGAAGCGGGAGTGGCTCCAGAAGATATCAGTGATGAGTTACCAGATGAGATTCTGGAACAGTCTGGAATCGCACCAGATCAGACAGCAGGAGAGCAGAATAGTCAGGAGTCTGCCGGACAGGGAGATGGAACAACAGCACAGCAAACCAGCCAATCACAGGGAATGCCGACATTTTCAGATGATATGCTTCGTATGATTAGTCAGGAAGTAGTACAGGAAAATGCAGAGATGATTCTGGCTGAAGATGCCAATGCAGACTTAGGATTAATTAACGAGACGATTTTCGAAAACTTGAAAAATCTAATGAGTCAGACTGGCGGAGCTGTGACGCAGGAAGATATGGAATCTTTGATCGGAGAAGTTATTTCCAGAAATACGTCTTCTGACTCAGAAGAAAAACAAGAAACTTTGGCGCAGACGGAAACAGGTACTACAGCTGAAACGGCACCGATGGCATTTGAAGGCGAAAGTGCAGGCAGTGCTGTTGGAAGTGGAATGGCAGGAACGAGGGAACCAGCAGTGGAAAGTTCACAGTCAGAATCACAGAGCCAGCCAATGTCAGCGGTAGAACTTGCCAGGGCAGCACAGCAGGCAGCTAAGCCAGAGCCACAGGAAGCCAGAGAAACAAAGTCAGCAGTAGAACTTGCAAAAGAGGCACAAGAAAACGCAGTACAGAAGAAGGCTGAACCAATATCGGAGACAGAGGAAGAACTGAGCGAGGATGATTTAAACTTTGATGAATTAGATTTAGAAGAGGAGTCCGAAGAAAGTCAAAGTCCTTCCATTGAAGAATTAAAGGCACAGCTTAAGGCAGCAGAAGAAGCATTGGCAGCAGAGCAGTTAAAAGCGGCACAGAAAGCCGGGAAAGCAGAGGAAGAGAAGAAATCAGAAGAAATTCCGAAAGTGGAAGAAGCAACAGAACAGCCGATGGAAGAGAGTGCATCAACAGCCGGGGAACAGACAGCAACAGAAGAAAGTTCTGAGATAACCCCTGCGCCGACAGCAGAAGAAGTACAAGAACAGCCTGAGTATTCTGAAGTTTCAGAAAAAGAAGCGGAAGAATTTGAATATGTTGATCCGGGCGAATTAGTTCTTGGAGACCACACACAGGCAGAGATAGATGAAGCTTTGGATAATCTGGCATCTCTTGGCCTGGAGGGTGAAGTCTATGAGCGTGCAAAAAGAATGCTCTTACTGGAACTTGCTGGTTCAGAAGTAGCACTTGATGCATGGCTTGAAGAACAGGAAAATGGCAAGAAGAAAAAGGCAGCGGTATCCGCGTTAGATACAGAAGAAGATGCTCTTGAAGATTTAGAAGATTTAGATGAAGATGACCTCGAGCGAGAATTAGAACTTGCTATGGATGAAGACTTTATTGAGGAAGATTTAGAAGAACCTGCAAATGAAGAAACTTTAGAAGAAAGCAGTCAGGACAAATCTGAAGAAACAGAAAAAGAGGCAGTTTCTGAGGAGAATTTAGAAGAAAACTCTGTAGAAAAAACGGAGGACGAATCTGATAAGACGGAAGGTGCCGAAGATGTATCAGAACAGCCAGAAAGTATTTTAAAAGAAGCTTCTGAGGAAGAAATAAGCAGTGAAGAGGAAAACTCTGAGGAAGAAGAGGGAGAGACCTCAGAGGCAGCTCAGGAAGAAGCAGCAAATAAGGAGTTCTCTGAGACAGAAGAAGAGGCAGCAAATAGAGAGTACTCTGAGACAGAAGAGAAAGAGACAGCAAATAGGGAGTGCTCTGAGACAGAGGAAAAAGAGATAGCAAATAAGGGCGTTTCTAAGAAAACAGAGAAAGAAGCAGAATACAAGGAAGCAGAATACATTTCTGAATCAGAAGACACAATTCAGGTAGAAAAAACAAGACCGGAAAAGGAAGAGAGGACATCTTCACAGACGAAGAAGCCTGCACACAGTGAGAGAACATCACATTCCAGAAAACACAAGAATATTGTAAAACGTAAGGAAAAAACAGCTCCAGAAAAAGAAGAAAGAGAATTTAGCGCAGTAGTTCTAACAGGAAAGAATGTCGAAGAAAAAGAATTCCAGGTAAGTGTCCGCAATCCATTTGTTCTCAAAAACTCTGCAAGCTTTATGGATAAATTTGAAGAGTATATTGTAGATACACAGGAAAACAGAAAGTTAAGCACAGGATTCAAACGTTTAGATGCAATGCTCCGCTATGGCCTTCATAAAGGAAGTTACTTTGTAGATGCTACACCTCAGTATTTAAAGAACGGATTTATGCAGCAGATAGCCGACCGGGCAGCAGAAAGCGGTGTAGATGTACTTTATATTTCAACAGAGCTTACCCGCTATGACCTTATGGTAGATACTATCTCTCGTCTCAGCTATGAAATGAATAAAAAAGATGAAGAAAAAGCAGTATCCTCTATGGCAATCATGACAGGAGAAAAAGGCGCAGATATTCGTTCTTTAAAAGATGAATTGAATTGGTACAGAGGACGGATCAGTGAACATCTTTTTGTACTTGATCAGGAAGCAGTGTCTGAATATGTAGAAAATATGGAGGATGCCTCCGCAGGAGATATATTAGCAGAACTTATTCGTTCCATCGTAACAGAGGGAGCACATAAGCCAGTGGTATTTATTGATAATATTGAAAATATACTCTCAGTAGAAGATTCTGAGGATATGAAACCGCTCATGGATGGAATCCGTAAACTTGCAAAAGAACTGGGAATTCCGATTATTATGTCCTACGGATATGCACCAGCAGAAAGTGAAAATGAGCTTGACCCAGATGAAATCGAATATCACAAATCATTAGGAAATATGTGTGATGTATATCTTGAACTCAAATATGCAGATATGATAACAGAGGATTACGAAGAATTAACAGAAGATGATATTCAGGAAATGGTAGAAAACGGTGAAATGCTTCTTATTAACGTACAACTTCATAAAAATAGAAGAACAATGAAAGCATCCTGTCAGATACAGGCAACACCGAAGTTTAATTATTACGAAGAATAGTGATTTGCCGTAGGCAAATAGACGAAACACCAAAGAGAAGATATCCTATATCTGTGACTTTAGTCGCGGCGGTTTGAATGCTCGCTTATGCGCTTGCATCCAAACCTTGCTCCGAGGCCACAGATATAGGGTATTATATGGCGCTATTCCGTAATCCCAATATAATCCGTTACAACCTTGATCTTCGCACTGATCTTCTGAAGCTCTTCTGTTGGTTTATAATCTTTCGTACCAAAGAGATATTCGTGTGCTTTTTTTACATTTGTCTGGGCTGTAATTGGAAAACCGTAATAGATGCCGTTATATCGTTCATCTTCAGATTTAAAAGGATAAGCCTGCGAATCTTCTATCTTACAACGTGCCATGGAAAGAGTCAGCTTTGTGAGAGCGTCATTAGAGAGGCTCGTTTTACACTGTGGAAGAACAGTACTGATTAACTTTCCAAGTTTTAGCGGCTGTTTTTTAGCTGTATTCATAATACCTTCAAGAACAAGTCGCTGATGGTTAGCTCTTGCGTGATCTCCGCCTTCCATGTAGCGGATACGAGAGTAGGCAACAGCCTGATTACCATCGAAGGTATAAGTTCCGGTTTTTTCAAACTTCGGAGAATTTCCACCATTAATATGATTCATATTACCAATATAATCATTTAAATTCTGTAATTCTTTTTCGGAATTAATGGTCAATGGAATGCCGCCAAGCACATCAACAGCATCGGCTAGTGCTTTAAAGTTAACTGTGGCGAAATCTGTGATATTTAAATCCAGGTTACGGTTAATTGTGCGAAGGGCAAGTTCTGGTCCGCCATAAGAATATGCTGCATTAATCTTATCGTATTCGCCATCAATACTTACATAGGTATCACGGTAAATAGACATCAATTTTACCTTTTTGGTTGATTTATTGATGCTGGCAATGATGATACAGTCGGTACGGGAACCTTTATCTTTAATTTTATTATCCTGACTATCAACGCCAAAAAGAGCAATATTTTGATAATCTTTTATATTAGCATCCGTATCATTTACAGTTACACTTGTTTTATCTAAAGGATATTTTTCTATTTTGGAGAATGCACCTTTTAATGAGAAACGGAATGCAAAAACCGCCCCGGCAATTAAAAGAATGATTAAAAGAAGGAAGGGAAAACATCCCCGTTTTTTCTTTTTTTTACGTTCATGATAAGTTAAAGCTCGTCCGCCAGAAGTCTGCCGCTTTTGAGACTTTGTATCAGGCTTGTTCTGGGAAGAGGACTTCTTTGTTGATGGTTTGCCAGAATTTTTTATAGAAGAACCAGAGGAATGATATCCTGTACCGGAAGAACTTCGAAGCAGGCCATCAGTATTCAATGTGGAATGTGTATGATGGTCGTGAGAAGTTTCGAAATTATTCTGAGAACTTCGTCTGCCGCCTGTGCTGGAATAGTTATATTTGTTTTCAATGTTATCTTTACTATATATTGAACCATATTTCATAAAATATGCCTCCATTCTGTCATAGGTACTTCTGGAAATTTAATAGGTTTATGGAATGTTTCGGAGAGTACATTCATTAGTTAAAAAATCTGTGTTAGTAAGCATTTTTATTGACAAATCCTTTAAATACAGTAAGAAATAGAATCTTAATATCAAAAGATAATGTCCAGTTTTCAATATAAAAAATGTCATGTTCAATTCGTCCCTCAATGGATGTGTCTCCACGGAAGCCGCAAACTTGTGCCCATCCTGTCATACCGGGACGTACCTGATGCTTTATCATATAACGAGGAATCTCCTCTTTAAATTTCTCAACGAAAAGAGGTCGTTCTGGCCGTGGACCAATGAGACTCATATCACCCTTTAATACATTAAATAACTGTGGCAGTTCGTCAAGACTGGTCTTACGGATAATTCTTCCCACGGGAGTGACCCGGGGATCGTTGTGTACTGTCCAGGCCTTTTGTTCCTTAGAGGCAGACTGTACTCCCATCGATCGGAACTTGTACATTTTAAAAGGTTTATTATGAAGACCGACTCGTTCCTGACAGAAAATAATTGGTCCTGGGGAACTCTTTTTAACGAGAACAGCAACAACAGCCATAATCGGTGAAAAGAGAATGATACAAACGATAGAACCAATAATGTCCACAAGACGTTTGATACATTTGTTTACAGTATTTGTAAGCGGAACATTACGGATGTTGATAACCGGAAGTCCGTTCAAATCCTCAGTAACTGGGTTAGTAGAAATAAATTTATAATAATCTGGAACAAACTTTGTATGCACACCAGACTTTTCGCAGATAGCAACCATATCTCCCAGTTTATAATACTCTTTCAAGCTGAGTGCGATTGCCACCTCATCCATAGAAGTGTTCTGAAGAAACTTTTCTACATCCTTTAACTTACCAATGCAAAAAGTATTGCGGTAAGAAAAGTCAGCCTTGAGATTATCATCGAAAATACCGTGAATGGTGTAGCCCCACTGTGGGTTTGACTTAATACGGTCGATGTAGGCTTCGGCTGCTGCACTGAAACCAATAACAACAACATGTTTAAGATTAAATCCCTTTCTGCGAGTTCTTTCTAATGCATAACGGATTGCCGCCCTTTCAGCAATGGTAAGAAGCATGGAAAGAACATAGAACATTAACTGAAGACTTCGTGAAACATGGGGAATCTTCATAAAGATTATATATATAAAGAAGAAAACCATTCCAATGGAATTCGCCTTAATGAGATTCGCATACTCTGAAGTCCTATTTTGAAATCTTTTTGGTTTATATAAATTAAACTTTGCATATAAAATAAGGTATACAGGAATCAGAACAAGAAGTATACCCTGATATTGCCACAACTGCCGCCAGTAACCAAAACGAGGAAAAATGTCTTTAAAAAGAGGGCATATATATCGAATATAGTAACTAAGACAAAAGGAACAATAAATAACCAGTGCATCAAGAACGACGTGGAACCGGTTAAGATATTTTTGATTCTCTTTAATCATAAAAGTGTACCTCCATCACCCAAAAGGGATATATATATGGAAAAAAGGGCGTAATATACCTCTTACTGGGATAATTTTCTAACTTATTATACAATAGAATAGGGCATTCCACAAGGTTATTTCTTTTCCTGCTTTTACGAAAAAAGTGTGAAAAAGCTGCAAAATCAGTAGAAATCCATAAATTTGCCATAAATACAACACAAATTTATCACACATCGTTGCTAAGATAAGGTTACAAACTTAGGAAAGGGGATAACATTATGAACGAATTTGAAAATGGATTCCATAATGAGAATTTAGAGAACAACAGGATAAATAACCAGGAAAACAATAGTCAGCAAGTAGCTATAGATGTAACACCGATTGAGGAATCGGTAACACAGGAGAATACAGAGAGTCATAGATATTCTTACAGAGAACAAGGTACAGGTGGCAGTTCCTATCAGTATGACAATGGAAATAATTGCAACGATACTTATAATAATTCTTATAGCAGCCACGGATGGAGAGATGAGAGTACTTATAATAATGAAAATTATTATGGGAATATCCCGCCGGAACCTGATAAGAGACGCAGACAGAGAAAGAATGGCAGTAAAAATAATAAGAACGGAATGGGTAAGAAAGCCGCCAAGTTAGTTGCATCTGCAGCAGTATTTGGTCTTGTAGCGGGAGCCTGCTTTGTAGGAGTGTCCGTAGCAAAAGATAAATTATATCCTTCTACAGCAGATCGAATTGAAACAACATCGGGAACAACAAGTGCAAAGAGCGAGACATCATCAAGCGGCTCAAGCAGCTCCAGCAGTAATGTAGCAAGTGTAGTTAATGAAGTGATGCCATCTGTTGTATCTATTACAAGCACAATTCAGTCTTCCAATTATTATGGCTTTGGTACACAGGAATCAGAAGGAGCAGGTTCAGGATTTATCGTTGCAAAGACAAAAGATAATCTTATGATCGCAACAAATAATCATGTAGTATCCGATGCCACTTCCCTCACCGTAGGATTTGTAGATGATACAACAGCAAAAGCTACAGTTGTAGGAACAGATTCCAGTGCAGACCTTGCAGTTATTTCTGTAAAGATAAAGGATATCAAAGACTCTACAGCATCAAAGATTAAAGTTGCAACACTTGGAAGTTCTGATGATTTAAAAGTAGGAGAAGAAGTAGTAGCAATCGGTAATGCATTGGGATATGGACAGTCCGTTACAACAGGTGTAGTCAGTGCAAAGAACAGAGAAGTATCTTTAACAGATGGAACAATGAATCTTCTTCAGACAGATGCCGCAATCAACCCTGGTAACAGTGGTGGTGTACTTATTAATATGGATGGTCAGGTTGTAGGTATCAACAATGCGAAGTTAGAAGATACATCCGTAGAAGGTATGGGATATGCGATTCCTATCACTACAGCTAAAACTATCTTAACAGATTTAATGAATGCCAACAGCGTAAGCACAAAAGATGCTGCATTCCTTGGAGTCGTAGGCCGTGACATTAATGAATCTTATTCCAGCGCACTTGGAATCCCTAGCGGAATCTATGTATCACAGGTAGTCAGCGGATCACCAGCAGAAAAAGCAGGAATCTCTGCAGGCGATGTCATTACCAAGTTTGAGGGTAACAACGTATCTACAATGTCCGGCTTAAAAGAAAAACTGGCACTGAAAAAAGCTAATACAAAAGTAAAAATCACATTTAAGAGAGCAAACCAGAGCGGAACATACGAGGAAAAGACCGTTACAGTAACTCTTGGTAAAAAGAGTGATTTCAGTGATGTAACAACAGATAACTCCAGCGATTCCAGCAATGATTCCAATAATAACTCCAATAATGGAAATAATAATGGAAACAGCAATGGCAACTCTGGTAATAGCAATGGAAATTCCGGAGACTATGGTTATGGCAATGGAAATTTTGGAAATGACAATGGCAATGGATATATAAATCCATATGAATATTTCTTCGGAAATAACTATTAATTTACCATTTAATTCGGAAGCTGTCTTTGGATGATTTTTAGATGAATTGAATTTAATCATAGTACAAAACAGCAATCTCCAAATCCCTCCCTTGATAGCAGGTGATAGCATAACCATGGTCAGTGCATTTTTGCAACGGCCTAGAGCGTGTTTGAAAAATCATTCCTGCAACCTGCACGCCCCAATTTGCGGTATATTTTGCCTTCATTCAGTTGACGTAGCCCGCTACGCCGCCCTCATTCAGGCGAAATCTCCCCTAAATTGTAACGCACATCTTGCAGAAAGCATTTTTCAAACACGCTCTAATACAGAAAAACTTTATACAATATTATATAAAAATGTGTCTTAGAACAAGCTCTTAATGCGATTGAGCATTAAGAGTGCAGTGATACGAAGCATTTTATATAATATTGTATAAAGTTTTTCGTCTGTTTTTCAAAAAAACACTTGACATCTCTTCATACCCATGATATCATACCAAAGTATGAACGCCGAAGACAGCAGGCGCCGTAAGGCATAAAGTGAGAACACCTGCCGAGGAAGTTATATTCAGATAATTTTATTCTTAGAATATTTCTGCTCTTTGTCTTTGGACAGAGAGTTTTTTTATTTCATCGAAAGATGAACTGACGGCGGTACACACAAATATTTAAGGAGGTGCACCAGGAAGATGGCTAAAGTAGAATTAAAACAGCCTATTGTTGACGAGATTAAGGCTCAGCTTGACGGAGCTAAATCTATGGTAGTTGTAGATTACCGTGGAATTTCCGTAGCTGATGTAACAGAACTTCGTAAACAGTGTCGTGAAGCAGGTGTTGTTTATAAAGTTTATAAGAACACTATGGTAAAACGTGCTGTAGAAGGTACAGAATTCGAAGGCGTTGTAAAAGATTTGGAAGGAACAAACGCATTTGCAATTTCCAAAGATGATGCAACAGCTCCAGCAAGAATCGTTGCTAACTTTATTAAGAAAGCAAAATGCTGTGAGTTAAAGAGCGGTGTTGTAGAAGGTACTTACTACGATGCAGCAGGTATTGCAACAATCGCAACTATCCCATCAAGAGACGAACTTATCGCAAAATTCATGGGAAGCATTCAGTCCCCAATTACAAACTTTGCCCGCGTAATCAAACAGATCGCAGAGCAGAAAGATGGTGGAGCTGCAGAATCCGAAGCAGCAGCTGAATAATTAATATTATAATATAAGATTTATGGAGGGAAATAAGATGACAACTCAGGAAATTATCGAAGTTATTAAAGGTTTATCCGTATTAGAATTAAATGATTTAGTAAAAGCTTGTGAAGAAGAATTTGGTGTATCCGCAGCAGCAGGTGTTGTAGTTG
>ERZ857745.2570-NODE-2570-length-19187-cov-3.414802_pt1 | contig 19187 bp, 11 predicted proteins | sample MGYA00519699_ERZ857745 | MGnify/ENA primary metagenome ERZ857745 (study PRJEB31778, sample SAMEA3449357) | human gut metagenome | biome: human gut; feature: human-associated habitat; material: faeces | place: United Kingdom | collected 2010/2012 ...
TCTCCTGATCTCCGTCAAAGAGTTCCAGGAAGCTTGCCTGTGTACCGGTTGTTCCTTTTGATCCAAGAAGTTTCAGGCTTCCAAGCACATAATCAAGATCCGCAAGATCCATAGAAAATTCCTGCATCCACAGAGTTGCTCTCTTCCCAACCGTTGTCGGCTGTGCTGGCTGGAAATGAGTAAATGCAAGTGTCGGAAGATCTTTATACTGATCTGCGAACTTTGAAAGTTCATCCAGAACATTAACCAGCTTTTTCTTAACAAGTTTCAGAGCCTCTGCCATGATAATGATATCGGTATTATCACCTACATAACAGGAAGTTGCTCCCAGATGAATGATCCCTTTTGCTTTCGGGCACTGCTGTCCATATGCATATACATGAGACATCACATCATGGCGCACTACTTTTTCACGTGCTTTTGCGACATCGTAATTGATATCCTCTGCATGCTCTTTCAGTTCTGCGATCTGTTCATCTGTAATATTGAGCCCCAGCTCTTTTTCTGTCTCTGCAAGTGCGATCCAGAGTTTTCTCCATGTCTTAAATTTCATGTCCGGAGAAAAAATATACTGCATCTCCTTGCTGGCATACCGCTCTGAAAGCGGACTTACATACTTGTCGTATCCCATAGTCTTATCCTCCCTATTCTTCTGACTCAAACGCGTGGGAAATATCTTTTCCCGGAACGCGCATCGGGTAATTTCCTGTAAAACATGCATCGCAGTATCCAAGATCTCCAACCATGTCTTTCAGCTTATCTATTTCCATATATCCAAGAGAATCTGCTCCGATCATTTCACGGATCTGCTCCGTTGTATGTGAATGAGCAATGAGCTGATCATTCGACGGTACATCTGTACCAAAATAACAAGGATGTAAAAACGGTGGCGAACTGATTCTTACATGAACTTCTTTTGCTCCTGCTTTTTTGAGCATCTTGATGATATTTGCACAGGTCGTTCCACGGACGATGGAATCATCTACCATAACAATACGCTTGCCCCGTACAACCTCTTCAATAACATTCAGTTTGATCTTCACACTGGACTCTCTCTGACTCTGTTTCGGCTTGATAAAGGTTCTTCCTACATAACTGTTCTTGTGGAATGCCATACCGTAAGGGATTCCGGAATATTCCGAATATCCTTTTGCCGCAACCAGTCCGGAATCCGGCACACCGACAACCAGATCAGCCTCTACCGGATAAGACTGTGCAAGAGCCTTTCCTGCAACAATCCTTGCATGATATACATTGATGTTGTCGATTACGCTGTCCATACGTGCAAAATAAATGTACTCAAAAATACAACGTGCCTGCTTTTCAAGTGGAATCTGCATACTTTTGTCCGAAGATACTCCATGCTTTGTAAAGCTGACAATCTCTCCCGGTTCCACGTCACGGATAAAGTCTGCACCAACTGCTGCAAGGGCACAGCTTTCCGATGCCAGGAACCAAGTATTATCTCTCTTGCCGATACAGAGTGGTTTGAGACCAAATGGATCTCTCGCTCCGATCATCTTACGCGGGCTTGATACAACCAGTGCATATGCGCCTTCAATTTTCTTCATTGCATTCCTGACCGCATCCTCTGCCTTTGAAACCTTCAGACGCTCTCTTGCAATATGATAGGCAATCACTTCCGAATCAATCGTTGTCTGGAAGATTGCTCCGGTATATTCCAGTTCATGACGAAGCTCGATCGCATTCGTCAGATTACCATTATGGGCAATCACCAATGTACCTTTCACATAATTCAGAACCAGTGGCTGTGCATTTTCCGCACGAGTTCCCCCTGCTGTCGAATACCGCACATGTCCGACGCCAAGGTTTCCCTTTAATTTGCCAAGTTCTTCCTCATCGAATACTTCATTGACTAGTCCTAGTCCCTTTCTGAAATGAACTTTCCGCTTGCCATAGGTATCTGTCACTGCAATTCCGCAGCTTTCCTGCCCTCTGTGCTGAAGGGCAAACAAACCATAGTACACTGACGGCGCAACATCGCCACCATCCATATCATAGGCACCGAATACACCACATTCTTCACCTAAACCAGTCTCTACTCTTTCAAGTTCGCTCATCGTTTTGTCTTCTCCTATTTGTTGTATCCGCTTAATTTTTACATAGAGAGTATAATACATGATTTTCCGAAAATCAATACACAGCCTTGAACTTTCTCCCGTACACTATGCTCTTCTGTACTCTTTTTTCCATTCTTCAAACAGTTCCTTTGACGGTTCGATGTTGATATTTTCTCTCACTTTTTCTATCTTTTCTGTAAGTTTGTTGTCAATTTCCAAAAGGATTTCATTGCCCATGACCATCTTCTGATATTCATCCTGCGGCATGTATCTGGAACTTGCATACAGGTAACCTTCGAGCATTTTATTATCTTCACAGATCTTATACGCCTTCTCATACATTCTCGCCGACTCTTCATACAGAAATGCTCTCCCATATGCTCCGGCAAGACACGCAGACACGCGACCATAAAAACGCTTATCTACCGAATCATCCTTTTCTCCGTTGACGATCGACATGTAAACCAGGATTGCCGATTCCAGTTCTCCACTTTCCATCAGCTTATCTGCTTTGTATTTCTGACGTTCTACTTCTTTCTGGTTCTTGAGTTTCTCCAGAACATTCTGGATGTGTGCCATTTCACCCGGTGTGTAGATTCTGGATTCATGTAGCACAAGAACCACAAATTTCTCCACGGAACCATGATTCCGGATCAGTTCCACCAGCTTTACTGCAAGATCCTGCATTTCCAGTTCATCTGCGATCCATCTGCAGAGCTGCTCATTCATGATCGTATAATCGATCAGATACAGATTGTTGCACAGATAATAACACAGCTCTTCCAGTGTACTGATCCTTGTATGGATCCTCGAAATTTCATAGGGATGTTTTGCCTTTTTCTTATGACAAAGAATTAAACTGCCCATTGCTGCCTCCTAATTCAATGATCTTCTCCAACCGGAATCCTGATGGCGCAAAAAATTCGCCAAATCCCATATCTTCAAAAATAATATGACAGGTCTTTTCATCCGAGAAGAATGTACTAATTTTCAGACGAAGCGCATAGTTTTTCCGGTCCGGCATACCTTTCAGAGAAACCGACTCCACAAGATGCCTGCCGGTCACCAGAGAATCTACATGGATCTCAATATCCTCTGTATCACCAAGAAGCACCTCGAACTGTCTGTCTGATTCGTACCAGTGATTGCCCCAGGATACCAGTGGGTACCAGCCTTCTTCTCCATTCACGCGCATCCGCACGGAAATCTGCTCGGTCAGTTTTGTCTCATCCAGGTAGACTGGTGCATCTGACTGTTCCTCTTTTCTGCGCTGCGCTGTATAACACGCTCCTTTACTGTACAGATTATTTCCCATAAACGCACGGCGTCCGTTACAGAGAACGCGCAGAGAATTCGGATACCAGTTATTTTCAAATCCATCTCCTGTCAAAAAGACAGAAGAGATCATCTTCTTGTTGAATACACTCTGGATAAAACGTTTAAAATGCTCATCTGCCGCTTTTGCCTTCTCAACATGCAGCACCGGATAAACTGCTTCCAGTTCTTCCATACGTGCATCTGCCACCTTGTCCACCGTCACAAAGCTTTCTCTGCTTTTCTGCGAACTGTTCTTCAGTTCCCGCAACATATATGCCCGGATCACATCCTCGTCACAGTAAAAAAGTGCCGCTTCATACTGCCATAATTCTTTCGGCTGGTTAAACATATAATGACAGAAGCTTTCCTTGTAGTCCTGAACATAAATATTTTCCTTTGCCACTCCGAGTTTCTGTCCGATTCCCTTCAGCAAGACGCGGATGTCTTCGTTTTTCTCCGGGACTGTAAACGTGATGCTTTCAATTTCTTCAAATCCGTTCAACGTGTACTTTACAAAATCCGCCAGCAGTTGGACGCCTTCATATTCCTGTCCGTCTACCTCAATTTTCCTATTGCCAAGCGCACACTCCCAGATCCCTTCCACGCAGATACTGTCCCTTACCGTAGACATCCTTCTTGCCTGTCTTCCGTAAGTCCAGGTCTCTTTATAATAGTTCATCACCAGAGGAATCTGATTGTTCTCTTTTTCAATTCCGGTATCCACCGTCTCCGGTTCCTGTGTTTTTTCATTATAATAACTGATCTGACACATCTTTGCATTGATGTCATATCCTATAATACTTCCATGTGTCATGAAGTATTTCCTCCTTTAGTAAGCAACAAAAATATCCTCAGCAAGCTGTTTTTCTGTTGCAAATTCCTTCATCGCGATTGCCAGTGCTTCATTCTTCAGTGATGTCATATCATTCAGTCTTCCAAATTTTCCGATTGGTCTCACCTCACGCGGCTTATAGTCACTTTTTTCCGTAACCGTCACCTTATCCTTATTCGTCTCTGTAAAATAATAACGCAGAGATTCATCACCAAACAAAATAAAGCTCTTGATATAAGTGTCTTCATATGCCGGAAGCAGTATTTCTTCCTGATAATTCATATTATCACTTTCGCCTTTCCGTATCTGGTAGGAAATTGCCACTTTGCTTCCAGGTTTTGCGTGATATTCGATCATCGTCTTATCATAAAGCTGCACTTCTCTGAGCCAGTTCTCCGGATACTTCAAATAGAAAGAAAAATACAGCTGTTTTTCACACATTTCGCGCAGGAATTCCCGTAGCATCGGTTCCAGTTCCTGATGCACTTCCCTGCTGGAATAATATTTTAGCAGGGCGATCTTACAGATATCCGGAAGATCTTCCTCTTTGCGGTATTCATTTGCGATGATTACAAAAATACATCCTTTTACCTGGCGTCCGTTCACCACATATTCTCTTGAAACATAAGCAAGATATGCTCTCTTTAAACGGAAATACGTTCTTCCTTCATAATAATCCGCAAAAATTTCTTCCTCACCAAACATAGTTTCCGAGAAAAGCATCTGCGTAATGATTCTTTCTGAAAGCTTGTAGGTTGTAATATCATAATCTCTTGCCACATGCCAGAGTTTCTTCATATTACGGGTCGATCCACAATAATACTCAGCAAGATAAGACAGCGTCTGCTTATCATACTGATCTTTCAGAAACAGTTCAAAGCATAATGCCAGAAGAAAATCATCCTCCTCCGTACCTTCTTCACGCAGGCGCATACTGCACATTTTAAACACTTCTTTTTCATCTGCCATCTCCAGCCCGTGCTCTCTAAGCATATCCCAGGTCAGTTCTTTTTTCTCTTTCTTTCGTTCCTCTTCCTCATGCTCTTCCTGATATTTTTTGCAGATTTCCATATACCGGTTCTCATAGAACATCCTCATAGTCTCATATGGAATGGAATCAATGTAATGGCGGCCGTCTTTTGATTCCCAGACAATCCGTGCGTCTTTATTGTATAAATATACAATCACTCCATCCGCACTGTACTGTACTTTCTGACTGATCGTTCCGTCAGGCTCGATTACCATGACAAACGCCATGTTCTTTACCGTTGTCTTAATCTCATAAGCATGGCAGATATCATAAACTGCTCGGATTCTTTCCGGTGTCATATCCCGCTCAGTACAGCAGCGTTTGTAAATAATATGCAGAATATCATTGATCCTTCGATTCTCAAGCTGCATCCAGGCAAACCGCTCCATCTGCTCTCTGTAAGCACTGTAAAGCTCACTGCTTTCTTCCTCACAGTTAATCAGATTTGCATACAACACCGCTGCTTTTTTATATTCCAGTGTGTTTCCATGCCGGAAGTAAAGTAATACGGATTTTGGAAACTGTCTGTCCAGATATTTGTCATCCACAGTCATCATATAATATTCAAAAAGCTGCGCAATCTTCAGATCTTCTTTTACTGCCAAGGCATACCACTTAAAGCATTCCGGTGTTGTCCGATTGCCACGGATCAGATGGGTACAAATTGCTGTCAGAATCTGTGGATCCGGGAAAATCCGATAAACCTTCTGCATCACAACATCCAGATTCTTATCATAAGTCCGCTGTTGGGATGCAAGGTTCGCCATATAAAGCGCAATTTCCTTTGTCAGAACTCCGTGCTTCTGCGCAAAATTGAGAATCTGTACTTCAAATGCCGAGAGCTTTTTCAGACAGGTTGGCTTCTCCAGAAAACACCGGTATGCCTGCCAATACAGAATTACCTGGTTCGCACCGTTGCTGCAGTGGCGTTCCAGAACCTGTAATTTTTTGCTGTAGTTTTTATATTCCGGATCAATGTCAATCAGCATACACACAAGCTCCCATGAAGTTGGTTCTTTCATATATGCCTTATTCAGTTCTTCAATTGCTTTGTTAACCTGGCTGCCTGATTTTCTCAAAAGCGCAGTCAGATACAGATAATACGATGAAATGACCGAATCCTTATTCACTGAGAAACGGCTGTAATTGTAATCATCCAGAATACCACTGGCCTTGTCCGGCTCCTTACAGAGCAGGTTAAGATGTGCATCAAACAGTGGATAAACATCTCCGTCTTCTGAATATATATCCAGTCCCTTCAGTTTTTCTCTTGTTGCATCCGCCCAGGCTGTCAGATCCTTTCCTTCCGCATTGCACGCAAGGAAATCCTTTATGATTGATGCAATCGTCTTATCTGCCACACGTCTGTTCTCTGCATGATCCTTGTGATTGGCCAACATTACCTCATAGGTCAGCGATTCATACGGACTTTCAAAAACAATCTGTCCATAATTATTTCCCGCATGAGCCTTTTCCGGATGAATGATATAACTGAAATCAAACAGATTTCCCACAAAATCGTCCGTTGTAAAGTTATCCCTTCCAATCTGGATAAAATCACCGCTCACATGCACCTTCACCGGCATAAATCCCCAAGTATTCTTTGTAAAATGAATAATCTCACGGGTTGCTTCTTTTAAATTGCGGAAGGTTCTCTGATTCCGTCCCATTGTCAGGAAAATACATTCTTTCTGTTTGATTCCGACCAGAAATTCTTCCATCGCCTGCTCACCGAGAGACCATTTCCTAATATTATCATAAAGTGCCTTTATCCTTGGCTCTTCATACTTTATCACGTCATAAAAATCGCGTGATCTGAAAAGACGGTGTGCCTCAATAAAGTTCTCCATCGCCAGCCTTTTAAAATCACGGATATTCTGTACTCTTCCACAGGAAGTCTCGACTGATGGTTTTTCAATGATCGCAGTAAAGTTTACCTCAAATTCTCCACCATTACATACAATCGTAAACTTTCCCTGTTCAACATGCCCGGGAGCAAGTCCACTTCCATCATAAGTAAAACGGAGTTCCACCGGGTTGCCCTCAAATCCCTGTTCTTCTAAATGTATACGAAAAGAAGAAGAATATACAAGTCCTCTGATATCTCCTTCTTTCCTGTTCTTCAAAATGAAACTTCCCTGGCAGGACTCTCCTTCCCCGATCGTCATCTCAAGATTCGTTACCGGCAGTACAATCTCCGGATGAACAGTTCGAAAATCTCCTTTGGAAAATTTTTTTATTTTATTCTTCAAGCTTGCCACCTACTTCTGCATTGCATTTTTTCAAAAAGACATTATAATAAATTATAACATTATTCTGCATATCAGGCAATGCGGAATACCCGATTTTTTTAATTCACAGATTTTTGTTATACACAAAGGAGAATACTATTTATGGAAGCAAAACCGCAGTTTCATGGAAGTGACACCGCTGCTGTCGCCGCATTTTATCATGTACCGGTGGACGAGATCGTCTGCTTTGGAGCCAATGTCAACCCACTTGGATTATCCAAAAACCTGAAAAAAGATCTTGCTGCACATCTGGATCTTCTCAGTAGTTATCCGGACCGAAATTACACTACTTTGAAGAAAGTGATTGCCGATTACTGCCAGATTTTACCGGAACATGTAATCGTCGGAAATGGTTCTACCGAGCTGATCTCTCTCCTGATCCAGACACGGAAACCACAAAAAACGCTGGTTCTTGGACCAACTTATTCCGAGTATGGACGTGAACTGGATCTGGTGGGAAGTTCCATCCATACTTACCTGTTAAAAGAGTCAGATCTGTTCCATCTTGATATCCATGCCTTCTGCGAAGAAATCAGGACCGAAGCTCCTGAACGGGTAGAAAACCTGGCAGGTAAAACAACCTTATTGGAATCCTGCTACCTCATTCACCGTTCCCATATCGTCGTCAGTGCCGACACCGGTTTCATGCATGCCGCCGATCTCTTCCGAATCCCGACTCTGGCCCTTATCGGCCCGACCGCTTTCGGTTTTCCCACCGGTCCGACCGCCGAGATATTCGAGACCGCCTTGTCGTGCCGGCCATGTACGAAAGATGGAAGCGGGAAATGTAAAAAAAGTGTTTACCAGCAATGTATGGTAGATATCCGCCCGGAAACCATCGCAACCCGTATCCGGCAACTCCTGCCTATAAAGTGACAGGAGAGGCCGTCCGCATTTTTATCCGCATCCGGGTCTTGCGTTTTTTCAGGGTTTCCAAAGTCAGCCCCATAATCCGGGCCATGGTTTTATTATCCAACTGCATTTCACACATCAGTAATAACAACACATCCTGAGTAGAAAATCCGGCGTATTTATCCAATAAATCCCGGACATATTCTTTTTTATTGTGACTAAAAATCTCGATCAGTTCCCTAAAATACAATTCTTTCTGCTTCTTGACCAGATTCATATACTTGTCATAAAACTCAGGAATTTTCAGATTTATTTTATACTCCAGCATCAGATAACCGACATCCATCGCCGTATTGATATTAGCCAACTGTACCATATCCCGGAGCGGAATCACTACCCTGCCTTTATCCTGAACTTCCTTTTGCCGTTTCCGTTTTTTCTCCATCCAATACCACACTCCGGCCATACTCCCTTCCCCCACGACAAATCCAATCAAAATCCACACCCAAATCATAGACGATACCAATTTGAAATTATGCTCTTACAATATCCAATATAATGAAAAATTCCGTACCGACCCCTACTTCGCTCACAAAACCGATCTCCCCGCCCATACTTTCGATAATCCGTTTACAGATAGCCAACCCCAATCCCATGCCACTGGATTTAGTGGTAAAATTCGGCTGAAAGATTTTCTCCCGAAGATTTTCCGGTATACCTTGCCCATTATCGCGGATACGGATTTCCACTTTCCCCTCTTTTTTACGGACTGTGATCCTGATAACTCCCTGCCGGCCTTCGGGGATACTCTGTTCTGCGTTTTTCAACAGATTGATCAACACCCGCCTCATCTGTTCCCTGTCGGCCAATATCCGGATCCCTTCCTCCACATCACATTCCAATTCTTCTGTATTATTTTTGAAAAGTAACGAGCAGTTGCGTACTAACTCATCTACTTCGAAAGTCTCATTATGTGCCTCGGACATCTTGGCAAAATCAGAGAAAGCAGAAGCAATGGCAGCCATATTATCGATTTGCTCGATCAACATGCCGGAAACGGCTCTGAAACGTTCCTTAAATTTCTCCGTATCTTCCATCTGCAAAGAACGCAGCATAAACTGGATATTCAACTTCATCGGAGTCAGCGGATTTTTAATTTCATGAGCAATCTGCCGCGCCATTTCACGCCAGGCACTCTCTCTTTCCGATTTTGCCAGCTGCACAATACTTTCATCCAGCTTATCCACCATATTGTTGTATTCTTCCACCAAGCGGCCGACTTCATCGGCATGGTTATAAACAATTTTCTCATTTTTCCCTCCGACATGCATTTTCTTCAATTTATCGTTCAGCATCTGCAAAGGCCGGGTAACACGTTCCGCCACCAAACCGGATAAAATAAAAGCCAGGACCATCATCACAATAGCGATATTCACCGTGATGACTACCATAATAATAATATCCAGATTCAGTTCGTCATTTTGAGCGAAATAAGGGATATTCAGTATATAAGATTTTCCATTGTCCAATACCAGCGGCATATAAGCCGACATATAAGTCAGTTCGCCCACTTTCCCGTTTGCGATATAACTGGTCACCCCGAGCTTTTCGATCTGTTTCAAGGCTTCAGGATCGACCAAAGTACCCTCGAATCCATATTCAAAAATTTCCGGGCGCGAAGTAGCTATCAATTTCCCTTGTCTGGAATAAATATTGATATCGATCAGCAGTAATTCGGACATATCGGATAGCCGGCCCGTAACTTCGGGACATTTACGGGCATCCACACAAGGCAAACGCTCTAATTCTTTATTGACATATTTCAGCAATTCGATCGCTTTAGCATTATGCCGCCCTTTAAAACTCACGGTATTCATATAAATACTCAAGGCTGTCAGGATAACAAAAAGGATAAAAATCAAAGATATAATACTGTTTTTTATCCGGGCCCTCAATGTACCTTGCCTGAAATTGATATTCCGGTTGACATTAAAAAACAAACCATAGGAAGAAATCAATATACAAACGAAGAAAGCATACAACACATTCATGTAATAAAGAGCGAAAGTATTCTCATGCAAACTGATGACCAGGGTACTGTTGTTGTCCACAGGGATCAGCATATGCGAATATTTGTCTTTATTGAACAGGTCGAAATTACGGGCATCTTTACCGAATGCCGATAATTTTTTATAATACACAAAATTTCCCGAAGAAGACACCAACTCCCCGTAGCTATATTTAGCATAGGAGTAAAAATAACCGTCCTCTTTCCCATCGGCAGATTTACGGGACAGGATTTGCGGATACCCTATGCCTTCGTCGTCCTTGACTGCATCGAAACGAAGATAAAGATTTACTTCCCCGAAACGATATCGCCCGATATAAGTGACATATCCATCGAAAACACCGATGGAATAGAAACCGGAATCGTCGATCCGGTGCCCGTTTTTACGTATAATCCATTCGAAATACTCCCGGCATCCCCATTGTTCGCGGGTATCGGTCAGCCAAAGACTGTCACCGGCACGGCAAAAAGTGATTTCGCAAGAATAATTATATCCTCTCAAATCTAATAGCTCTCCACTCAACAAAGCTTCCGCTTCCTGTTCCTCACCAACCTCGATCCATCCTTTCAGTTCCTCCGAACCGCGTATGACCCGATCGATCTCCACCAACCGCTTTTCGAAATTATAATCCCTTTCTTCTATCAGCTCGGTGGCATAGTTCATACGCTGGCGTTGCTCTTTATAGCTTTCATATTTTTTAGTCACCATCACCACGTAGATGGATAATAAAAATATGACAAGGATATAAATACTTCTTTGTATATCCCGCTTCAATAAATACCTGTTAACAGCCAGTAAAACCGTAACGATCCAGATAAAAAAACAATCCCAGAAGTTCGTATATAAACTGAACATATAACTGACCAGACTCAACAGAACACACATGTAAGTGACGACTTTAATCACCGTTATGAACGACATCATGTGCCAGAAAACAGAAACAGCACCATAGATAGTGATCACGATCACCAATCCTCCCATAATAATCGCGACAAACGAAAGAATAGAAGAGAGCCCCACAGGTACCAACTGCGCGATATTCAAATGAATATCCATATTTTCCACCACCAGATCGATGGAAAAATTGAAGAAATCGACATATAGAAAAATCAGAAAAATAATCCCACCAGTGAAAAGGTAACGATAATGCAACAGTTTCTCATCCTGGTAATTAATCCGGATATTCGACAAAGTGATATAACAAACCTGAAAAATACAGAAGGTAGTCAATAATAAATCACCGATAGAAGTAATAAATATTTTTTTAGAAAAAGTCTCATCGAAAATCGGCAGACGATAAATAGTAGGAGGCAGACGAAAGGCTTGCATAAAATAGCGCAAACCGGCCAGAAATAATATAAATCCGGCAAAATAAAGGAGTTGTCTTTTCCAGCAATCCGTATGTTTCAATACCAGATCATACACATAAAACAAACTCAGGAAAAACAGCAGATAGAAAGAAAGCAACAGATAATTGGAAGCCCGTTCTTTGTAATGATCGCCATAAACGATAAAAAACAAGCCCATACCGTCCTTATCGGTGATCAAATGTCCCTGTTCAACGGTGACTGTAGAGATTTCTACCTGCCCGATATTCTCTTCACTAATATTCAGAAACTTTCCGAAATTGTTTTTGATGTATTTACCGGTATAGGGATAGTCGTCTTTGATCCGCAATAAGGCATAATAATCGATATCTTTATATCTTTTCCTCCGGATTTCGTAATAGGTATTTCCGATCTTCGTAAAATTTCTCCCACTGGTCAGCAATTCGGATAAATGCCGATCTCCGATAATTTCGTTCGTCCAAAAGAAAACCCTGCCCTCCCGAATCCCGACAAAGATAAGATCCTCCTCCCATTCCTCGGAGTCGATATCTACGCTGTCTCTAAAAGTCGCCAATAAATGATCCGCTTTGCGTTCCTGTTCATGCAAACGGCTTTCGAAGCGTTCCACCCAGGTATTCTCATCCTGCCGATAGAAAAGATATTCCGTCAGCGCTGTCGCCATCAGCAACAACACAGCACCAAACAAAACGATAAACGCCTTCCGCTTCATATGCTCATTTATTCTACTTCCCGGTTTTATTCATGATGATAAGGCTCTCCCTTCATAATGGTCATCGCCCGATAAATCTGCTCGGCAAAAATCATCCGGACCATCTGATGCGAGAAAGTCATTTTCGATAAAGACAACAGCTCATCAGCCTTTCGGTAGACCGCTTCCGAAAAACCATAAGGTCCTCCGATCACAAAAACCAACCGCTTTATCCCATTCAGCATCTTTTGTGCCAAAAAAGCAGAAAATTCGCCGGAACCGTACTGTTTTCCCCGTTCATCCAGCAAAATCACATAATCGGTCGGCAAGAATTGTTCCAATAGCAACAAACCTTCTTTCTCCTTTTGCAATGCCTCACTCATATGTTTGGTATTCTTGACATCCGGCAAGACTTTCATCTCATACCCCACATATTTCCTCAACCGTTTTTCGTATTCTTCAATTCCCGCCCGAATATAATCCGCATCTGTTTTCCCAATAACCAGCAAACAAATTTTCATAGTTCTCTAAATCTACCCGATAAAACATTCACCCCACCGACCAGGCCATTTCCATCCAACGAAAATAACATTTTTTTCCTACATCTTTTGTATAAAACAGAAATTTATCCCTATATTTGCACCCGTCAAAAGATTCGCGGTTTTTTGGTGCATGAAAAATGCAGGTCCCATAGCTCAGTTGGTTAGAGCACCTGACTCATAATCAGGGAGTCCTTGGTTCAAGCCCAAGTGGGACCACAAAAATAAAATCCAATCATCTAAAAATCAGATGGTTGGATTTTTGATTATACATATTTGTGAAACATTCGTGAAACATGAAACGAAAATAAGCGGCTCTAACCAGCCGCTTATACACACAATAAAGGTAAATGATCAGTTTTCGGAGGGCCGTTTTGTGGATTTTTTGCCCTCCTCTTCCTCCAATTTTTTTTTACGCTTCTGGATGTGGGAGATTCCCAGTGTCAGGATCGTGAGAATGATGTCCCATAATGTCGATCTCCAATTGGTTGACATAGTTGCCTCCTTTCTTTTTGTGCGGAGCTATTTCCGCGGGTTATGAGCCGGCCGATTCTTCGGCAATGTTTGTGACAGTGGTCTGACGGGCAGATGCGTAACCGCTCAGGGTGTTGATGGCATAGATTTGTACCTGTACTTTGTCACCGACGGCAGGAGTTCCGAATTGGGCGGTGTACTTTTCGGTGATGACAGCCTCGGAGGCTCCGCCGGCAACCGTTCCTACCTGCCGAAGTCCGTTAATGTTGGTGCTTTGACCGACAGACAACGGAGTGATCTGGACTACCAGCACGTCGTTTTCTTCAACGTTTCCCTCCAAAGTGATTTTCAATTCTGAATCTGAAAGATTTACGGTTTTGAAGTCGGGAAGTAAGCCGGTCATGTTATCCACCGGGTTGGTTAATGGCGTGGTGATTCCGATCAGTTCCAGATTCATGTTACAACGGACGTAAAGGTTGAAGCCGCTGATTTTGCCGGATATGCCATAGTAGGAGCTGGAAGCGGAAACGACTTTTGCCTTTTCGGCCCAGAGAGCACGTTGTGCATCGGTTAAGTCCTGCCAGTTCTTTGCAAAGCGGGTGAAGTTCTGACGGACTACCCGCTGGTAGTCTGTATCGGTGTAGGTCGGGGTAACTTTATTACGTACCACCAAATGACCGGCGGAATGGGCGGCGGTGATGTTGCCGGTTGAGCCAGTGAAGTCTTCAAATAATTCGTTTGTTTTTGCTTTCATGGGTGTGGATTTTATAGGGTTATTAAATGGATATTCACAATATAGATTTATTTGCAGTACCTTATAATCTCTGTATATGGCTTTAACATGAGTGAAAGGATAATGTACAGGATCGGTTTTGGGTGAGTAATGCCGGTGGTATGCCGGTGGTATGCCGGAGGAAAGTAATCCGTTTTTCTTATTATACTTTTAGCGCCGCGAGAGGACGGTGGAAAAAGAACTGAGGCGGCTGTCGGCGCAATTGCAGGACAGTGGCAAAAGCGGTGCGTGAGGGTGGGATGGACCGGAATCGTGCGAAGGATATAGTCGTGTCTGGGGATCAGACGGAAGGGAGCGAAGCAGGACAATTGGACGGTCCGGTCCCACGTGGAGGTATGACACGTGGCCCGGTCCGGCAAATTGTGGAAGCGTTGGGGGTTGATCCCCTGCCACGACTATGGTGGTAGATGGGTTGGAATGGTGCGGCGCGAAAGGATGGCACGCTGGAATGGGAGGTTGGAAAGCAGCCGGAACGGACCTTTCCAACCTCCCATTCTTGTGTATGCGATGGACGGGGCGCAGCGTGAGCGCGGGATTGGGTGAATGGGGATTTGGTGTGATTGTTTTCGGTTGTGGGGAGGTTGTGGGAACAAGCACACGAAATGAAGCGGAAGAGAGAACGGGCTGCGCGGATTAAGCCCGCGAGAAGAAGATGGCAAAAGAGATCAGGAAGATGTCGGGCGCATGGTAAAGGGAATGGCAAAGGCGGTGCGGTGGGGTGTGATGGGCTTCGGTGCGCCGTCCTCCAAAGACATGGGCGCACCAGCCGAATGGCTTAGCGGGGGCGCGGGGTATGCCGGCATAAAGAGGTGGAGAAAAGAGAACAAGTTTTTGTCCCGGCATTGCAGGACGTTGGCAGAAGCGAAGAGGGTGCGGCGTGGAGGTTCGCGGGGTATCAGGGCCGGGGATGGGACGGTGTGACGGATGGGGATGGCTGGAATGGCGGAGCGCGGTATCAGGGACTTGTGGGTTTGGCAAGGGTTGGGGTGGAGCTTTCTGGAAACATAATCTCAAATTATAGGACTTTCAAGTGTGAGCGGAGCGAACGAACCTATAATTTCGATTATGTTAGAAGAAAGCGGATAGGATAACTATTGACAAGAAGTGGCAAAGGGAATAAGAATGGAACGGACATTCTTCTATCCGCCAAACAAATCATCTATTTTTCAGATATCTAATCGTAATACAGTTTCATTCACCTTGCTATTCTCTCCAGTGAGGATATTTTCAAAAATTTCATAAAACTGTCATATAGTTTTTTGTACTCTACTGTAATGTCATATTCATCCATAAATTTTGGCAGGTTCCCCACAAAATAGAATAAACAAGCAAATTCATCAATTGTTTTTATCCGACCTATCAAGGCATTCCGCAAAATAAGTAATACATTTTCTTTTACCTGGTCTTTTGGGTAAATTTTGAAGATATTTATATCGGAGAAAACAGAGTAATAACCATCTGTATAGCCAGCAATATCTGTTATGTTTAGTTTGTTCTCCTTTATGAAATCAATACTATCAGCATCTAAAATACCTTGATTAAATCTCTCTTCACTACTTCTGATATTTTTATTATTTTCTGTAGAATCATTCAAAGATAAAGAGCATTTTAATGCCTGAAGTTCTTTAAGGTAAGGGTTGTGTTTTTCAATCGTAATCCGGTATTTGAAAAATTTTAAGAGATTAACTAATTCTTGTTTTCTATCCGAGAGAAAGAGATTTTTTATTTCATCAAATTTCACTTCTTTGGAATAACTATTCCAATAGAACAGTTGTTGATTCAGGGCATATTCAAAGAGTTCATCCGGAAAGCAGTTTATATGCTCCGCAGGTAAATCGAACCAAGTAATGTGCAGTTGGGCCGGATGATATTTTTTCAATACAATAGAAATTATATCGGGTTGGTGAAGTTCAAGATATTCACGAAGCAGATGCCTTATTCCTTTTTCTGACATGCTTTGAGTGAATACGATAATATCAAGGGCTTTTTCTATCGTTATAAATCCTTTGTCTTCATATATTTTTAAAGCTTCGGGAAGGTTTATTACCGTCATGTCTTTGCGTTGCTGATACATGGCAAAGAAGCTGGTGATATTTGCCAAATCAATTTTCTTGTTTTGATGTAAGGAAAGACGAATATAGTTGAGAACTTTAGGCCATACATTGAATGAACCTTCAGGAGTATATTTCAAAATAAGCTCCCGGAGGGTATGTGTAAGATATTCATTGGGTAATGTATCAGTACCTAAGGATAAAATTATATCCTTTGCTTTTGCTAAATAGTAAGGAGATAAATCGGCATTGACGCTTTTAAAAGGAGACAGCGCTTTTTCTAAATTTTTAATACCCTGATTTTCGTTTTTATGGATATAGAGGCAGACTGCCTGATAAAAATCTTTCAATTCATTAATTTCTGTATTATGGATATATATATTGGCTAACAGATGCGGGATGTATTCAAGAGTATCAATATTTATCCATTCTTTACTTAAAAAGCCTTTTAACCGTTTTTTCTCTACTGGTTTCAAATGCCTGTTAAAATAATTATCTTCTGCCCATACTTCATATTCTAACTTTTGGTAGAAATTATTTGTGTCGTAATGTTGTTCTGTTGTAATATTATAGAGTAATATGGGATCCTTGGTTTTATAATAGTAGTACATCCCAAAAAGATATTCAGAGCTTGTTATATCATCGTCGCTATATCCATTAAATAGTAAACATTGTACGTATGTATATAAAAATTCATTCATTGTTGAAATCTGATCCCTCATTAAGATATTTGTGATCAATGCCAGGTCGTAATATGTATAAATGCTAAAAGCATCAGCCTCCAGCTCCGGAAGCCAATGTCTAAGCTGATTATAAAATAATCGGATTGCTTCAAAATCAATACAATCTTTATAAATTCTGTAAAAACAATCTATGTCGGCATATTTCCGGAGTATTTCTACTTTCATGGGTTTATCCAAATCAAACGATGCAATACGGGATATGAACCGTTTTTCCTCGTTTATTATTGACTGGAATACAATTTGTTTTATTTTGGCAAGCCGTTTGGTGTTACATGTTCCTTTAGTGAGCAAGTATGTGTTTAGACTATCATGAAATAAAGAAATTCTATTTAGCTTAATTTCAAAAAGATAAGGATAATCTTTAATAAATTCTTTTGCAATATCGGCAAGATCTTCCTCCAAAAAAATAGAAATTTCTGATTCCGTTGTATACGAATGAGAGGTAATAAATAATGTCAGGGCTGTTTTAGTATTTACAGTAGATATGATTTTTTCATAATAATCATTTGTACTCTCCAATTTACCTAATGATTGTATTTGGCCGCTATGTTTATACTGTTCGGCAACAAACCGAACCAGAATCGGATAACCATTGGTAATGTCAAAAATATCTTTACAGACAGGATGGTCGGTTATATGATAGAGTTCATCCAACACTAATCTGGTTTCTTCAAAATTCCAATTTACTAATTGTTGTTTCTTCCAATGAATGTCTCTCTTTAAGGGACGCGACAAGACAATAACTTTCGTGGTTTCTTTTAATGTATCAATAAAGGAAACGAAATATTCCAATTCCTCCGGTCTATAGTTTTCCACATGATCAAGACCATCAATTATTACTGTTTTCTTTATACCAGATATATATTGAATGATTTCATCTTTTGTCCGACGACGTAAATCCCCAAAGAGTTCCTTGGAGATATTTGCTATAAAGTTTTTGAAAAGTAAACGCAAATCATAGTCTTTATCCTGATTTGAAACCCAAAAACGATATACCAAAGGTTGGTTGTATTCTTTTGTCAGACAAGTAACCAAATGGCTTTTTCCAATTCCCGGTTTACCCTCTATGAAGAGGATATTCTCAAATTCCAGCAATTTTCTTCCAATGTCTATCGTTTTTTCTAATAACTGGATGTTGTATATATCTATTGCGGGTAATTCTTCCTTTGTTATAATTAAATGTCGTTTATCTAATTTTTGATTGAAGAAATGGGTAATTACAGCCTCTCTTTTTTCATTGTATTTATAAAGATCTTCGATTATTTGTAAGGCTTTGTTCCGGGACAGCGAGATAATATAAAGGTTATCTTTTTTATAGGCGGGCAAACCTAAAAATGTGTCGTTATAGCTTTTGCAATCAATGTTTTTGAAAAAAAGCACATTAATTTTATCGGATAATTTATGCGGTTTGTTTTTGATTATTATTCGGTTTTCTTCCAAAGTGAGGTCTTCGAATTTTATACTATCAATATCTTTCATCTGGCAATAAACGGATTCGCCTAAAAATGATATACGGGCATCGTCAAAATTATTATTGACAATAGCTTCTATCTCTAATTTGTCGATCTGACGTTCAACATCCATTTTTACCAGTAGTAAAAATGTGATACATTGCTGGTAGGTATATCCCAGAAAAGCATTCCTTGACGGTCTCATTTTATTTGATCTTTTAAACGCATTATTTACAATGGAACCTATTTTATCTATAAAATAAATAATTTACACAGCCCCGTACAGTTATTTACTTTTGGAGTAAAGGATTTAAAAGCATCTTCAAGTTTTCAAATGTGTTACAATTTTCTTCTTTAAAACAAACAGGGGAATCTCCCCACCAGCCTTCAATATTCCGTTTGTAATACCCTTCAACACTTCGCCGCGGAAATTCAGCAAGCAGGGAGTCAAAGAAAGATTTATGTGTTTCTAAATGACCATGAGATTTGTCAAAAAAGTAACTCCAGGTATCATACAATTGGTTGTGTTCTTTTATATCAATTATTTCTATCTCATTGACAAGTTTCTATTTAAAAAGCAGACGTATAAGTATTTGTTTTGGAATTTGTTGCTCATCATCATTGTCA
>ERZ857745.2572-NODE-2572-length-19170-cov-5.622234_pt1 | contig 19170 bp, 15 predicted proteins | sample MGYA00519699_ERZ857745 | MGnify/ENA primary metagenome ERZ857745 (study PRJEB31778, sample SAMEA3449357) | human gut metagenome | biome: human gut; feature: human-associated habitat; material: faeces | place: United Kingdom | collected 2010/2012 ...
TAGAGCGCGAAATGGAAGCGCCTGATTTCTGGGATGATGCAGAAGTTTCCCAGAAAAAAATGAAAGAACTCAAAAGCATGAAAGACGACATGGAGATCTATCACAGTCTGGAGAGCCAGATGGAAGATATGGAAACCATGATCGAGATGGGCTATGAGGAAAATGATCCAGAAATCATTCCGGAGATTCAGGAGATGCTGGATGAATTCGAGAAAAACTTTGACAGCATCCGTGTTAAGACACTATTATCCGGAGAATACGACAGCGAAAATGCAATTATCAAGCTGAATGCAGGAGCAGGCGGTACAGAGGCCTGTGACTGGTGCGGCATGCTTTATCGTATGTACAGCCGTTGGGTAGACCGTAAGGGATTTACCATGGAAGTACTGGATTATCTGGATGGTGATGAAGCTGGTATTAAGTCTGTTACGTTCCAGGTAAATGGCGAAAATGCCTATGGTTATCTGAAATCCGAAAAGGGTGTTCATCGTCTCGTACGTATTTCACCGTTTAATGCAGCCGGTAAGCGTCAGACATCATTCGTATCCTGCGATGTTATGCCGGATATCAAGAAAGACCTGGATGTAGAGATCAATGACGACGACATCCGTATCGATACTTATCGAAGCAGTGGTGCCGGTGGTCAGCACATCAACAAGACTTCATCTGCGATCCGTATTACGCATTTCCCGACAGGAATTGTAGTACAGTGTCAGAATGAACGTTCACAGCATATGAACAAAGACAAAGCCATGCAGATGCTGAAAGCAAAGCTGTTCCTTCTGAAACAGCAGGAGGCAGAAGCCAAACTTTCCGGTATCCGTGGTGAAGTGACAGATATCGGATGGGGTAATCAGATCAGATCCTATGTCATGCAGCCGTACACGATGGTGAAAGATCACAGAACAAGTGAAGAAACAGGTAATGTAGATGCTGTTCTGGACGGCGAGATCGATCCGTTCATCAATGCATATCTGAAATGGATCGCACTGTCAAAAAAAACGGCTGAACAATAATAAATTCAGCCTTGGAGCCTGTCAGGATTCATAAAAGCCATTGCAGAAGTGGGTATAATATGGTAATATATCCCTCGTAGGAGAACACGTGTCTCTTATAAACGGACATATCTCCACGAGGGTATATACTGTAAAGAATGTGGATTCAACAGGAGCAGGAAATCAGACATGGAAAAAATAACACAGAAGAAAAAGTATTTTGTAGTCAGGGAGCGGGCAGTTCCGGAGGTATTGCTGAAAGTTGTACAGGCAAAGAAATTACTGGATTCCGAGAAGGTAAGCACGGTACAGGAAGCAGCAGAGCAGACCGGGATCAGTCGAAGCTCCTTTTATAAATATAAGGATGATATTTTTCCGTTTCATGAAGAAACGAGAGGAAAGACGATCACCTTTATCATTCAGATGGATGATGAGCCGGGAATTTTGTCTGTAGTACTTCAGACCATAGCGCATTTCCATGGAAATATTCTTACGATTCACCAGAGTATTCCGATCAATGGAATCGCAACTCTTACGCTCAGTGTGGATATTCTGCCGGGCGAGGGTGACGCGGAAGCCATGATAGAAGAAATTGAGAGTCAGGAAGGAATCCATTATCTGAAGATACTCGGTAGAGAATAGATAAAATTTATGAACTGTAACATATTACACAGGAGGAAGACATGGTAAATATTGCGGTATTAGGATACGGTACAGTTGGAAGCGGTGTAGTGGAAGTCATCAACACAAACCACAAAAGCATCAATAAGCGCGCAGGCGCGGAGATCAATGTAAAATATGTTCTGGATTTGAGAGATTTTCCGGGTGACCCGGTCGAAAAGGTTCTCGTACATGATTATGAGATCATTGCAAACGATCCGGAAGTCGATATTGTAGTAGAAGTTATGGGTGGAATCGAGCCGGCATATACCTTTGTAAAACGTGCACTCGAATCCGGCAAGAGTGTCTGCACATCAAATAAAGCACTGGTTGCGAAGCATGGTCCGGAGCTGATGGAAATCGCAAGCGCAAAGAACATCAACTTCTTATTTGAAGCAAGCTGTGGTGGCGGAATTCCGATCATCCGTGCGCTGAACTCTTCTCTGACCGCAGATGAAATCGATGAGATCACCGGTATTCTGAATGGAACAACCAACTACATGATGTACAAAATGGCGACAGAAGGATCAGAATTTGATGCAGTTCTGAAAGAAGCACAGCAGAAAGGCTATGCAGAGGCAGATCCGACTGCTGATGTTGAAGGATATGATGCATGCCGTAAGATCGCAATCCTGTCTTCACTGGCATATGGCAGATTTCTCAATTATGAGGATATTTATACAGAGGGAATCACAAAGATCACACCGGAAGATATGGAGTATGCCGAAGAACTTGGCATGACGATCAAACTTCTCGGTACAAGCCGCAAGATCGGGGACGATTCTTTTTATGCAATGGTTGCGCCGTTCCTTGTAGGTCAGACCAGTCCACTCTACAGTGTAAATGATGTATTCAATGCAGTTTTCGTACATGGCAACGTGCTTGGTGATGCGATGTTTTACGGCAGCGGAGCCGGAAAGCTTCCTACAGCAAGTGCCGTTGTTGCCGATGTTGTAGACTGCGCAAAGAACAAAGGCAGAAACATCATGATGAGCTGGAGCGAGGAAAAACTGGACCTGCTGCAGATCGATGATGTAAAGAGCCGCTTCTTCGTCCGCGTGTCCGGCCACGCCGCAGAGCGCCAGAGTGAGATCGAGGAGCTGTTCGGAAAAGTAGAAATCGTAGCAGTTCCAAGTCTGTCCGAGGAGTTCGCATTTATTACCGGCGAAATCACAGAGCAGGAGTACAGAGAAAAAGCAGAGAAACTCGACGGAATCCAGAGCAGAATCCGCGCGAGAATTTAAGATCTCGAAATAGACATAACTAAAAAGACGTTTCACAGCCGTAAAGCAAGGGGTGTGAAACGTCTTTTTAGTTATCTTAAAATTTATTTTTAAAGATCTGTGCCGGATCCAAAGGAATCCGTATCATATCCCACCGGTTCCGATGCCGGATACAGGACATCTTTCCGTTCCTGATAGAACGCAGCCATCGTGATCTGCATATAGGGCATTACCCACAAAAAGCCGATGGCACAGGAACAGGATGCGAGAATCTCAAGCCCTAAGAAACTTAAGAGAAGCAGAATGTAGCGGAAAAAGTTCTTCTTCATCATCGCAAAGCTCTGACGGATCGCCTGGATCGGGCCGATGCCGGGAGCGTCGTTCATCACAAAGGTGGAAAGGGAAAACGGAACCAGCACCAGCGTGGAAACGAGAGAGCCGATCAGCTTGTAAACGTAAACGTTCATCAGAGAAGAAAGCTCGGCTTCGATGGAAAGTGCTGTTCCAAGCGTCAGTTCCGCACTCGGGGAGGAAAGATACTGGAAGCCTGGAATGCTGGAAATCAGGGCGATCACGGAGCTGATGCCGTTGATGATAAGGAACATCAGCACGTACTGGTCCGGGTGGTGATAGAAAGCGTAGAGCATATCACCGACGGAAATCGGTTCCCCGCGCAGCGTTGAGAGGCAGATCTTTAAGTAGCCCGCCTGAAAGAGGCTGAGGAGCAGGGAAAACAGGAACAGCGTCAGATTCAGGAAAATGATATCGTACAGCGTTGTGCCTGAAAAAATCAGCGTCGGGATGAGGGAGCAGGAGAAGGTGAGAAACAGGTTGATCGCGGTTGCGCCCACCAGCGTGCCGCATCGGCCTGCCATGGCCTCACGGGCCTGCTTTTTCAGTTCTGAAAATTTCTGTTTTTGTCCGTTCATGAAAAATCCTTTCTGGTACCTAAATAGTATTTCCGTCGGTGGTTGTTCCGTTATCCGGTGTCATCTGGTATTCCTGCATGTACTGATTGTAATACCGCTCGAGCAGGTTGGTGCTGCCGCCGCTGACCATGTTGAAAAGCAGGAAAGAAGCATACATGCAGATACCGACAATTATGCCGATGGTACAGCCCGCCAGACCGGCTTTTGCCGTGCCGCTCATGCGTCCTGCGCCGCGGCTTAAAAGGGCGAAGATCACGCCGAGCGAGCCGAAAAACAGGGAACCCATGTTGAGCATGAACAAAAAGGAGCAGATCGCCATGACCATCGAAGCGGCCGCAAGGGCCTGCGAACCCGTCCTGCGCGGCGGCTGTACGGGAGGCTGCTGCTGGTAATGCTGATACGGTCCGGGACGCTGGCCCTCAGGCACGCCGTACGGATGGGAGGACTGATAGGAATCTCCGGACTCATTGGTGTTTGGATCGTAATTTTCTGGTGTCATAAAATGTCCTTTCTTCTGCAAAAAAGCGCGGTTTCACACGCAGTCTGTCAAAAAAGCTATAGTAAAGATTTTATCATGTAAGGTTGACAAAAACAAGACCTATTGATAAGGTAATAGAGTGGCTGTTCCGCCAAGGGTCCCGCTTTTTATGCGGGAAAAATAGAGAAGGAACAGCGTGTTTTGGAAGAGACAACAGGAGGAATTTACCTATGGATATGAATCAGGTATTGGCAGCCGAGCTGAACGTCAAACCGTGGCAGGTAGAAGCTGCAGTGAAACTGATTGACGAGGGAAACACGATCCCTTTTATTTCACGATATCGAAAAGAAGCAACAGGTTCCTTAAACGATGAGATACTGCGAAATCTGTACGACCGTCTGATGTACCTGCGCAGTTTAAATGACCGCAAGGCCGTTGTCCTGGCGAGCATCGAGGAGCAGGGCAAGCTGACCGCAGAACTGAAAAAATCCATCGAAGAGGCCGCAACTCTCGTGGTTGTAGAGGATTTATACCGCCCGTACCGCCCGAAACGCCGGACGCGTGCGACGATCGCAAAAGAAAAAGGACTGGAGCCGCTGGCGAATATCATTCTTCTGCAGATGACAAAAGAGCCGCTCGAAAAAGAGGCAGAGGCTTTTGCTTCAGAAGAAAAGGAAGTCAAAACGGCAAAAGACGCCATTGCTGGTGCCTGCGACATCATCGCCGAGAGCATTTCCGATGAGGCCGATTACCGTATGGAGATCCGCCGCAGAACCGAGGCGAAGGGCCTGATCGTCTCGACAGCAAAGGATGAGAAAGCAGAGTCCGTTTACGAGAATTACTATGAGTTTTCCGAGCCGGTATCGAAAATTGCCGGACACCGTGTGCTGGCGCTGAACCGCGGTGAGAAAGAAAAATTCCTGAACGTCAAAATTGAGGCGCCGACGGAAGAAATCCTGCGTTATCTCGAGAAAAAAATCATCACCAAAGAGAATCCGCAGACAAAGCCGGTTCTGCAGGCGACCATCGAGGATGCCTACAACCGTCTGATCGCTCCGGCCATCGAGCGTGAGGTCAGAAATCAGCTCACCGAAAAGGCAGAGGACGGTGCGATCAAGGTCTTTGGAAAGAACCTTGAGCAGCTTCTGATGCAGCCGCCGATTGCAGGCCAGGTTGTCCTTGGATGGGACCCGGCGTTCCGTACGGGATGCAAGCTGGCTGTTGTCGATGCGACTGGAAAAGTGCTCGATACCACCGTGGTTTATCCGACCGCGCCGACGAACGAAAAGAAGATTGCGGCAGCGAAAGCCACTGTAAAAGATCTGATCCACAAATACGGTGTCACCCTGATCTCTGTCGGAAACGGAACTGCAAGCCGTGAGTCTGAGCAGATCATCGTTGAGATTTTAAAAGAGATCCCGGAGAAGGTTGTGTATGTGATCACCAACGAGGCGGGAGCGTCCGTTTACTCCGCAAGCAAGCTGGCAACCGAGGAATTTCCAAACTTTGATGTCGGACAGCGAAGCGCCGCTTCCATCGCACGCCGTGTGCAGGATCCGCTGGCAGAGCTTGTCAAAATTGATCCGAAATCGATCGGCGTCGGCCAGTATCAGCACGATATGAACCAGAAGAAGCTCGGCGAGGCGCTCGGCGGTGTCGTTGAGGACTGCGTCAATAAAGTCGGTGTCGATCTGAACACGGCATCCGCGTCGTTGCTGGAATACATTTCCGGTGTCAGCAAGGTGATTGCAAAAAACATCGTAGCATACCGCGAGGAGAACGGCCGTTTCGAGAGCAGAAAAGAGCTCCTGAAAGTGGCAAAACTCGGACCGAAGGCGTTTGAGCAGTGCGCGGGCTTTATGCGCATCACCGGCGGTAAAAATCCGCTGGACGGCACAAGCGTTCATCCGGAGAGCTACGAGGCAGTCGAGAAGCTGTTTGCAAAGTTAAATATGAAGACAGAGCAGATCAGCGAGGGACCGACGGCGTTCTTCATCAAAGATTACAAGAAGATGGCAGAGGAGATCGGTGTCGGCGAGATTACGCTGCGCGATATCATCAAAGAGCTGCAGAAGCCTGGCCGTGACCCGCGTGACGAGATGCCGCGCCCGATCCTGCGCACCGACGTGCTCGATATGAAGGATCTGAAGGTCGGCATGATCTTAAAGGGAACCGTGCGCAACGTCATTGACTTCGGTGCATTCGTCGATATCGGCGTGCATCAGGACGGACTCGTCCACATTTCCCAGATGACGAAACGCTTCATCAAGCATCCGCTGGAGGCTGTGAGCGTCGGCGATATCGTGGAAGTGAAGGTCATCAGCCTTGATCTGGCGAAGAAGCGGATCGGGCTGTCGATGCTGCTGGATAAATAAAGTGTGATACGTGGGCTGCCCGAAAGAAAACAGGGGCAGCCCGCGGTGTATCAAAGGGGGATTACCATGAATGAGGAAGAAGTGCTGGTAGGACGGATTCAGGATCTGGCAGAGCAGTGTTATCACAGGGATGTTCCGTCACACACGGAGTTTCTGACGCTGGCGGAGCAGGATCTGTTCTACCGCACGGTAAATAAAATCCCGGGCGTGCGTTACGTGCTGTCCGGCGGATACGAGGCGGCAGAGCGGAAAGCGGCGCTGTTTCTGCCATCCTATGCAGAGGACGGTGATGCGTCGATGCTTCCGATCGCAGTCGTGCGCATCAGCCCGCTGAATGAAAAATTTGCGGATGCGCTGTCACACCGTGATTTCTTAGGATCACTGATGAATCTCGGCGTGGAGCGGTATAAGCTGGGAGACATTCTGATCGATGGAAACCAGGCGTATCTGATCTGTATGGCGGATATGGCGGACTACATCTGTGCGGAGCTGAAAAAAGTGCGCCATACGAGCGTGTACTGTGAAGTCGAGGCGGGACTGCCGGAGGAGCTGACGGAGCCGAAAACCGAGCGGAAAGAAGGCTCCGTCGCTTCCGTGCGGCTCGATGCGGTGCTGTCGCTGGCGTTCAGCAGTTCGCGGAGCAAAATGGTGCCGCTGATCGAGGGCAGCCAGGTGTTTATCAACGGAAAGCTGGTGACATCGCCGAGTGCGTCATTAAAAGAGGACGATCTCGTGACCGTGCGCCATATGGGAAAATTCCGCTATGTGGGCGTGCAGAACCAGACGAAAAAGGGAAGGCTGTACGTGGCTGTTGAACGATTTGTCTCATAATAGATATTTTGAGGGATTTTACAGGAAAAGACCATTGACAGTGTTTGTAAAAAGACGGTATTATAGAGGATATGTAGAAGGTCCGCAGGGCTGAGAATTTTCAGACGGAAGCGGACTGCGAAGATTACGTATCAGGAAGGCAGGAAGAAAAAATGGGAAAAATTATACTGACCGGCGACCGACCGACCGGCAAGCTGCATGTAGGACATTACGTTGGTTCACTGCGCCGCCGCGTGGAGCTGCAGAACTCCGGTGAATTCGATAAAATTTACATCATGATTGCAGACGCACAGGCGCTGACCGACAATGCGGACAACCCGGAGAAGGTGCGCCAGAACATTCTGGAGGTAGCACTGGATTACCTTTCCTGCGGACTTGATCCGGAAAAGAGCACCATCTTTATCCAGTCTCAGATTCCGGAACTGTGCGAGCTTTCTTTCTATTATATGAATCTCGTTACGGTTTCCAGACTGCAGAGAAACCCAACCGTAAAATCGGAGATCCAGATGAGAAACTTTGAGGCGAGCATCCCGGTTGGATTCTTCACCTACCCGATCAGCCAGGCAGCCGACATCACTGCATTCAAGGCAACGACCGTTCCGGTTGGAGAGGATCAGATGCCGATGATCGAGCAGACACAGGAGATCGTCCACAAATTCAATACGGTTTATGGCGAGGCACTTGTGCAGCCGAAGATTATGCTGCCGGAGAATGATTCCTGCAGACGTCTGCCGGGTATCGATGGAAAAGCGAAGATGAGTAAATCGCTTGGAAACTGCATTTACCTGTCCGAGGAGCCGGATGAGATCAAGAAAAAAGTCATGAGCATGTACACCGACCCGGATCACATCAAGATCACCGACCCGGGCAAGATCGAGGGAAATACCGTATTTACCTATCTCGATGCATTCTGCCAGCCGGAGCACTTCGAGCGCTATCTGCCGGATTATGCAAATCTCGACGAGTTGAAAGCACATTACCAGAGAGGCGGCCTTGGCGATGTCAAAGTGAAGAAGTTCCTGAACAATGTACTGCAGGAGACCTTAGAGCCGATCCGCAACCGCAGAAAAGAGCTGGAAAAAGACATTCCGGCGATTTACGAGATGCTGAAAAAAGGCAGCGAAGAGGCAGAAAAAGTTGCCGCTCAGACACTGGCGGATGTCAAAGCAGCCATGAAAATCAACTATTTTGATGATCTGGACCTGATCCGTTCCCAGGCAGAGCGTTACGGCAAATAATTACCAATAGAAGATGAATGGAAAAAGCGGACATTATGGTTCCGCTTTTTCTGTTGCAGGGCGGACGAAAGTTCGGAGTCCTGCGGTCGGAGAGGATAGCATATGGTCATACATGGATTTCAAAAGCTGACGCTGCTGGATTACCCGGGCAAGGTGGCGTGCACATTGTTCTCGGGCGGATGTAATTTCCGCTGCCCGTTCTGCCAGAACGGAAATCTCGTGCAGCATCCCGAATGGGAACCGGTGATTCCGGAGGAGGAGATTTTTGCAGTGCTCGAAAAGCGGCGCGGCGTGCTGGACGGCGTCTGCGTGACGGGCGGTGAGCCGACGCTGGATCCGGATCTGGAGCGGTTCGTGACGAAAATTAAGGAACTGGGATATCTTGTGAAGCTCGATACGAACGGATACCGGCCGGAGATTTTGAAAAAGCTGGTGGAAGAGAAGAAAATCGACTACGTCGCCATGGACATCAAAAACGCGCCGTCCCGGTACGGCGAGACGGCGGGCGTGAAAAAGATCGATGTGATGCGGATCAATGAGTCGGTCGAGTTTTTAAAGAGCGGCGTGGTGGACTATGAGTTCCGGACAACGCTCTGCAAAGAGCTGCATGGAAGGGAAGAGATCGAAGCGATCGGAAAGTGGCTTTCCGGGGCAAAACGGTACTTCCTGCAGAATTACCGGGAATCGGATTATGTGATTGATCCGAGGTTCTCGGGGTATGCGAGGGAGCAGCTCGAGCGGTTCTGCGAGATCCTGCGCGGAAAGATTGAGACGGTGGAGATCCGCGGCGTGGATTAAAAAACGCTTTAAAGCGTGCGGTACCAGTAGCCGAAGCGGGCATCGGGCGCGAGCTCGGAGGGGCGCATCGCCTGCTTGAAGTGGAAAAAGCCGAAGAGGCTTGCCATGAACTGCTCATTCGGCGTGTAGACGCCGGGGACACCGAAATACCAGAGGTCCTGCTGGTCGCGGTTCCGGGCGAGGAGCAGATGGCGATAGGACGAGGAGCCATGGAGGACGAAGCGGTTCGCATCCACCGAAAGACCGGCGGCGCGGAGCTGTGGAAGATCGTCGAGTGAGAGGCGCAGGCAGTCGGTCAGATCATCATCTGGGAACGGGTGGAACTCCGGGAACTGGTCCTGAAGCTGGAGATAGAGAGCAGCGCGGGACGGCGGCACGGCTGCTGCGGCGGGAAAATCGGCGGAAGTCATATGTAGCGGCTGGGCGGCAGAATCCGGGATGGGCTGCGGCGGTTCCGGGTTGGCAGAGGGATAGCTTTCTGCGGTTTTCACAGATTCCGCGGATGCGGGATGGAGTGTGTTGGCGGATGATTGCGTGATCCTGTCTGCAGGAACGATGTTTACCGTGTCAGTTGATGTGGATTCTGTGGAGACGGTGGATTCCGGGTTGGAATTTTGTGGATAAAGTTCGGAATTGCTGCTGAATTCTGTGGAAAGTTCATCGAACTGTGTTTTTGAAGCGTCTGATGATGGCAGGGACTGCGCAGGTACGGCGGGATCCAGAGGTTCGGGTGTTTCGGCAGTTTTCTCTTCGGTCGGTCTGGCACCATTGTCTGCGGGTGTTTTGGGCTCCTGCGGGAGCGTGGGAGCGAAAAACTCCGGCTGAATCGGAAGATCGTCCCACTGGGTGGCGATGACGCCGGTCTGGCGGCAGAGCAGGATCAGACCGCCAAGCTCGTCGAGCGTGACATCTGTCTGCCCAATGGCATCGGAGTGCGTGAAGAGTTTTCCACTTGTGGAAGAGCGCCCCGCAAGGAGATTTCCGAGCGGAATGCCGTACATCCGCCCTGACCGGCGGATAAATCCGTAGACCGTGACCGAGGTCTCCGGCGGAAGCGACGGCGATTTGATCTGGAAGTCCATGCGGCAGAAACCGTTCTGCGACTCCACGCGGACAAAGCCGCAGCATCCGCCCTTGCGGTTGTTCGGGTATTCGTATAGATAGGCAATGAAACGCCGGTAATCAGACATAAAAACCTCCTGCATAGAAGTAAAAAGAGTAGAAAAAGATACTGCGCTACAGTTCACGATATGCGGGAAGGACAGAAAATATACGCAGAGAAGAAAGGAAGTGCACAATGGAAGAAGAAACAAAGCTGGAAACGCCGGAGGAAAAAGCGCACCGGAAAGAACGGGAACGCTTCATGCGCCAGGCGATTACGCAGGCGAAGAAAGCGGAAAAGCTGATGGAAGTGCCGATCGGCTGTGTGATTGTGTACGAGGGAAAGGTGGTTGCGCGGGGCTATAACCGCAGAAATACGGATAAAAACACGCTGTCCCACGCGGAACTGAATGCGATCCGGAAAGCCAGCAAAAAGCTCGGCGACTGGCGGCTGGAGGGCTGTACGTTGTATGTCACCCTGGAACCGTGCCAGATGTGCGCCGGTGCGATCGTACAGGCGAGAGTCAGCGAAGTCGTCATCGGCAGCATGAACCCGAAGGCGGGCTGCGCGGGATCGATCTTAAATATGCTGGAAATGCACGAGTTTAACCATCAGGTGAAGGTCGAGCGCGGCGTGCTGAAAGAAGAGTGCTCGGAGATGCTGAGTGCGTTTTTCCGGAGACTGCGGGTGGTGAAAAAGAAGAAAAAAGAAGAGAGGAAGAGGGCGGAAGAAGGGAAAGAATAAAAGAAGAGGCAGCATCGGGATGGGATGCTGCCTGAGGAAGATTATTTGTTTGAGTAAGTTGCACTTTCGAATATTTCCGTAAAAAATACAATCCCCGCATTTCCAGCAGAAACCATCGAAAAAATCATTGACGAATCCCGAAAAAAGCACTATAATATATGATGTATTTGACAAAATACGGAGAAGTACCCAAGAGGCTGAAGGGTCTGGCTTCGAACACCAGTAGGTCGGAAACGGCGCAAGGGTTCAAATCCCTTCTTCTCCGCTATGCAAAAAAGAGACAGCAAAAGATTGAAAAATCGAAAAAGCTGTCTCTTTTTCTGTGAGAAATTATGAAATAGATGCAAAACAAAAGAAACAAAGACAGAAAAAGCATCGTCAGTTCACGAAAAGGGACCGATGCACAACAAAGCAAAATAAAAAGGAGAGACAATACATGGCGCAGTTACCACAGGAATTTCTGACCCGCATGCAGGAAATGCTGGGCGATGAATTTGATGCATTTTTAACTTCCTACGACGCACCCCGCACAGCCGGGCTGCGTGTGAATACAAAAAAATGCCGGACCGAAGATTTCCCGCCGCTTGTTCCGGGAACGTGGAAGAAAATTCCGTGGATTCCAAACGGCTATTTCGTGCCGGACGGCATGCGCATGGGCCAGTCTCCGCTGTATGCGGCAGGCGTCTTCTATCTGCAGGAGCCAAGCGCCATGACCCCGGCGTCCCGCCTCCCGATCGAACCGGGTGAGCGTGTGCTCGATCTCTGCGCCGCACCGGGCGGCAAGGCAACCGAGCTGAATGCGCGCCTGAAAGGAACCGGCCTTCTTGTTGCCAATGACATCAGCAACGCCCGTGCAAAAGCACTGCTGCGTAATCTCGAACTGTTCGGAAGCGAAAACGTGCTTGTCACCAATGAGACACCGGCAGGCCTTGCAGACGTCTTCCCGGGCTTCTTCGATAAAATCCTCGTGGATGCACCGTGCTCCGGCGAGGGCATGTTCCGGAAAGACGAGGCAGTCATCGGCACCTGGACCCCGGAGCGGCCGGATTTCTTTGCGGATCTGCAGCGCGAGATCACCTCGAATGCTGTCAAAATGCTGCGTCCGGGCGGCCTCATGATGTATTCGACGTGTACCTTCTCCCCGCAGGAGGACGAGGGAACCGTTTCTTTCCTTCTGGAAAACTTCCCGGAAATGGAACTGATCGAGATGGAAGGCTACGAAGGTTTTTCAAAAGGCAATCCAGTCTGGGGAAACGGCGATCCGGAGATCGAAAAGACCGTGCGCATCTGGCCGCACAAAATGAACGGCGAGGGCCATTACCTTGCCCTGTTCCGCAAAAAAGGCGAAGCCATTCCTTATGAGACAGAAGAAAAACCGATCGAAAAGAAAAACAAAAAACAGAAAAACCGGAAAAAAGACCGCGGAACGGAAGCACCGGGTCCGTCGAAAGCAGAAAAACAGATCCTTTCCGATTTCCTGTCCCGGATGACAGCACCGATCCCTGTGGAGGAACTGGAAGTCCGCGCCGGAAAAGTATACCATTCCCCGTCCCTGCCGGATGGCGTGCGGAATCTTCATTTCCTGCGGAACGGTCTGTATCTCGGTGAACTGAAAAAAGACCGTTTCGAGCCGTCACAGCCGTTTGCCGTGACACTCTCCGCGGACAAGTTCAAAGATTACATGAATTTAAAGGCAGATGACGAGCGTACCGAAAAATATCTCCACGGTGAGACAATTTCCGTAGAGCCGGGAGAGACCGCATCGCCGTCGGGCTGGAAGCTGGTCTGCGTCGATGGATTCGGCCTTGGATGGGGCAAACTGGTCAATGGAACCTTGAAAAATAAGTACCCTGTTGGATGGAGAAAGTAGAAAAATCATGCCAGTTTTTGCAGGAAAAACGTCGAAATATTACAAAGTTATTAACAGAAATTAAAAAAGACTTTCATTTCAGACATACTTGTGTTATAATGGCAAAGTACGGCGGGAAAAAAGACCCATTTTCCGCAGTAACTTGGAGTGACAATCAGCAACAGAACGTAATAAGTATGAGGTGTACGACATGAAAAAAAAGAAATTATTCAGCCTGGTTTTGGCCACAGTGCTTACGGCAGCAACCGTTCTGCCATGCTATGGTGCCAGTACAAAGGAGAAAATTTCAAATGCTCAGGCAGAACAGGCTGCCGCACAGTCTCAGCTTGACAGCATACAGAGCAGGATTGACGAACTCAATTCCAAAAAGGGACAATCAGAAGAATATCTTTCCGAACTGAACCAGCAGCTGGACGATCTGCAGAACCGTCTGCAGGAGCTTCAGGATCAGTATGATGTGAAGCAGAACGAACTGGTACAGATTCAGGCAGATCTGGAAGATGCAAAAGCAAAAGAAGAAGAGCAGTACGAGGCGATGAAGCTCCGTATCCAGTATATGTATGAAAATTCCTCCGGAAACGGATACATGGCAATGCTCTTTTCTTCCAAAAGCATTTCAGAGCTGATCAGCCGGGCAGAATACATACAGAAAATTTCCGATTTCGACCGCGATCTTATGCAGGAGTATGAGGACACGGTAAACCAGGTAAAAGAAAAAGAAACACAGGTGCAGGAAGAGCAGGCAGCGATCGTAGAACTGCAGCAGCAGAGCAGCGATCAGCAGGAAGCCATCCAGGAGCTGTACGCAGCAGCTTATCAGGAACTCCGTACCTACTCAGCAGAGTTGGACGATGCAAAATCCAGCGAGAGTGCACTGGTAGATGAAATCAACAGCAAAGCAGATGCAATCAACGACCTGATCCGTCAGGCGAAAGAAGAGGAGATTGCAGCGCAGAAGAAAGCAGAAGAGGAAGCAGCCGCCGCCGCACAGCAGGCTGCCGCAGAAGCTGAGGCAGAGGCCGCCAGAAAACAGGCAGCCGAGGCAGAGGCCGCAAGAGTCGCAGCCGCAGAAGCAGCAAATGCCGCAGCGAAAGCAGATACCGATACAAGCAGCAGCTCCGGAAGCAGTTCTTCGGACAGCAGCGCATCCTCCACGACAACGGAGAGTCCATCCGCGTCAGATACTTCCAGCAGCTCCTCCAGCGGAACATACCTTGGAAGATTTAAACTGACAGGCTATTGCTCCTGTTCCATCTGTACCGGACAGTGGTCCGGCGGATCCACCGCGAGCGGAACCACACCGACCGCAGGAAGAACGATCGCCATGGGCGGTGTACCATTCGGAACGAAACTGATGATCAACGGCCAGGTTTACACGGTAGAAGACCGCGGAACCGCTTACGGCCACGTAGACATCTTCTGCAGCAGCCATTCCGAGGCGCTGAGCTTCGGCGTGCAGTATGCAGATGTATATCAGCTGAGCTGATAAACAAAGATAAGAGATATGCCGGAACAGAACTTCCGGCATATCTCTTTTTTTGACTTTCTCAGAAACTGTCATTCTAAAAGAACACCAAAAAGGCCGCAAACCCGTGTAAAATGTACCTTTTGAAGCAATAATAAAAAAAATTAAAAAAATTTCAAAAAAGGTGTTGACATTCCTATAGACATCATATATAATAGCTATTGTTGACGGACGAGAGTTCAGAAAACAAAAAATCGAAGCGTGGCTCAGTTTGGTAGAGCGCTGCGTTCGGGACGCAGAGGTCGTGGGTTCGAATCCCGTCGCTTCGACTGGAATGAAAATGCCGAAAGCCTTGACAATCAAGAGCTTCGGCATTTTTTCGTATGTCAGAAAGAAAACAGGGAAAAATATCTGGTCACGAATTTAGTCACGAATTTTTCAGACCGATAGGAAAAGAGTACACGAGGAGGAAATTTTTGTGAAAGCATTATTTTTTGATATTGATGGAACGTTACTGAGTGAGATTACAAAAGAAATTCCGCAGAGCGCGCTCGATGCATTGAAAAAGACAGCGGAAAAAGGAAATCTTACGTTTATTAATACCGGCCGCACCTGGTCGGAGCTGCCCGAGGAGCTGAAAAAGCTTCCATTTTCCGGATTTCTGTGCGGCTGCGGGACCTATCTGCGCCGGGACGGCGAAATCCTGATGCATCAGACGATTCCGAAAAAGCGCTGTGAGGAAATCCCGGTTATTTTAAAGGAGTGCAGGATCGGCATGATTCTGGAGGGAACGGATAATGTTTATTTTTCGTCGGAGGTATCCCGTTTTCGGGAGGTCGAGCAGACCCGTGCCTATTTCGCTGCTGTCGGAATCGGACTCGCGGAGACAGCGGAGACAAAAGGAATCATATACGATAAATTTTGCATCGTAACCGATGCACAGTCTGATATAGAACGTATGTACCGTGAGTTTGAGCAGGAGTTTGATATCATGGATCGCCGCGGCGGTGTATACGAACTCGTTCCGCACGGCTGCAGCAAAGGAACAGCTGTGGACTATGCGCTGAAACAGTTTCAGCTGGAGAAAGAAGATGCATACGTATTTGGCGACAGCAGCAACGACCTTACCATGTTCCGGTGCGGCGCACACACCATTGCGCTTGGAAAACATGATGAGGTTCTGGATCCGTACACAGAGTACGTAACCGATACCGTCGAGCGGGACGGCGTGGCAAAGGCGATGGAGCATTACGGATTGATCTGACAGAAAAACAGAAGAAAAGAAAGCGAAGGGGCGCATTTGAAAAGAAATTTTCAGGTGCGCCCCTTTGGTTGCAATTTTCTGAAAAAGGAAACAAGAAAATCAGCGTCTGAAAAGGTATGTGCATTGCAAAGTAAAAAATTTCGTGGTAATATAAAAATGAGTTTTTATGCATATTTGTAATGATACCAGGAGGTGAGCGTTCAGAAGTTCCATGGAAACAGAAAAAAATCAGATAAATAAAAAAAGCCTCAGATACCGTTTTACAGCAGGAACGATCGGAGTAAGTGTCTGGCAGCAGGAATGAATGCTCACTTGGCAAAGCCTATAAAAATTGAAAACATAAAGAGAATTTTGTGTGAATATTGTGTGTAGTGGTTGCAACTTCTCAAATCCGTATACCTATTTTTCACGTTCTGTAGGATATTATAACGTAAATGTAAAACTGGCAGGTATTTCTGCTGAATAAGACAGCAAATATGAATTAAAAGGTCATGGCAGAGCCATGACTTTTCTTTTATCCTAATTTTCCCTATTATCTACTATCCCCAATCTCCTCCACGCATTTTCGGTACATCTGATGAATTGCTATTTCCACGACTTCTGGTATAGTCATGTAACTGAAAAGAGAACTTCAGAAGGGAGAAATGCAATATGCGAAAAAAGCAGGACATCATGTGGGAGCAAAGTACACTTTGGGAATCGGTGGAGAAATGGGTGACTAAGTATTTGAATAGTTACCACACTCTTTTTTATTGACGGACACACAAAAATAAGGATATAATTCTTACTAGAAGATTGACGAGGAGAAGTTGTATGAGTCAGGACATTATTAATAATCGTTTTTTGGAAGAATCGGTATTTGCTATTGCCGATGGATACTGCGTGATCAATCTCACAAAGAGTATCGTACGTGGTTCCATGTATCAGGTAGTTAATGGAAAAAAATATAATCTGAATGAACAATTAGGTTTGCCGGAAAATTCAAGCTTACAGAGTCTGGTAGATGCATGGGCATTGACCATACCTGAGGAAGGTCTTAAAGATTTTCTGCACGAGTTTAACAGAGAACGATTATTAAATCGGTTTGAAAATGGTGAACGGCATATATCGTTCCGATACTGGACCAGGACTGCTACTTTTGAGCCCATGCTTGCAGAAGATCACATGGCCCTGTACCGTGAAGAGGAAACCGGAGATGTCATTGCAGTTAATTATGTTCTTGACCGTACAGAACATTATCGCTTAGAGGAAAAAGAGCGGGCACTGGAAAAATCAAACAGAGAGTATGCGAAGCTTCTGGAAGAAGAGAAAAAGCATACAGCTATGATCGAGGAATTGACAAAGAAACTGCAAAGTCAGCTGGAGTTGTTTACCGTATCCATCCCCGGCGGCGTCAAAATCAGTAATGATGACCCGGAATACTCTTTCAAATATGTTTCAGAACAATTTGCAAATATGCTCGGTTACGCAACACCAAAGGAACTGTTGGACGCTTCTGGCGGTAATATTATCGGCCTTGCTCATCCAGATGACGTGAAGGTCGGACTTGCAGATGCATTAAATCAATATACTCATTCCGATCATTATGCTACTATTTACCGGATACGCTGTAAGGACGGCACATACAAATACATCGAAGATCGTGGACAGAAAGTAATAAAGGAAGACGGAACCATTGAACATTGGAATCTCATGCTGGATAAAAATGACTTCATGCACAAATCAATTGCCTTGGAAAGTGAAAAGAAAGCAAATAAAAGCAAGTCTGATTTTCTCTCCAGGATGTCTCACGATATGAGAACCCCGCTGAATGGAATTATCGGATTGCTGAAGATTGCTGAGAAACATTTTGATGACAGGGAATTGGTCCTGGAAAATTTCAGAAAAATGCAGGTAGCTGCAGACTATCTATTGTCTCTTATTAACGATATCCTTCAGATGAGCAAGATTGAAGATGGAAATGTACCTCTGACGCAGGAAATCATCAACTTTAAGGAATTAAGCCAGGATGTTCTGGCTATCATAGAACAGCGGGCAAAAGACAGAGGAATCCAGATGCAGTTCTGTTCAAAAAAAGAAGGGCTTCGATATCCTTTTATTTATGGAAGTCCGGTGCATTTGAGACAGATTTTTCTTAATATTTATGGAAACTGTATTAAGTATAACCGGATTGGCGGCAAGATAATAACAGTGTCAGATTATACAGAAGCTGTTGACGGAATTACGACATATGAGTGGACCATAACTGATACTGGCATTGGTATGAGCAGGGAATACCAGGAGCATATATTTGAGCCGTTTTCGCAGGAAAGAGAGGATGCAAGAAGTACACAGCAGGGAATTGGACTGGGAATGGCGATTGTAAAAGGTCTGATTGAAAAGATGGGTGGAACTATTGAAGTTAAAAGCAAAGAGGGAGTTGGCTCAACCTTTATCATCAGGATTCCGTTTAAACTTGCTCCCGCACCAGATACAGTAAAGAAAACAGCGGCACAGATGGATATCAGCGGATTAAACTTATTGCTGGTGGAGGATAATGAACTGAATGCAGAAATTGCGGAAACGCTGTTGTCTGATGAAGGTGCAAATCTGACAGTTGCAGAAGATGGACTGCAGGCAGTCAGAATGTTCCAGGAGAAACCGGAAGGTTATTTTGACGCAATTCTGATGGATATCATGATGCCTGTAATGGATGGGCTTACTGCGACAAAAACAATCCGGTCACTGAAACATCCTGATGCTGAGACAATTCCAATCATTGCCATGACAGCAAATGCTTTTCAGGAGGACGCTGAAAAATGTATTGCTGTTGGAATGAATGCACATCTGGCAAAACCTTTGGATATTGAGAAAGTAAAGATGACCATTTATAAATATATATAAGAAAAGTCAGCAAGGAGGTATTGACGCATGTTTAGAGAAATATATAATTTGCACAGCACTCTTATTGCGTCCAATGATAACATCTCCATGCCTGTTGATAAGATAATGATATGAGCAAAAACGTCTTTTCATCTGTTTGAGGAAAGACGTTTTTTATATGAAAATGTTTTGGAAGAGGAGTGACCGAAAATGAGTTTATTATGGATGGAATATGAAACAGAGTTTGAACACTTGGTAGAGAATGGTGATCACGCACAATATCATCCAGATGATGGGCGGAACCATTCAGGTAGAGAGCAAACTGGGAGAAGGAAG
>ERZ857745.2579-NODE-2579-length-19143-cov-17.385163_pt1 | contig 19143 bp, 17 predicted proteins | sample MGYA00519699_ERZ857745 | MGnify/ENA primary metagenome ERZ857745 (study PRJEB31778, sample SAMEA3449357) | human gut metagenome | biome: human gut; feature: human-associated habitat; material: faeces | place: United Kingdom | collected 2010/2012 ...
CCATCATGATCTCGGTGGAGGACAACGACACGGCGCGGGCGGAAAAGCTCCAGCGGGAGCTGACGAGCACCGTGGACGGCGTTTTGCAGACCAGCGAAGCAAAGGCATCCGTCCTGACGCAGACGCTTACACAGGACGCAGGGCTGGCGCAGCAGGCGCGGGAAAACAGCATTTCCACCGGTAAGGCGGCGCTGGTGAACCGTGTGCTTGCGCTGAACCCCGCTTTGAAATTTGACGCGCTGGCGAAGCTCTCGGTGGAGGAGCTGAAGGATCTGGCCGAAGCGGGTGCGCCCGCCATGCCCATTGGCACGGACAAGGCCATGGACATCGCCGCGGCAGCCTTCGGCAAGGCATCCACCGCGAAGATGGCGTACAGCGCAGTCGATCCTGAGCTGGACGAGTCCCCCGCCCACTATGAGGTGGAGATCACGAGCCAGACCGGTGATGAGTTCGAGTACAAGGTCGATGCCTACACCGGCGCGATCCTGGAGAGCAAGCGCGAGGCGGCGGACGGGACGGAGGTACCTGTGGTGCAGCCCTCCAAGCCTGCGGCCTCCGGCGATATCGGTCATGCCAAGGCGAAGTCCATCGCCCTGAACCATGCGGGCGTCAGCGAAGGCAAGGCGTATGATATGGACATCGAGCTGGACGATGAGGACGGCACGCTCGTCTACGAGGTCGAGTTCAAGTCCGGCAATATGGAATACAGCTACGAGATCAACGCCGCCACCGGCGCGATCCTCAAGCATGAGGCGGAGCTGGACGACTGACGCGGGAGCGGCCGTCACTACGGTGTAAAAAAACAGGACTGACACGCGAAAATGCGTGTCAGTCCTTTTTTGCAGCCAGCTGTGCCGCAGGACAGCGCCGCTGGCGGCGGCGCGTCATGAGCAAAAAACAAGCACCCGGCGGGTGCTTGTTTTTTGCTTATATCTTGATCAGCTCGTAGTCGCGGGTGCCGATGCCGATCTTCTCGCCGTGCTCCAGACAGCTGCGCCAGTTGGTGTCCGGGTGCAGGCGCTGAAAGTGGTCATGCACATGGGCCTTGGCGTGCGCGTCATCGGCGGCGGAGCCCCGCAGGGGCGTCTGGGCGTTCACCGCGTCCACACAGGCCATATCCAGGGCCACCGGGTCGAAGGAGGCGAACATGCCCACGTTGGGCACGATGGCCATGTCGTTCTCGGGACGGCAGTCGCAGGTGGGGGACACGTCGATAACCAGGGAAATGTGGAAGCAGGGGCGTCCGTCCACCACCGCCTTGGTGTACTCGGCGATCTTGTAGTTCAGGTTGGTGGTGCTCTCGTCCCAGTTGATCTGCACCGCGTCCTTGGGACAGACGGCGATGCAGCGGCCACAGCCCACGCATTTGTCGTGGTCGATGTGCGCCTTGCCGTTTTCGATGATGGGCGCGCCGTGGGCGCAGACCTTGCGGCACTGGCCGCAGCCGATGCAGTATTTCTCCGCCACATGGGGCTTGCCCGCGTTGTGCTGCTCCATCTTACCGGCGCGGCTGCCGCAGCCCATGCCGATGTTCTTCAGGCAGCCGCCGAAGCCCGCCGTCTCGTGCCCCTTGAAATGGGTCAGGGAGATGAACACATCCGCGTCCATGACGGCGCGGCCGATCTTGGCGTTCTTCACATACTCGCCGCCCGCCACGGGCACCTCCACCTCGTCGCTGCCCTTCAGGCCGTCGGCAATGATGATCTGGCAGCCGGTGGTCATGGGGTTGAAGCCGTTGAGCATGGCGCTGTCCATGTGATCCAGCGCGTTCTTCCGCCCGCCCACATACAGGGTGTTGCAGTCCGTCAGGAACGGCTTGCCGCCCCGCTCCTTCACGAAGTCCGCCACCGTCCGCGCCCAGTTGGGGCGCAGGAAGGCCAGGTTGCCCGGCTCGCCGAAATGCAGCTTGATGGCCACGAACTTGTCCTGAAAATCAATGTCGCCCATGCCGGCGGTCTTCATGAGCCGCGTCAGCTTCTGCTGCAGATTTTCATGCATATCCGCCCGCAGGTCGGCAAAGTATACCTTGGAAGCCATAAAAAGTCCTCACTTTCACGGTTTTTGTGAGGTAAGTATACCACATCCGCGGAGAATGTGCTATACTGATTTTCACAGGAGGTGTGCCATGCGAATTCTGACCCATACCGTCACCGAGGCCGACAGCGGCCAGACCGTCCGGCAGCTGCTGGGACGCCTGTGGCACATCTCCGGCGGCTTCCTCAGCCGGCTGAAGTTCCGGGGCGCCATCACGGTCAACGGTGCACCCGTCACCGTGCGGTTCGTGCCCCGCCCCGGTGACCTGCTGGCCGCCGATGTGTCCGACCTGCCCGGCGAGAACCCCCACATCCAGCCGGTGGACTATCCGCTGGATATCCTGTACGAAGATGAGGATCTGCTGCTGATCAACAAGCCCGCCGGTATTGCCATGCACCCCGCCGCGCTGACGGAGGAGCCTGTCACCGTAGCCGGCGCTGTGGCGCACTATCTGCGCACCGACTGCTTCCACGCCGTCAACCGCCTTGACCGGGGCACCACCGGCGTTATGGCCGCCGCCAAGACCGGCTATATCCACGCCCTGTGCATGGCGCAGCTCCACACAGACGCCTTTCAGCGGGATTACCGCGCCGTGTGCGAGGGCGTGCCGGTGCCCGGCGAGGGCGACATCGACCTGCCGCTGGGACGGGCGGAGGGGTCGCTGCTGAAGCGCTGTCCTGACCCGCAGGGACTGCCCGCCCACACCCATTATGAGGTGCTGGCGGCAGCCAACGGACGCGCCCTGCTGCGGCTGACTCCCACCACCGGGCGCACCCACCAGCTGCGGGTGCATCTGGCCGCCATCGGCCATCCCCTCACCGGCGACTGGCTCTACGGCACCGAGGATCGGGCGCTGATCGCCCGCCCGGCGCTGCACAGCTACCATCTGGTCATGCGCCACCCTCTTACCGGCTCGAGCATCGACGTTACCGCGCCCCTGCCGGAGGATATGCAGGCATTGCTGCGGTAATGTTCAAAAAAATGACATGACTTTTGCCCGCTCATGCGGTATACTGTTCATAATTTCTATCACAACAGGAGGACACTCCCCTTGAAAAAGATCTATGACGGGGTGCAGCGGTTCTGCGCCGCCCATCCCCGGTTCGGCATCTCCAACCTGATGCGTGTGATCGTGGCGGGCAACGTGGCGGTGTATGTGCTGATGCTGCTGACCCAGTCCAACGATGTCAACGCGCTGAATTTCCTGACCTTCAACCTCCACGCACTGCTGCGGGGCGAGGTGTGGCGGCTGGTGACGTTCGTATTCGTTCCGGCCTATTCCTCTCCCTTCTCCCTGCTGATCAGTCTGTATTTCTACTACTGGATCGGCTCCACGCTGGAGCGGCAGTGGGGCACGGCCAAGTTCAATCTGTACTACTTCAGCGGCATGCTGCTGACGGTGCTGGGCGCGGTTCTGGCCAGCCTCATCACCGGCAACTACTATCTGACCGTGGCGGGTACGAATTATGTCAACCTGTCCATGTTCTTCGCCTTCGCCGTCCTGTTCCCCAACGCGCAGGTGCTGCTGTTCTTCATCATCCCGGTGAAGATGAAGTGGCTGGCGTATCTGGACGGCGCGCTGTTCGCCTTTGACATCATCAGCGCCATCGGTCAGCACAACTGGGGCGGTGTGGTGCTGCCCATCGTGGCGCTGCTGAACTTCGCCGTGTTCATCTGGCCGGAGGTGCACTATCTCCGCCAGCGCACCCAGTACCAGGCCTCCCGCAAGACCGTGCAGTTCCGGCAGGCACAGCAGCAGCAAGCCCGCCAGCAGGCGCAGCAGGGCTATCACCATAAGTGCGCCGTCTGCGGCAAAACTGACACCGACTATCCCGATATGCAGTTCCGGTATTGCAGCAAATGCGCCGGGTACCACTGCTTCTGTCAGGATCACATCTTCAACCACGTACACTTCACAGAGGAATAACGTAAGAGCCAGAGAGCCGTCTCACCGAGACGGGTCGCTGCGGCGGGTGATTGGACGCGAAAGGGAACCCTGACGGTTCCCTTTCACACTATTCCTCCCTCCGATACTTGTGAACGGACAGATTTTAGCGTGTCGATAAACCCACGCCCCTGTCATTCCGAACCAGTGACCGATGTCACTGGTGTGGGAATCCGTAACCTTTTAGCTGGGAATCTGCGGAAAAGTGCAGGAATTATGCGTTTTGGAAACGGATTGCCACGCCAGTGTGCGCACTGGCTCGCAATGACAGGCTTTTTCGACAGACTGGGGAGCCGTCTCACCGAGACGGCTCCTTTTACATATTACATAAATCTTAAAGAATGCTGCATAACTGTAAGTTGACACCGGCGGTGTTTTTGGCTAAAATGTCCATGCAAACGTGCTGATCTGCCCAAAAATCCGGAAACGCAACCGCCGGTTGACAGATTTCCCAGCCCGGTTTATAGACCGCAGCCGCCGGAAACCGTATGATAGCGCCATACAAAACACGCGGCAATACGCCGCAGACATGAAGGAGGAGCTGTCATGATCATTGCTGACAAGATCGTATCCCTGCGCAAGAGGGCAGGCTGGAGCCAGGAGGAGCTGGCGGAGAAGCTGGGTGTCACCCGCCAGTCCGTTTCCAAGTGGGAGGGCGCTCAGTCGGTGCCCGATATGGATAAGGTGGTGTCCATGAGCCGTCTGTTCGGCGTTACCACCGACTATCTGCTGAAGGACGAGCTGGAGGAGGATGCGCCCTGCGCCGCGGCGGAGGACAACGACCCGCCCCTGCGCCGCGTCACCATGGGGCAGGCATCCGCCTACCTCGCCCTGCGCAAGGCCGCCGCGCCGAAGGTCGCCGCGGCCACGGCGCTGTGCATCGTATCGCCGGTAACGCTGCTTCTGCTGTCCGCCCTCAGCGAGAGCGGCCGCTTCGGTATCTCCGGAAACGCCGCCGCAGGCATCGGCCTGTGCGTGCTGCTGGTGCTGGTGGCCGTGGCCGTGAGCCTCTTCCTGCGCACCGCCGCGCAGGTGCGGGAGTTCAAATTCCTGGAGGAGGAGCCGTTTGAGACGGAATACGGCGTAGACGGTATGGTGCGCCAACGGCAGCAGGAGTATAAGGACACCAACACCCGGCTCACCACCGTGGGCGTGGTGCTGTGCGTGCTGGCGGCGGTGCCGCTGTTCGCTGTCATGTGCATCGACGGCGCTGACCTGCTGTATGTGGGCGCGGTGTGCGCTCTGCTGGCGCTGGTGGCTGTCGGCTGTCTGGCACTGGTCACCACCGGGGTGTATCAGGGCGCTATGGAGCAGCTGCTGGAGGAGGGCGACTACACCCGTCCCCAGAAAAAGCACCACAAGCTGCGCGGCACCGTCACCATGATCTACTGGCTGGCGGCCACAGCCGTGTTCCTGCTGTACACCTACGGCCCCAAGGGCAACGGCCAGCCCCAGTACAGCTGGATCATCTGGGCGGTGGCGGGCGTGCTGTATGCCGCCGTTATGGGCATCGTTCGCATCATCAGCCGCAGCCGCGGCTGAATCACGCCCCAACGGGGCATTGTTATAGAGATAGCGGAGAGAAAATAAGGAGGAACCCTCATGCTGGACATTCAACATCTGACCAAGACCTACGGCGAGAAGAAGGCCGTGGACGACCTGACGCTGCACATCGCCCCCGGCGAGATCTACGGCTTTATCGGGCACAACGGCGCAGGCAAGACCACCACCCTGAAATCCGTGGTGGGCATCCTGCAATTCGATCAGGGCGAGATCACCATCGGCGGCAAGTCCATCAAGACCGACCCGCTGGCCTGCAAGCGGCTGCTGGCCTATATCCCCGACAACCCCGACCTGTACGACTACATGACGGGCATCAAGTACCTGAACTTCATCGCCGACGTGTTCGGCGTGGACGCCCAGACCCGGCGGGAGCGCATCCGCACCTATGCGGACACCTTCGAGCTGACCGGCGATCTGGCGCAGCCCATCGCCGCCTACTCCCACGGCATGAAGCAGAAGCTGGCCATCATCGCCGCGTGGCTCCACGACCCACGGCTCATCGTTATGGATGAGCCCTTCGTGGGGCTTGACCCCAAGGCCGCCCACACCCTAAAGGGCATGATGCGGCAGGTGTGCGACAACGGCGGCGCTATCTTCTTCTCCACCCACGTGCTGGAGGTGGCGGAAAAGCTGTGCGTCAAGGTGGCCATCATCAAGGGCGGCAGGCTCATCCGCTCCGGCACCATGGAGGAGGTCAAGGGCGACGACTCTCTGGAGGAGGTATTTCTGGAGCTGGAGGAGGATGCGTAATGGTCAATGTCCTCCTGAAAAAGCAGCTGTTTGAGATATTCCGCAGCTACTTCTACGACGCAAAAAAGAACAGACCCCGCTCCAGGGCTTCCACCATTCTGTTCTTCGTCCTGTACGCGGTGCTGATGATAGGCTTCGTCGGCGGCATGTTCGTGCTGCTGGCGTGGAGCCTCTGCCAGCCGCTGGTGGCCTCCGGCATGGGGTGGCTGTATTTCACGCTGTTTGCCGGGCTTGCCATTCTGCTGGGCGTGTTCGGCAGCGTGTTCAACACCTTTTCCTCCCTGTATCAGGCCAAGGACAACGACCTGCTGCTGAGCATGCCCATCCCCATCCGGGCGATACTGGCATCCCGGCTGCTGGGCGTGTATCTCATGGGGCTGATGTTCTCCGGCGTGGTACTGCTGCCCGCCGTGATCTTCTACTGGTGCGCCGCCGACGCCTCCCCGTCCGCCATCGCGGGCGGCGTGATGCTGGTGCTGGCGGTATCCCTGTTCGTGCTGGTGCTCTCCTGCGTGCTGGGCTGGGTGGTGGCTAAGATCTCCGCCAAGCTCAAGCGCAAGAACTTCCTGACGGTGTTCATCGCGCTGGTGTTCTTTGGCCTGTACTACATGGTCTGCTTCCGGGCGTCCGACCTGCTGAATGAGCTGCTGGCCAACCTGACGGCGGTGGGCGACGCCGTCCGGGGCGCGGCCTATCCCCTGTATCTGCTGGGACGCATGGGCGAGGGCGACTGGCTGGCCATCGCCTTTGTGATGGCCGTGACGCTGGCGCTGTGCGCGCTGACATATCTGGTGCTCAGCCGCACGTTTATCGGCATCGCCACCGCCTCCGGCACCACCGCCAAGGCGGAGTACCGGGAAAAGGCGGTCAAGGCCGCCGGTGCGTCCTCCGCCCTGCTGCGGAAGGAGTTCGGCCGCTTCACCTCCAGCCCCAACTATATGCTCAACTGCGCTCTGGGCACGGTGATGCTGCCCATTATGGGCGTTTTGCTGCTGGTGAAGGCCGGTGAGCTTCTGCCCGTGGTGTATGAGATCGCCGGCGGCGAAGCGCCCGGCTTTCTGGCGGTGATGCTGTGCGCTGCCCTGTGTCTGATCGGCTCCATGAACGACACAGCCGCGTCCTCCGTGTCGCTGGAGGGCAAGAACCTGTGGCTGGCGCAGTCCCTGCCGGTGACGGCGTGGCAGCTGCTCCGCGCCAAGCTGCTGGTGCAGCTGCTGGTGACGGGCATCCCCATGGCGGTCACCTCCGTGCTGGTGCTGCTGGCTATCCGTCCCGCTCTGCAGGAGGCCGTGCTGCTGGTGGTGCTGCCGCTGCTGTTCGTGTGGCTGTCGGCGGAGTTCGGCCTGCTGATGGATCTGAAGCGCCCCAATCTGGTCTGGACAAACGAGATCACGGTCATCAAGCAGCGTATCACGGTGCTGCTGGTGATGCTGGCCGGGTGGCTGTACGCCGCCGCCATCGCCGCGCTGTACTTCGTGGTCGGCGCCGATATGGGCGCGGCGTGGTACCTGCTGGCGTGGTCGGTGCTGACAGCGGCGCTGGCTGTCCTGCTGCGCCGGTGGCTGCGCCGCAGCGGAAGCCGACTGTTAGGCCTCCTGGCATAAGAAAACATACGCCGTAAAAGGCGCGTTTCGCCACCCTATAATTGTGGCGGATATGTTAATTTCATCCCCGTCCCGCAGAAGTGGGACGGGGATTTTTGCAGTTCCGGCGCATCTGCTTATAGACACTTTGGGCAAAATGTGGTAGGGTAACTTATTCAACAAAGTGCACAGAGGAGGCTTTTTCATGAACGAGGTCAAGTCCCCCAAGAAACCGCTTATTTACTACTATCTGGCGGCTATCCTGCTGGTGGTGCTGTTCAACATGCTGGCCATGCCGTGGCTGGCGGAGCACCAGATACAGGAGGTGGATTACAACACCTTTGTCTCCATGACCGAGAAGAAGGAGATCGGCAAGGTGGAGATCCAGCAGCAGAGCAACCGCATCCTGTTCACCGACAAGGATGAAAAGACCATCTACAAGACGGCCATCGTGCCCGACGACGGCATGGTGCAGCGCCTGCTGGACGCGGGCATCTCCACCACCGGCGAGGAGATCGAGCAGACCTCCCTGCTGACGGATATTCTGGGCTGGGTGCTGCCGCTGGTGCTCTTCATCGCCATCGGGCAGCTGGTTTCCCGCAGCCTGATGAAGAAAATGGGCGGCGGAAGCAACTCCATGATGTTCAACATGGGCCGCTCCGACGCCAAGATCTACGTCAAATCTGCCGAGGGCATCAAGTTTGACGATGTGGCCGGTGAGGACGAGGCCAAGGAGAATCTGCAGGAGGTGGTCAACTACCTCCACGACCCCAGCAAGTACAAGGAGATCGGCGCCTCCATGCCCAAGGGCATCCTGCTGGTGGGCCCTCCGGGTACCGGCAAGACCATGCTGGCCAAGGCCGTGGCCGGCGAAGCCAACGTGCCCTTCTTCTCCATGTCCGGCTCGGAATTCGTAGAGATGTTCGTGGGCATGGGCGCCTCCAAGGTGCGTGATCTGTTCAGCCAGGCCAAGGAGAAGGCGCCCTGCATCGTGTTCATCGACGAGATCGACGCCATCGGCCAGAAGCGCAGCGGCGGACAGTACGGCGGCAACGACGAGCGGGAGCAGACCCTGAACCAGCTGCTCACCGAGATGGACGGCTTCGACAGCAGCAACGGCGTCATCATTCTGGCGGCCACCAACCGCCCCGAATCCCTCGACCCGGCGCTGACCCGTCCGGGGCGCTTCGACCGCCGCGTGCCCGTGGAGCTGCCCGACCTGCTGGGGCGCGAGGCCATATTGAAGGTACACGCCAAAAAGATCAAGATCGCCGAGGACGTGGATTTCAACAAGGTGGCGCGGATGGCCTCCGGCGCTTCCGGCGCGGAGCTGGCCAACATCGTCAACGAGGCGGCGCTGCGCGCCGTCCGGGACGGCAGGCGCTTTGCGACCCAGGCCGATCTGGAGGAGAGCATTGAGGTGGTCATCGCGGGCTATCAGAAGAAGAACGCCATCATGACCGACCACGAGAAGAAGATCGTGTCCTACCACGAGATCGGCCACGCGCTGGTGGCGGCTTTGCAGAGCCATTCTGCCCCGGTGCAGAAGATCACCATCGTGCCCCGCACCTCCGGCGCACTGGGCTACACCATGCAGGTGGAGGAGGGCAACCACTACCTGATGACCCAGGAGGAGATGGAGAACAAGATCGCCACCCTCACCGGCGGCCGTGCCGCCGAGGAGACGGTGTTCGGCTCCATCACCACCGGCGCCTCCAACGACATCGAGCAGGCCACCAAGCTGGCACGCGCCATGATCACCCGCTACGGCATGAGCAAGGACTTCGACATGGTGGCGCTGGAGACTGTCACCAACCAGTATCTGGGCGGCGACGCGTCGCTGGCCTGCTCCGCCGACACCCAGACGGAGATCGACCGGCAGGTGGTGGCGCTGGTGAAGCAGCAGCACGAAAAAGCGCTGAAGATCCTCTCCGACAACCGCGCCAAGCTGGATGAGCTGGCCTCCTTCCTCTACGAAAAAGAGACCATCACCGGCGAGCAGTTCATGGAGATACTGAACAAATAAAAGCAGCACGCCCCCGGCTCTGCCGGGGGCGCACTTTGGAGAAATACCGTATGAAATTCATCACTATACTGGCCGTCACGTTCTTCGCCGGCATGGGCGCCGGTCTGGGCACCGGCTTTGCCGGCATGAGCGCCGCGGCGGTCATCAGCCCCATGCTCATCACCTTTCTGGGCATGGATCCCTATATGGCGGTGGGCATCGCGCTGGCATCGGACGTGCTGGCCAGCGCCGTCTCCGCCTACACCTACCACAAAAACAAGAATCTGGACGTGCGCAACGGCCTTATCATGATGGCGGCGGTGCTTCTGTTCACCGTGGTGGGCAGCTATATCGCCAGCCTTCTCCCCTCCCACACCATGGGAGGCTTCTCCGTATTCATGACCTTCCTGCTGGGCGTCAAGTTCATCGTCCGCCCCGTTATGACCACCAAGGAGGCCATGCAGGGCGTATCCGCCAAGAAGCGCGCCGTTCAGTCCGTTGTGTACGGCGTTCTGATCGGCTTTATCTGCGGCTTCGTGGGCGCGGGCGGCGGCATGATGATGCTGCTGATCCTGACCAGCGTGCTGGGCTACGAGCTGAAAACCGCCGTGGGCACCAGCGTGTTCATCATGACCTTCACCGCGCTGACCGGCGCTATCTCCCACTTTACCATCGGCGGCGCACCGGACTGGACAGTGCTTGCCCTGTGCGTGGTATTCACGCTGATCTGGGCGCGGATCGCAGCGGTATTTGCCAACAAAGCCGCGCCGAAGACCCTGAACCGCGCCACCGGCATTGTCCTTGTGCTGCTGGGCGCCGTTATCATGGGCTTCAACCTGCTGAAATAACGCCCGGCAAGCAGCAAAAAATGCGCCCCCGGCTATGCCGGGGGCGCGTTTTTTACTTATTCTGTTCGTACAGCACGGCCAGACCCCGCAGGATCAGGTCGGCGGCCATGTGCATCTCATGCCGGCAGGCCGGCGCGATGACCGGTGCAATGCCGCCGGTGGCCACCACTGTGGTGCGGCAGCCCAGCTCGGATTCCATCCGGTCGATCATGCCGTCCAGCAGCAGCGCCGAGCCCAGCACGCAGCCGCTCTGCATGCAGCCCAGCGTGTCCGTGCCGATGGCCTTTTCCGGCACCGCCAGCGGTATATCCGGCAGCAGCGCCGTGCCGCCTGCCAGCGCCGACAGCGCCAGATTTGCGCCCGGCAGGATAGCTCCTCCCCGGAACGCACCCTGCGCGTCCAGCACCGAAATGGTGGTGGCGGTGCCCATGTCGATCAGCAGCAGCGGCGGCCGGTACAGATCCAGCGCGCCCACCGCAGCCGTCAGCAGGTCGGCGCCCAGCGTCTCCGGATGGCGGATCATCACCGGGATCCGGCAGCGGACGTTCTCGCCCACCACCAGCGGCTCTCTCCCGGTCAGCAGCCGCGCCGCGCCCTGCAGGGCGCGCGTTACCGGCGGCACCACCGAGGAGATGATGACCTGCTCCACGTCCCGCCTGTCCACCTCCGCCAGCTCCAGAAGCTGGCTGAGCGCCACGGCGTAATCGCCCACGGCGCTGTCGCGCCGGGTGGCGATGCGGAAGCTGCGGCGCACCTGCCGCCCCTCCATCAGTCCTACGACCACGTGGGTGTTGCCCACGTCCAGTGCAAGCAGCATACGAACAGCCTCCCGTTTTATGCGTTGGTCTTGCGTGCGGCCAGCTTGCCGCGGCTGTACATGACCGCCTTGGCGATGGCGGCGCCGGTGATCAGGCTCACCGCGCCCTCCACAAGCCCGTTGACGCCCACAAAGGCGATGACGAACAGGAAGGCGTTGGAGCTGCCGAGGGCGGCCACAAAGCCCTGAATGTACTCCGTGTGATAGAAGCACAGGCACAGCGTGGACATAAACAGCACCGTGTTGCACAGCGCGCCGATCAGTCCCGCCGCGCCAAAGGACCACAGATTGCTCTTGTCCAGCTTGTTCAGCCCCTTGAAGCTGAGGCCGCACAGCCAGCCCGCCAGAATACGGGTGGGCACGCACACCAGGAACGTGTAAAGCGGGTTGATGCCCAGCAGCACCGCGCCGAACTGGCTCCTGCCGAAGCATTCCCAGAAGCTGATGCAGCCGAACACGCCGCCCAGAATGGCGCCGGTGGCCGGCCCCATGACGATGGCGCCCACGATGACCGGCACCATCAGCAGGGTGATTTCCAGCCCCGGCATCTTGATCATGCCCAGTCCCGTGACCTCCAGCAGCAGCATAATGGCCACCAGCACGGAAATGCGCACCAGATCCTGCACGGTGTATTTTCCGTGCTTCGTTTCGTTATTCATAATTATTACCTCCTGCTGCCGCCTCCGTCCAGCAGAGTGCGGCGCTCGGGGGTATAATACCACATTTCCCCGTTTTTGCAATAGGCAAAATGAAAACTACGCCGTTTCCGCCGCGCTGCTGGGCAGCAGCGGGCGGCTGATGGGCACAGAGCCCAGCATCAGCATATACTCGCCGTCCAGCATCAGCTGCACCTGCTCCACGCCCTCCAGCGAGCAGAGGGAGTCCACCAATCCCTGTATCATGCGATTCTGCGCGTCCGCGTCCTCCGGCAGCAGCACCGTAACGCTGCTCGGCAGGTTCAGATAGCAGGTGCCGCCCTCGGTGTTGGCGCCCAGCGCCGTGAATTCCGCGGGCAGCAGCGGCTCGTCCAGGCCGCCGTAGCTGTCCATGGGACGCTCGGTCAGCGCCTTGACCACCGCCTGGGCGATGGTCTCGCCCTCGTACACCGTCAGCCGCCGCTCCTCGCCCACCAGCTGCCCGGTCTGGTCGGGGAAGTACAGAACCACCTTCACCGTGCGGACGATGTCCTCCGGGCTGGTGAGCAGCACCTCCTCGGAGGTGTACACCTCGTTGGTGCGGTCGGCGGGCAGCTCGCCCTCCACCGTCAGCCGCACCGCCAGAATACCCGTCAGCTGCATCAGCGACAGGGTGATGCAGTAGTCGGCGATGGTGCGGTCGATGCCCAGCAGCTGGTTGTACTCGCCGCTGAGATCTACCAACACCGTGCCGCCGGTAACGGTGCAGCTCAGCAGCCTTGTGCCCGTGGGCACGGGGCAGATAAAGTCCGATTTGGTGCAGCCGCCCAGAAGCAGCTCCATGATATACTGCGCCTGCTGCTGCCGTCCCCGGTCATGGGCGGTGATCTCCGCCCAGGGGATAGAGATGCCCGTCACGGCATCGCCGCCGCCGTTGCTCTTGTTCTTCTCGCTGAGGTCGGCCAGACCGTACAGCCGCAGATACGGCGACGGCTCCGCCGCGCTCTGCCCTGCCTCCTGCTCCGGCGCGCCGGCCTGATACGCCCCCAGTGCCGGTTCCTCGTCCGCCGGCTCCTTCGCCGCAGGCGCGCTGCCGCAGCCCGCAGATGTCAGCATCAGCAGCGCCAGCAGCAGGGCGATGATCCGTTTTTTCACGCCTCGTCACCCCTTTCCGCCAGCGGCAGATACACGGTGAACACCGTGCCCACGCCGTCCGCGCCGTGCCCGGCCTCGATGGTGCCGCCCCGGTTCTCGATGGTATCCTTCACGATGGACAGACCCAGTCCGGTACCGCCCACCTCGCGGGAGCGCATCTTGTCCACCCGGTAGAAGCGGTCGAATACGTGGGGCAGATCCTCGTCCGGTATGCCGATGCCGTTGTCTCTGACGGTGATGACCACCCGCTGCCCGTCCACATGAGCCTCCGCGTGGACATAGCCGTTCTCCGGCGCGGAGTATTTGATGGCGTTTTCCATGAGGTTGTAGAGGATCTGATGTACATCGTCGTCGGTGGCCAGCGCCACGGCGTCCTCGTCCGCCGTGCCGGAGATGGTCACGCCCTTCTCCTGCGCCACCATGTGCAGCATCCGCTCCACCCGCTCCATCACCGGCGCCACCGCCACAGGATAGGGCTGCTGCACCACGCCGCTGTCCAGCCGCGTCAGCCGCAGCAGGTTCTCGGTAATGCGGCTCAGCCGTTCCGCCTCCCGCCCGATGTCGGTGACGAACTCCTTTGTGGTCTCCTCGTCCATGTGATCCGTCTGCAGGATGGAGTCCGTCAGCAGCCGTATGCCCGCCAGGGGCGTTTTCAGCTCGTGGCTGGCGTCGGACACGAAGCGCCGCCGGGCGTTCTCCGTGGTTTGCAGCCGGTCGGTCAGGCTGTTGAACTCCGCCGCGATCTGGGCGATCTCGTCGGTGCCGCTGGCATCCGCCCGGTGGCTGTACGCGCCCTCCCGCACATGGCGGATGGCCTGCAGAAGCCCGCTGATCTGCCGCGTCAGCATCCGGCTGAGCACGATGCTCAGCCCCGCCACCAGCAGGGCGATCAGCAAAGAGATGATCAGCAGGTTGTGCCGGAACGTCTCCAGCAGCTCCGCCTGCTCCGTGTCGTAGTCATAGGCGTACACTGCGCCCACGATCTGGTTGTGATACACCACCGGCGTGGCCACACGGCTGAGGAAGGCCGTGCCGTCGTATTTGCAGTAGCTGGCGTCCTGTCCCCGCAGCGCCACCGTCACCACGGAGTACAGGGCGTACTTCCCCACGGCGTTGCCGCCCTGCCGGGTGTCGTACAGCACCAGTCCCGCGCTGTTGGTGACCATCACGCGGGTGGCGCCGGACTCGTCCAGTCCCTCCAGCGCCGCCTGCACGTTCTCCTTCGTCAGCTTTTCCAGCCCCATCAGCGCCGACTCGATGACCTTGGTGGTGCTTTTCAGTCCGTTCTGCGTGGATGTCACCATCAGGTTCTGGCTCACCAGCAGCGGATAGGAGTTCAGCAGCACCAGCACCGCCGCGATGACCAGAATGTAGCTGAGACTGAACTTCAGCTGCAGGGTCGCCTTGCTGCGCAGCTTCCGCGCCCCGGCGCGCAGCTGATCGCCCCGCGTCTCCTCCTGCGGGGTCGTGTCGGTATGGATGGCCTCCGTCTCACACGGTAGGCTGTTCTTCTCCCTTGAAATAGTAACCAACTCCCCACTTCGTCATAATGTATACCGGGTTGGCCGGGTCGGGCTCCAGCTTCTCCCGCAGGCGGCGGATGTGTACGTCCACCGTCCGGTAATCTCCGGCGTAGGAATAGCCCCACACCAGATCCATCAGGCTCTCCCGGCTGTACACCCGCCGGGGGTTCTTCATCAAAAGCTCGATGAGATCGTACTCCTTGGCGGTCAGGTCGATGGTCTTTCCGTCCCGGATGGCCACCCGCTGCTCCGTGTCCAGGCTCAGCTCGCCCACCGTCAGCAGCGGCGTCCGCTGGCGGCTCTGCGCCGCCTGAGCGCCGTTCATGGAGCGCCGCAGCAGCGCCCGGATGCGCGCCTTCAGCTCCAGAATGTTGAAGGGCTTCGTCACATAGTCGTCCGCGCCGCAGGCAAAGCCCATGAGCTTGTCGCTGTCCTCGCTGCGGGCGGTGAGCATGATGATGGGCACCTCGGAAAATTCCCGTATCTTCATGCACGCGTCGCTGCCGGACAGCCCCGGCATCATCACGTCCATGACGATCAGATCCAGATCGCCCTTCTTCGCCAGCTCCACGGCGGCCGCGCCGTCGTAGGCCGTCTCCACCTCGTAGCCCTCGTTCTCCAGATTGAACTTCATGCCCTTGACCAGCAGCTTTTCGTCGTCTACCACCAGTATCTTCATTCCTGCGTATCCTCCGTCACGATGAAATCTTGTATGCTCTCCAGCACGGTCTGGCCGATGCCGTCCACCTCCAGCAGCTGCGCCGCATCGGTGAAGGGGCCGTTTTCCGTCCGCCAGTCCACGATCCGCTGCGCCAGCACCGGGCCGATCCCCGGCAGACTGTCCAGCTCGTCCACGCCGGCGGTGTTGATATTGACCATCCGCAGCTGCGCCGCGTCCTCCGTCGGCTGCTCCGCCTCGATCTCGTAGTCGCCCCGCGCCGTCCGCGGCGTCAGCAGCCACGTCAGTGCCACCGCCAGAAGGAACAGCACCGTCAGCCCCAGCAAAAACAGATCGGTCTTTGTCAAATTTATCCTCTTTCCCACGGTTGACTACCCCGCTCCTTTTGCTTATAATAGGGTACGGACATACCGACGCCGCGCCCTGCGCGGTGCCGTCCCCCTATATTATAGCATACATGGAGAAAAAGTCACATGAAAATACGCCGTTTGCTCTCTGTTTTTTTGCTGGCCGCCCTGCTGTGCGGCCTTTTCACCGTTCCCGCCGCCGCGCTGGAGGACCCGGACATCCGCGCCAAGGCCGCCCTGCTGGTGGAGGCCGAGACGGGCACCATACTCTATGACAAGAACGCCCACGACGAGCTGTCCATCGCCAGCACCACCAAGATCATGTCCGCCCTGCTGATATTCGAGGCCATCGAGCGCGGCGAGCTGCGGATGGATCAGTCCGTCACCGCCACCGCCAGCGCCCTGCGCGGCCTGCCGGAGGACGGCAGCACCGCCGACATCGTGGAGGGCGAAACGCTGACCGTGGAGCAGCTGCTCTACTGCATGCTGGTCATCTCCGCCAACGAGACGTGCAATATCCTGGGCGAGACGGTGGCCGGCTCCGTGGACGCCTTCGTGGAGCGCATGAACCAGCGGGCGCAGGAGCTGGGCTGCAAGAACACCCACTTCGCCAACACCACCGGCCTGACCCAGTCCGGCCACTATTCCTGCGCCTACGACCTGTATCTCATCACCAGGGAGGCCATGACCTTTGAGGATTTCATGACCATCGTCAACACCAAGTCCTATGAGATACCTCCCACCAACAAGACCGAGGAGGAGCGCGTGCTCCACAGCACCAACGCCCTGATCTCCAACTGGCGGCTGGCCGGGTATCTGTACTCCGGCGCACAGGGCATCAAGACCGGCAGCACCGACGCCGCCGGACAGTGTCTGGTGTCCTCCGCCGTCCGCGGCAGCCGGACGCTTATCAGCGTGGTGCTGGGCGCGGAAAAGGTGGAAAAGGAGAACGGCTCCGGCTACATCGTGGAAAGCTTCACCGAGACGGCGCGCCTGTTCGACTGGGGCTTTGACAACTTCTCCTCCCGGCAGGTGCTGGACGAGAACGAGCTGGTGCAGGAGGTGCCCGTCGCCCTGAGCAAGCAGGTGTCCACCGTGGCCGTCCACCCGGCGCAGAGCGCCGAGGCCATGCTCCCCAAGGATCTGGACGTGGAGTCCCTGACCCGCACCGTCACACTGGATAACGAAACGGCGCTGGCGCCCATCGCCGCCGGCGACCGTCTGGGCGAGATCACCGTCAGCTACGGCGACACCGAGTACGTCACCGTTCCCCTGCTGGCCGTGGCCGATGTGTCCGCCAGCCGCTTCCTGCTGGCGCGCCACGCCGTGGGCGAGTTCTTCTCCCGCCCCTCCATCCGCATTGCCGCCATCGCGCTGCTGGTGCTGATAGTGGCTCTGGTGCTGTGGTTCCGGTTCTATGGCCGCAACCGCCGCTACGGAAAGGCCGGCAGCAAGCAGTACCGCCACCGCTCCTACCACGGACGCCGCCACTGATGCCCATGGAGCCGCTTCGTATCCTGTACGAGGACGCGCACCTTGTGCTGTGCGTCAAGCCCGTGGGCGTGCTGTCCGAGGACAGCGCCGACGGTGCCTGTATGCCCGCCCTGCTGCGGCAGCACTACCGCGCCCTGGGCAAGCCCGACTACATTGCCACCGTCCACCGGCTGGACAAGGCCGTGGGCGGTGTGATGCTGTTCTCCCGCCGCCGGGAGATCACCGGAAAGCTCACTGCCGCCATTGCGGAGCACCGGGTCACCAAGGAGTATCTGGCTGTCCTTCGGGGCACGCCGGAAAAGGACAGCGACACCCTCACCGACCTGCTGTTCCGGGATGCCGCCCACAATAAGAGCTATGTGGTCAAGCGGATGCGCAAGGGCGTCCGCGAGGCGTCGCTGGGCTACACCGTGCTGGGGCGAGCCGACGGTCTGACGCTGGTGCGGGTGCGCCTCCACACAGGCCGCACCCACCAGATACGGGTGCAGTTCTCCTCCCGCGGCCTGCCCCTGCTGGGGGACATCCGCTACGGCAGCAAGGCGCCCTGCTCCCCCGCCCTGTGGTCGCACCGTCTGGCGCTGACCCATCCCGTCACCGGGAAGCCCATCGACGTCACCTGTCCCCCGCCGGACAGCTGGCCGTGGAGCTTATTTGCAGAATGAACATCAGCGGGAGGGGCAAAGCCCCTCCCGCTGTCAGCTTACTCCATATCCACGTACACGATCTCCAGCCCCCGGCGCATGGCGTATTCCACCGTGCGGCGTGTGCCGCCCTCCTGCCCGTCGAACACCGCGATGAGCCGCTGGGCGTGATCCACCATGTACCGGTTCCGCCGCTGCATGCACCCGGCGCTGTAATGATCCTGCACCACCGTCTCGTAGTCGCAGCGCTCCACCAGCACCTGCCACCGCGCCTGCTGCTCCGGTGTCCAGCCCTCCGGCTGGCTGGGGCAGGGGATGGCGGCCTCCAGCGTGATCTCCGGGTACTGCGCCCGCAGCGCCAGCGTGATCTCGCCGCAGTAGGTGTCCACGCCCCGCGCCATGCCGCAGATAAAGTGCCGGTACCCCTGTTCACAGGCGTCGGTGACGGCCTGCCGCAGCCGCTCCTTCAGCGCCGCACAGCGGGGATCGTCCTCATCGTACCCCCACGGCAGCTTCTCCGGCCGGTACCCGGAAAAGCACACCGTCATCTGTTTTGCCGGCATACGCCTCACCCTCTTTCTCCGTCCATTGTACAGGATAGAAGCGCCCCTGTAAAGGGTGGGCCGCGGAATTTTCCTCTTGACTTCCTGCGCCCGCCGTGCTACCATACATGTCGAAAACAACCGCATATTTGTCTTCGGGGCGGGGTGCGATTCCCCACCGGCGGTATAGTCCGCGAGCGGCTTCGGCCGCAGGAACCGGTGCGATTCCGGTACCGACAGTATAGTCTGGATGAGAGAAGGCGTGTATGGCATTTTGCGATGCTCTTTTTTGATGCGTACACCTTGGAAGGCAATTTCCGGGTGTTTATCATCGAAAAGGAGTATTTTTTATGACACAAGCACAGAAAACCCACCATCTGGCCGTAGCCGCGCTGCTGGCCGCCGTAGCCGCCGTGCTGCAATTCATCGAGTTCTCCATCCCCATCATGCCCGCCTTTATCAAGCTGGACATCTCCGACCTGCCCGCCCTGCTGGGCACGTTTTCCCTGGGTCCTGTCTACGGCGCGGCCATCCAGCTGGTGAAGAACCTGCTGCACCTGCCCTTCGGCTCCAGCGCCGGCG
>ERZ857745.2590-NODE-2590-length-19089-cov-5.163129_pt1 | contig 19089 bp, 19 predicted proteins | sample MGYA00519699_ERZ857745 | MGnify/ENA primary metagenome ERZ857745 (study PRJEB31778, sample SAMEA3449357) | human gut metagenome | biome: human gut; feature: human-associated habitat; material: faeces | place: United Kingdom | collected 2010/2012 ...
TCCCCGGCGATACTCCCGAAGAAACAATTTCGGCTATCATCGCGGACGAATCCGCTATCGGTATGATAAACTCCAAGACTACCGCCGCAAGACTTATTCCTGCTTACGGCAAAAAAGCCGGCGACAGCGTTGAATTCGGCGGTCTGCTCGGTTATGCCCCGGTTATCCCCGTGAATACTTATTCGAGCGAAGTGTTCGTAAGACGCGGAGGAAGAATCCCGGCTCCTATTCACAGCCTTAAAAACTGATTTTCTTTTGAATTTACATTGTTTTTCATCATTATGCGATATTTTGTCGTAAAAAGTGAAAATGTGTATTGAAATTTGCGTATATATGTGTTATAATAGTCTGTGTGTGCGGTGTTTACTGTTTTTGACACTCGCATCACAGACTGTTTTTTTCATATTATAGTATACAGGAGGTGAAAAATATTGGAAATGACAAACAAGGCTCTTTACGACACATCTCATACGATCGCGGCAGAGCTTATCGGTGCGCACGAATATCCGTGGCAGGTGCTTCCCGAAATAAAGGAATTCATCATACGTCTCGGAAACACGCTTAATTCCGAAAAGTTCGAGAAACGCGGCGAGGACATCTGGGTTGCCAAAAGCGCAAAGGTCTTCCCGTCGGCTTATATTGCAGGTCCCTGCATTATCGACGAGAACGCAGAGGTGCGCCACTGTGCTTTTATCCGCGGCAGCGCTATCGTAGGCAAAAACTGCGTTGTGGGCAACTCCACCGAGCTTAAAAACGTTATCCTCTTCGACAACGTTCAGGTTCCGCATTACAATTACGTAGGCGACAGCATTCTGGGATTCAAGTCACATCTCGGTGCGGGCGCAATTACGTCAAACGTAAAAAGCGACAAGACACTCGTTACCGTAAACTATAACGGCGAAAGAGTCGAAACGGGACTTAAGAAGTTCGGAGCAATGGTCGGCGACATGACGGAAGTCGGCTGCAACAGCGTGCTTTGCCCGGGTACTGTTCTCGGCAAAAACTGCACGGTCTATCCCCTTTCGAGAGTGCGCGGATTTATTCCGGAGTCTCACATATTCAAGGGTGCTGAAAAGGGCATCGTGAAAAAGATCTGACGTTAAATCAAAACAACATCTGTATCATTTTTGCGGCTCTTTTCGGGAACCCGCAAACTATCAAACAAAAGGCAGCGGATCATATTCCGTTTTATGCTTTAGCGCCCGACCGCCGAAAAACAGTTCACGGCGGCGACGAGGAACAGGGTTATCGAATATTCGGCGGATGCCCTGACGGCAGTGCGGTTACTGTCGGAAATTTCTGTTTCAAAAATCCGTATGACACTTCAAAAAAAGTTTTTTCGGCGCAACAAAGGCAGAAATACTTAACGGAAAAATACAAATAAAGCTCGCTTGCTGTCATGTTCCCGAAACGGCAGTGCGGCAAACGGAGTAATATATTTATGTGCGGAATTATCGGTTTTACCGGAAAAACAAACGCTGTTCCCCTTCTTCTTGACGGTCTTTCGGCTCTCGAATACAGGGGATACGACTCTGCCGGAATTGCCGTTTTCGGCAAAAACGGAGATCTTGAGGTCTACAAGTCAAAAGGACGTCTTGCGGTTGTCGCTGAAAAGATCGCGTCGCTGCCCGAACCTCTCGTATCTACCTGCGGAATAGGTCACACACGCTGGGCAACTCACGGCGAACCGTCGGACATCAACGCCCATCCTCACGGAACGGAAAACGTATACATTGTCCACAACGGCATTATCGAGAACTATGCCGAAATCAAAAAGACGCTCACCGAAAATGGCTACGGTTTTGTTTCTGAGACTGACACGGAAGTTGCGGCAAAGCTGCTTGACATGAACTATCTCGAAACACGCGATCCGTTAAAGGCACTTAAAAAGACTATTTCAGAGCTTCGCGGCTCTTACGCACTCGGCGCTATTTTCAAGGATTATCCCGGCGAAATATACGCGTCGCGCAAGGACAGTCCGCTTATTCTTGCAGTATCGGACGACGGAAACTACATAGCCTCCGACATTCCGGCTGTTCTCAAGCACACAAGAAAATACTATCACATATTTGAGGGCGAAATTGCCAAGGTCACACCCAACAGCATTACAATATACGATGCAGACATGAAAGTATGCGACCGCGCTCTCGAAGAGGCAAAGTGGGATCTCGAAGCTGCCGAAAAGAGCGGTTATCCCCACTTTATGATAAAGGAAATCAACGAAGAACCCGATGCTATCGTAAAAACGCTGCGTCCGAGAATCAAGGACGGCATGCCTGACTTCGGCATCGACGCGCTGACCGACGAAAGACTTTCAAAGTTCACAAGAATTCACGTTCTTGCCTGCGGCACGGCTATGCACGCAGGTCTTGTCGGAAAATTTGCAGCCGAAAGCCTTGCAAGAGTTCCGGTTGACGTTGAGATTGCGTCGGAATTCAGATACAAGAACCCGATTTTACAGTCCACAGACCTTGCAATAATAATTTCACAGTCCGGCGAGACTGCCGACACGCTTGCGGCTCTCAGACTCTGCAAAGAACACGGCGTATTCACGCTCGGAATTGTAAACGTTGCAGGTTCTACCATTGCACGCGAAGCGGACGCCGTTATGTACACATGGGCAGGCCCCGAAATCGCCGTTGCCAGCACAAAGGCATACACGGTACAGATCTCGCTTATGTATCTCTTTGCTCTGCGCCTTGCATATGCAAACGGTCATCTCACCGAGGCACAGACAAAGGCTTATGTAGACGAACTTCTTAACAAGTCTCCCGAAGCCGTAAAACAGGCTATCAAGCTTGACGGCAAGTGCAAGGAGATTGCAGACAAGATCAAGAACGCGTCCGACGTATTCTATATCGGCAGAGGACTTGACTATGCGCTCTCAATGGAGGCGTCGTTAAAGCTCAAGGAAATATCCTACATTCACTGCGAGGCTTACGCCGCAGGAGAACTCAAGCACGGCACGATATCGCTTATCACGGACGGTATTCCGGTATTTGCGCTTGCAAACTCCGACGCTCTGTTTGAAAAGATGGTAAGCAACATCAAGGAAGTCCGTGCAAGAGGAGCTGAGGTCTTTATGATCTGCCGTGAAAAGGACAAAAACAAGGTACCCGAAGGCGTTGCGGACGACGTAATACTCGTTCCCGAACTTTCAGAGGTATTTATGGCAATACCTGTTGCGACCGCGGTTCAGCTTATCGCTTACCACACGTCGGTTCTTCTCGGCTGTGACGTTGACAAACCCAGAAACCTTGCAAAATCAGTTACGGTTGAGTAATAGCTCTGATAAAGAACAAACTTCAGGCAGTCCGAAAGGACTGCCTTTTCATATAAAAAAAGCACCGGCCAATTCGTTTCTTAAATGGTCAGTGCGATTTTAATTTATACGTATTTTTAAGTTTACACGAAAAAGCGCTGCGTTACATGGAAATCCAGCCGAAAGCGTTTGCTATTGAGCTGATGAGGATAATTGCCGCGAAGAACGGGCACAAGAAACGTATCATGGCGTTGAAAATCTTTCTTCTGCGGAAAGCGCAGCCGTTAAGAGTAACCTCCTCCGCAATGCGGTCTGTGCCGATCACACGGGAAACAAGTATGCAGCTTGCAATAGCCGCAATGGGCATCATTACGGAGTTTGTCAGAAAATCAAAGAAGTCAAGGAACTGCATACCAAGAACGGTGACATTTGCCAAAGGCCCGTAGCCAAGGCTTGACAGACTTCCGAGTGCAACCATGGATATACCGATAACGACAGTAGACTTGTTTCGGCTCCAGTGTAATTCATCCTGCAATGTGGAAACGGCACTTTCGGTGAGCGCAATCGAGCTTGTCAGTGCAGCAAACAGCACAAGCAAGAAGAACGCAATGCCTATCACCGTGCCGAATCCCATTGAGTCGAACACCTTGGGAATGGTAATGAACATCAGTGAGGGACCTGCATTCAAAGCTTTCGGATCTCCGCCGGAAAACGCAAACACCGCAGGTATGATCATAAGACCTGCCATAATTGCAATGGCAGTGTCAAAGATTTCAACGTTGCGTGTGGAATCCTCTATTGAAACATCTTTTTTCATATATGAGCCGAATGTGATGAGAATACCCATGGCAATGGACAGTGAATAGAACATCTGACCCATTGCGGAAACCACCGTCATCCACGAAAAGTTCTTTGGATTGGGTACAAGAAAGTATTTAACCCCCGCCATGGCTCCGGGACGGGTTACGGAGTAAATTCCGATTATCAGCGACAGCACTACCAGAATTGGCATCATAACCTTTGAAACGCGTTCTATGCCGTTCTCAACGCCGGCAAAGATAATTGCAAGCGTCATCGCCGCAAAAATAAGAAAACAAAGTTCGGAGGAAAATCCGTCGGAAATAAATGCGGAAAAATATCCGTCCGCAGCGACTGCATGTCCTTTTCCAAACAGGTATTCGGCAAGATATTTTACGACCCAGCCGCCGATTACCGAGTAATACGGTACTATAAGGATAGGAATTACCGCATTGATCCAGCCGCCGAAACTGAGTGCGGGACGGTTTCCGAATGATTTATATGCTCCGACCGGACTTTTTCTCGTCATACGTCCGATAGACGTCTCGGCAACGATCATGGTATATCCGAAAGTCATTGCAAGGATAATGTATATAAGCAGAAAAATTCCGCCGCCGTATTTTGCGGCAAGATACGGAAAGCGCCAGATATTGCCAAGACCTACGGACGCGCCCGCAGCGGCAAGGACAAAGCCTATTTTACCGGAAAAAGAACCTCGCTTATGCTCGTGATTCATGAAAATCTCCTCTCTTTATTCCACATATAGCTGATTTTGTTTATCACAGCAAAAAAATGCCGCCGAAGCACCAAACTTACGGGAATCGTTTTTGCAACGTGCCTTTTTATGTTTTGCGCCAAGCGGACAGCATTTATTCCGTGATAACTCTTTGAATGTTATGTATTTTTACTTTTGATTCTGCTCTTTAAGAAGATCGCGTATTTCGGTGAGCAGCACTTCTTCGTTTGACGGCTCAGGTGCAGGCTCTTCTTTCTTTTCTTCCTCTTCCTTCTTTTTACGAAGCGCCATTGCCTTATTACCGGCAGCGGTAAACACCTTAATAAAAATGAACACGGCAAGAGAAACTATGAGAAAATCGACGACGTACTGCAAAAACAGTCCGTATTTTACAGCAACCTCGGCAATTTCCGGCGTCGTATCCGTTGCCGGCACTGCGGGACTGAGCACCCATTTCTTATCCTCAAAGCTTATACCGCCCGTAAGCATAGACATAAGCGGCATTATTATATCAGATACAAGAGATGATGTAATCTTGCCGAACGCCGTTGCAATAACGACGCCGACTGCCATATCCACAACGTTTCCGCGGTTTATGAACTCTTTGAATTCTTTAAAAAATTTCATTGCCGTTTCCTCCGGAAAAATTACTTCTGATATATTTCGGGTTTGAGTATTCCGACGTAAGGAAGATTTCTGTACTCCTCGTTATAATCAAGGCCGTAGCCAACTATAAACTCGTCGGGGATTATAAAGCCCTGATAGTCTATATGTATCTCCTTTTCGCGTCTGTCGGGCTTATTGAAAAGCGTGCAGAGCTTTACGCTGTTTGCATGAAGTTCTGTTTTAAGGTGATTGAGCAGCCAATGCAGCGTATTTCCGGTATCGAGTATATCCTCTATTACAACTACATTATAGTCGGAAAGGTTACTTCTGTCGGGTTCTGATTTAAGGCGCACAATTCCCGTTGATGTAGTTCCCGAACCGTAGGACGAAACCTTGATAAAGTCTGTTTCCGCACGGAGATTGAACTCCTTCATTATATCCGCCATAAACACGACCGAGCCTTTGAGTATGCCCATAAGGAGCACCTTTTTATCGGAGTCGCGGAAGTCGTTTTCCATTTCTCTGCATATTCTCTTTACCGCGCCGTGTATTTCCTCCTCGGAAACAAGCACCTTTGAAATATCGTTGCTGCAATCCATCAACATTTTTCTTTTCCTCTCGTTTTCTACTTTAATAAATACTTATTTGCGCACTATTTTGCATCTGTGCAGTTTTTAAGCTTTTCGTTTCTCTCGCGTTCCGCCTGCGAAAGCCGCAGATACATGGGCAAAAGGCTCTCGGACGAATAATCGCCGTCGGGTTCGGCAATCATTTTTTCATTTGCCGCACGTGCGACACTGTACGCGTTCTGATACACAAGATCGGCTCTCGCCGTGCTTATGTTGAGCCTTTCGGGACGGTTTGTTTCGCAAAGCAGCCTATATGCAAGATATGCTCCGTCGCCGACAAGGACAATATCCGCGCTTTTATACTTTTCGCAAAGCTCCGAATAAAGTTCATCTGCGCTCAAGGCTCTGTCATCGCAAAGACGAAGCAGATTTCCTTTGCCGTCAGCCATGAAAATCGCGTTATAGAACTGATTTCTTCTCGCGTCCATACACGCGCATATCACCGTTCCGTCTTTTTCAAAGCTTACGTTGAGCGCAAGCGCGTAAAGTGCCGAAACAGGAACGCATTTTATATTATCTTTTCCGAACGCAAATCCTTTTACCGCAGAAACGCCTATACGAACGCCCGTAAACGACCCCGGTCCGTTGCTCACGGCAATTACTCCTACATCGTCTAAGTTCACCGACGCCTTTTTAAGGCAGAAATCCGCCATAGGCAGAAGACTTTCGCTGTGAGTTGCGGTGCTGTTGACGGTACACTGCGATTTTACGCTGATTTCAGTGCCGTCATTTGTTTCACACAGTGCCGCGCACGCCGTTTTCGCCGTTGTATCCAACGCTAATATATACACTTTTAAATTACCTCTGAACAAAAAATCAATTACGTATCCGGCAAAATAATTCGGTGCATTAAAGCTCTTTTGTTTCGACAAAATCCGCATTTAAAAATGCAAAAAAAGCGCACAACGGAAATTTAAATCTCATATGTGCGCCTTTAAAAGCCGATTATTCCTCCGAGGTCTGCTCTTCCCCGTTGCCGTATGCGATTACAACGCGTCTGTCGCCCTGAGAGCCGACGGAGAAAGTATGCACGCCGTCAACGTTCTGAAGTTCGGAGTGTATTATTCTGCGTTCATACGGACTCATAGGCTCAAGCGTGAAGTTTCTTCCCGTTGCAAGCACCTTATCCGCCATTCTTCTTGCAAGAGAACAGAGAGTTTCGGCGCGCTTTGCACGGTAGTTTTCAATGTCCAGCACTACTCTTACATATTCATGTCTGTCAGGATTCTTGGGGAAACGTCCGACGACGATATTGCAGAGATACTGGAGAGAATCGAGAACGTCGCCGTGTCTGCCGATGAGCATTCCGAGTCCCTTGCCTTCGATATTTATGCAGATGTCCCTTTCAACGGTGCCGTTATCTGCAAGGTTTTCCTCTATTCTTGCAACCTTTGCGACAGCCTCCGCACCCATATCGGTTATAAGTCTGTTGATATACTCAAGAACCTTATCCTGTACCGTTTCAACAGCCGTTACCTTTACGGTTGCTTCTCTCGAACCGAGTCCGAGAATACCTTTTTTGCCTTCTTCAAGCACCTCGTACTTTACTTCCGAAACAAGCTTTCCGAGCTGGCTTGCGCCGAGTGCGACAGCCTCTTCGACTGTCTTTGCACTTACTGTTACTTCCATGTTTTTACTCCTTTCGGCAGACTTCAAGACACATTAACGCTGCCGTTTTTATAAAACTATCGGCTTTAAGCCTTAAATTTTTCTTCTTGCCTTGGGAGCTTTGCCGGTGCTCTTGATATGAGCCTTCATCTTAGGCGTAAGCTCGCCTTTTTGGGTACTTACTCTGAGTCCGTCGTCATTTCTCTTTGCTCCCGACTTATCGGTTTCTACGGTCTTATCGTAATCGTCTATCTCATATGCCGCCTTAACTGGCTTTTTCGAGGCTTTTCCTTTGAGCGCAAGCTCGGCAGCCTTGATCTCCTCCTCCGTTACCTGCGGAACAGGATAAAGCTTATAGAGAAGTATCTGCTGCGCCGCGGAGAGAATGTTCTGGAACATCCAGTAAACGGCGATAGCCGATGAAACCGAGAACGAAATCCATACCGACATGATCGGCATTGTCCAGTCCATCATTGCAAGGCTTCTTGCCTGTGCCGGATCGGTGGATTGCGGCTGATATGTGAATTTTCTTATTATTTTTGTGCTGAAGAACGCAAATACAAACGTAAGAACCGGTATGAGAAGGTACGGAAGATTCTCGCGCGCAAAATTTATGCTCGGAGTTATTGTCATATCAATTCCGAAGATATTGAAAGACTTATGCATTGAAAGAATCTTTTCGTAAATACCGTTCCAGTCGGCGCCCATGGCTTCTCCGACTTTTGCGGCAATATCAGAGTCACCGACAATAGCGTTTATCGTGGCTATTTCACTGTACTTTGAAACAGTTACGTCCGCAGCCGTACCGTATGCCGCGGTAAGCTTTGAAACAACGTCAGATCCGAGGTTTGCGATATAGGTAAGCGGCTTTATAATAACGCCGTAAAGCGCAAACAGCACGGGCATCTGTATAAGCAGCGGCAGGCAGCCGGACATCGGGTTGATATTCTCCTCCTGATAGAGCTGCATGATTTCTTCGTTGAGTTTCTGCTGGGTTACTTTGTCGTTTCTGCCGGCATACTTCTTGCGTATAGCCATTTCCTTGGGTCTCATTCTCGACTGCTTTATCGAGTTTTTCTGCTGCTTTATGCCAAGCGGCAAGAGAAGAACCTTGATTATTACGGCGAACAAAAAGAGCGTCAGCAAATAATTCTGTCCGAATACATTATAAATGTTGCGGATTATCCATCCGAACGCCGGTGATAAAATCGGAATATCCATTACTTTTTCTCCATACTTTTAGATTTTTTATTTGCAAATCTGATTTTCGGCGGAACTTTGTCTATTCCTCCCCTGCCGAACGGGTTGCACCTAAGCAGTCTCAAGACCGCAAGCGCCGTTCCGGCAAAAAAGCCGTGAATCCTGTAAGCTTCAAGCGCATATTCCGAGCAGGTCGGATAAAAACGGCAGGTCGGTCTTACTTTCAGCGGAGAAACAAATTTTCTGTACAGCCGAATCAAAAACATACAAACATATTTCATTTTTCTTTATTTTCAAGCAGTCCGAGTTTTGCAAAAGACGCCGTGAGCTGTCTTTCAATATCGGTACTCTTAACTTTTTTGCCGAATGCCGCGCCTCTTGCGGCAATGACAATTATATATCCTTCCCGAAGTTTCGGCAAAACCGCTCTGTATCCCTCTCGTATTATCCTCTTTACGCGGCTGCGTTTGCACGCCTTGCCGAGTTTTCGGTTTATCGAAAGTCCGAGCCTGTCCGGAAGTGCATTTCCGTCTTTATCTTTACGGTAATTTTTGAGTACGTATACCGCGGTATACTTTCCGGCGTCGCTCTTTCCCTTTCTGTACGCTTTGACATACAGATAATTTTCGCACAACGGGTACAATTTTCTGTTCATATCCTAAAATTAAATGAAAAGGGTGAAACCCACCTGTGTCCCGGCATTAAAGCAGCACAACATATATGAGTTTTCACCCTTTTATCTTTTTTGACTTCAGATTAATAAGTGAGTCTTGCTCTGCCCTTAGCGCGTCTTCTCTTTAAAACCTTTCTGCCGTTAGCAGTCTTCATACGCTTTCTGAAACCGTGCTCTACTTTTCTCTGACGTTTCTTAGGCTGATATGTTCTTACCATGTGCACTGCACCTCTCTTTCCGATTCTAAGCATCTGAAATACGCACAGCCGCATACTTCAAAGCACAACTTAACAAATTTATCTATATTATACACGCAAGAAGGTGCTTTTGTCAAGTCTTTTTTTCCTCTGCGGCATACTTTTATATAAACTTTTTGAAAACTTTATTCTTTTCAGACAAGTCCGAGCCTGCGCAGAGCAAAGCTCCATACGAAAATCGTCGCGGTACAAAGCAGCGTTGTAAGCAGTATTATCTGGTTTGCAAGCTTATAATCGCTGTTCATGTTTTTTGCCATTATAAAGCTTGAAACGGCAGTCGGTGTGCCGAATGCTATAAGCACAAGTCCGAGATGTATTCCCGTAAAATCGAGAACATAGTGCGACACCGCCATCATGACAGCCGGCACGGCAACGGTTTTAATCACCGACGCGGTTACGGCTTTCGCGGCTCTTCCTTTCAGGTCGGCAAATCTGAACGACGCGCCTATCGTTATAAGTGCGATCGGCGACGCACAGTCGGAAAAATATCCGAGCGTTTTGACCGCAAACGGCGGAAGCGTCAAATCGTACACGCAGAAAGGAACCGCGAGCACAACCGCGATTATCAGCGGATTTTTAACTATTCCGCAAAGCACGTTTATTATTTTTGAAACAAGCTTTCTGCCGTTTCCCTTTTCCGAGCCGTCGAAGATGCAAAGTACGATTACCGCAAGCACATTATACAGCGGTATCATGCAGGCAATAAGCACCGCAGCAAGTCTTGCGCCCTCATCTCCGAAAAGATTCTGTGCGAACGGCACGCCCAAAAACGCCATGTTTGAACGGAATATGCCCTGTATAAACGCTCCGCACGCGCCTCTGTTCTTTATAAATGCAGGCACGAATATCATAAGCAATAATGTAAGCGCAAGCGTTGCCGAAACGCAGAATCCCGCAAGACCGAAATCTCTCGGTATCAGCGCGTCTTTATCCACGAACGCGACCTTTGTAAACAGCATACACGGCAGCATTACGCGGAATACAAGCTTATCGGCGCACGTCACAAAGCTGTCGGTAAGCACGCCCGTGCTTTTAAGCACATATCCTACAAGCGCGACAATGAATATCGGAAGAACCCCGTTTGCGCAAAAGTAAAGATCGGAAAGCATACTTAAAAATTACTCCTCGTCGGTTCTGTAAAAGTCTTCGATAAGAAATTCATTGGGTATTGCGTTATCGATTATTCTGCGAAGTCCCGACATGGTATTTCCGGGATCGCTTATTCTCTGGCAGCGGTGCGCGGAAAGCAGATCTTCGGTATAATCGGAAAATTTATATATCTTGAACTTTCTCCACGACGTATTATACTGGCACACCGTCGGGATAAAATACGGTGCGTCAACGAACGCGGCGTCTCCTGCCTTTACAAGGTCAAATCCCGCAATTCCGCCGACCATGTTTCTCATATACAGCATTCCCGAAAGGAAGTTTCCGAGAGAGTATATGACAAGCGTTCTTCCGCCGTCGGGTCTTTCGTGCCATTCCATGGGTTCGAGAACGTGCGGATGCGTGCCGATTATTACGTCGACACCGTTATCCACCATTATCTGCATCTGCTTTTTCTGAAGATCCGACGGTTTGAACCAGTCCTCATTTCCCCAGTGAATAGACACCATTACTATATCGGCAAGCTTTCTTGCCTCTTTTGTCATTCTGTCTATATCCTTTGTTCCGCTTTCATCGCAAAGAGGTATTATCATTTTGCTTGACGACGCGAGCGGTATGCCGTTTGTACCGTAGGTATACGAAAGCAGCGCTATGGATATGCCGTCCTTTTCGATAACGCGTATATTATTGTAGTCGTCCTTATCGGTATAGCCGCCGATATAGGTTATAGGCTGTTTTTTCCAGAACTCGACGGTTCTTTCATATCCGCTTGTACCGGAATCAAGCATATGGTTATTTGCAAGGTTTACTATATCGAATCCAAGCTCCATGAGGTCATACCCGACCTGATCGGGAGAGTTGAACATGGGATAGCCAGAATAGCCCTTTTCGGGACCTCCGAACGGAGATTCCTGATTGATATATGCAATGTCCGCGTCCTTGATTATATCCGCGACGTTTGAAAACATGGGAATAAAATTAAATTCCTTATCCGTACCTGCGGCGAGGTCTTTGGCGTCGGCAAGCACGGTTGAATGTACGATATTGTCTCCGCACGCGACAAAAGACACTCTCGTAGTCTGCACCTTCTGAGAAACCTCTCCGAGCGCACTTACGGCAAGAGGATAGTTTGCGACGGCTGCCGGCTTTGACGAATCTGACTTTTTCTTATCGTTTTTTGCGTCGTTCTTATCCGTGTTTTTATCAGACTTTGATTCGGATTTTTTATCGGATTTTGTGTCGGATTTTGTATCCGTTTTTACCTCGGACTCAGTTTTGTTTTCGCCGTTCGAGTCCTTATTATTATCTTTTTTTGTTTCGTTATCCGTCTGATCGCCGTTTTGGGCTTTTTCGCCGGGTTCATCGGACTTTTTATCGGGTTTTACCGTCCGTACGGTGCTTTGAGTATCGTCCTTTACGGGCGCGTTCTGCGAATCGATGGTATTCTTTACAAAAAGCAGTGTCAGCGCCGCAACAATAACAATAACGGCAGCGGCAGCAATTCTGTTGTTCATCTCGTTCTCCTTTAATGTTTATATCCGTCGTATTTTATTATTTTCTCATGTTTTACAAGATAGACGTTCTGCGCCTTTTTCATAAATTCCTCGTCATTCAGCGAGTCGGTATAGAAATTTTCAATTTCCGCGCCGGGAAATTTCTTTTCAAAGCACCTGATTTTTTCCTCTTTAAAGCATATCTGCGTTATCTTGGCGCTTTCAAGGTCTATTTCGGAGCAGACATAGTGTTTTATTCCGAGAATTTCAAGTGCGGGTCGCAAAAGAAACCCGAAAGTTGCCGAAACCACAATATCGTCAGTTTTTTGCTCCGACTTATACCAGCCTTTGAGCTTTCTTTTGTTCCTTATCCAGAACTTTTCGGTAAGCGCCTCAAGATCCGGCACGGCGCAGAGTGCCTCGGCTGCGTATTTCTTAGCAAGAAACGAAAACCTTTCGGGACTTATTTTACATTTTTTGTATTTCCGATAGCTGTCAAGCACCACGAAAAGATATTTTACAAGCTTCGGGTGATGCTTTATGCACAAAAGATAAAAATCTAACAGGCTTTCTCCGTCGTATATCGTATTATCGAAGTCGTATACGTTAATGCATATCACCGCCGATTTTTCATATTTACAATAATTGTAACACAAACAGTCAATTTTATCAACAATTTAAGAATATTTTTATGCAGAAAAAATCCGGTGCGGAAAAATCACACCGGAATAAACTCTTTTATTTGTTTTTTCAGTTCCAGCCGCCGTCAACTCCGAGAACCTGAGCCGTGATATAAGACGCCTTTTCCGAAGCAAAAAACAGTATTGCCTGAGCGACCTCTTCCGGCTTTCCCGCACGGTTCATGGGGATTTCGTCTATGACAGATGCGCGTTCGTTCTCATCGAGATGGCAATTCATTCTGGTATCTATAAACCCCGGACAAACGCAGTTTACGGTAATACCCGACAGTGCAAGTTCCTTTGCAAGAGCCTTTGTAAAGCCGACAAGCGCGGACTTTGACGCCGAATAGTGAACCTCGCAGCTTGCTCCGCGTATTCCCCACACCGAAGAAACGTTTATTATCCTGCCGTACTTATTATGCACCATATATCCGCACGCGGCATTTGAACAGAGATACGCCGATTTTACGTTTACGTCAAAGGTTCTGTCCCATTCCTCTTCCGTCACGTCGCACAGCATTTTTATGCTTGAAACGCCTGCGTTATTTACAAGCACGTCAACTCCGCCGAGATCCTTTGCGATACGCGAAAACATATTTTCGACCTGCGCTTTATCCGAAACGTCGGCTTTATAGCAAAAAGCCTTTACGCCGTATGTTTCAAGCTCGCGGCAAAGTTCTTTTGCGCTTTTTTCGTCATTAAGGTAATTTACCGCGATGTTATATCCGTCCTTTGCGAAAGCTCTTGCCGTTTCTTTGCCTATTCCGTTGGAAGAACCTGTAACAAGCACGCACTTTTTCATAAACTTCACTCCAGGCCGTAAAACGCGTTTGCGTTATCAAATGTAAGCTTGCAGAATTCCTCTTTTGAAATTCCCAAAAGCTGTGCGCATTTTTCCGCCGTATATTCTATATAATCCGATCTGTTTGTCTGTCCCCTGAACGGCACGGGCGTAAGATACGGGCAGTCGGTCTCAACGAGAATACGGTTCAGCGCGTCTGGGTGCACCTCGCGCAGTCTTTCGACGATCTCTACCGTCTTTCTTGCGTTTTTGAACGTAACAACGCCGTTTACCGAGATATAATATCCCATTTTCATGACCTGCTTTGCCATTTCAAAACTGCCCGAAAAGCTATGCACAACGCCGGTTACGTCCGGAAATTCAGACATTATATCAAGCGTGTCTCCGTGCGCGTCCCTGTCGTGTATTATAACCCTTGCGCCGAGTTTTTTTGCAAGGTTCATCTGTTCGCGAAAACACTTTATCTGCGCGTCCTTTTCCTCTGCGCCGTAATAGTAATCGAGTCCTATCTCGCCGATTGCAACGGTCTTTGGCTTTTTATAAAGCTGTTCGACAATATCCAGCCAATCGGGATTTTTCATATCGTTTACTGCGTCCGACGGGTGAACTCCGCTTGCGGCGTAAACAAAATCGTACTTTTCGGACAGAGCGACGCTCGAAAAGCTTGTTTTCAGGCTTGAGGCGACGTTTGTTATACGTCCGACGCCGTTTTTATGAACCTCGGACAAAATTTCGTCGCGTATTCCGTCAAAGCGTTCGTCGTCATAGTGCGCGTGAGAGTCGAAGATCATCTTACCTCGCTGCCTTCTTTAACAGCGTCATCAAGAAATACAACGTCTATCTTATCGTCCGAGCCTGCGGCGAGTATCATGCCGTTGCTCTCCACTCCGCGGAGCTTTACGGGCTTTAAGTTGGAAACTACTATTACTTTTTTGCCTATAAGCTGTTCGGGCGTATAGAATTTTGCAATGCCCGAAACGACCTGTCTGCGGTTTTCGCTGCCATCGTCAAGCACGAGCTTTAAAAGCTTGTCGGATTTGGGCACAGGCTCACATTCAAGCACCTTTGCGGCAATAAGCTTTACCTTTGCAAAGTCATCTATTGTGATTTCAGATACTTCTTTTTCGCTTTCGCCCTTTTTATCGGACTTTGCGCTTTGCTTTTCAAGCTTTGCAGCCTCTTTTTCGGCTTTCTTTCTGTCCTCTTCAAGACGTGCGAAAAATTCCTTTTCGTCAATTCTCATAAACAGAGGCGAAGGCGCAGGATTTACCTTAAAATCATCTCCGTAATCAAATCCGAACTTTTCGGCGTCGCTCCAGTTCTCAATTTTAAGCTGAAGCTTGTTTTCGGGCGAGCAGATCTGCGTCATTATCTTTTCCGCCGAGTCCGGAATTAGCGGATACAGCATTACTGCGCATATTCTTATACCCTCTATGAGATTATACATAACCGTCTTTAATCTCGGATATCTGCTCTCGTCCTTGCCGAGAACCCACGGCGCGGTTTCATCGACATATTTGTTAAGGCGTCTGAGAACCGCCATAATCTCGTCCGCAGCGTCAGCCATATGCAGCGTTTCGATACATTCGGTAACTTTTTTGAATCCGTTTTCGACTGCGGAAATCAGGTCTTTGTCGATATCCTCTTTTTCATCGGGAGCATATACAACGCCGCCGAAATATTTGTTCGCCATTGCGGCGGTTCTGTTTACAAGGTTTCCGAGAGTGTTTACAAGGTCGGAATTATACTTTGCGACAAGCATTTCGTATGTTATGCTACCGTCGTTGAGATAAGGCATTTCGGAAAGCACATAGTATCTTACGGCGTCAGTGCCCATAAGGTCCGCAAGATAGTCGGCGTACATTACGTTTCCGCGCGATTTGCTCATCTTATCCATGCCCGAAAGCAGCCACGGGTGACCGAATATCTGTTTCGGCAGCGGTTCTCCGAGAGCCATAAGTATACAGGGCCAGTAAATTGTGTGGAATCTTAAAATATCCTTGCCGATTATCTGAAGATCCGCGGGCCAGTACTTTTTATAAAGCTCGCCCTTTTCGTCAACGTCGTATCCGAGAGCAGTGATATAGTTTGAAAGCGCGTCTATCCAGACATATATTACGTTGCCGGGATCGAATTCTATCGGAACTCCCCACTTAAATGTGGAGCGCGAAACGCACAGATCCTGTACGCCGGGCTTTATGAAGTTATTTATCATTTCCTTTTTGCGCGCTTCGGGAACAATAAAATCGGGGTGGGATTCTATATAATCTTCGAGAGGCTTCTGATATTTTGAAAGTTTTAAAAAATATGCAGCCTCTTTTGCGCGCGTTACGGGTCTGCCGCAATCGGGGCACTTGCCGTCCGACGCCTGAGTATCCGTCCAGAACGACTCGCAGGGTGTGCAGTACCAGCCCTCGTATTCGCCCTTGTATATATCGCCGTTGTCATAGAGCTTTTTGAATATGTGCTGAACCGCCTTTACGTGATAGCCGTCGGTCGTGCGGATAAATTTATCGTAGCTTATGTTCATCTTTTTCCAGATGTTTTTCATCTCGCCGGTAATTCCGTCAACGTATTGCTGCGGCTGTATGCCCTTTTCGGCTGCGGCGTTCTCTATCTTCTGTCCGTGCTCGTCGGCGCCCGTAAGCATATAGACGTCATAACCGCACATTCTCTTATATCTCGCCACGCAGTCGGTCAGAATAAGCTCATAGGTGTTTCCTATATGCGGCTTACTCGACGTATACGGTATTGCGGTAGTCAAATAATACTTCTGTTTCATGTTTATGTTTGTCCTTTCTGAAAAAGAGTGTTTTACTGATTAACGGCGCCGTTATCGGGATTTTGCGGATTCCTGTTTTCTTTGTCCGCGTCTGTTTGGTCTGTGCCGTCGGAAATCCGACCGTCACGTTCTTCTCCGCCGTCATTTCCCGTAACATATCCGTCGGCACGGTCTGATTCTTCGGTCGCGTCGGCACAGTTTGTCTTTGGCGCGTATTCATACGCATTTTCAAACATTGTGCAATACAGCCTGTCCGTGCTTTCATCGCCGAACGCGTTCTCGTAGAGATATTCCGACATATACACAAGCGTCAGCAAAAAGTAGGGCAGAGTATATGCCACAAGCAGAAATCCGAGCGTAAAAAGCGACAGCACAAAAAGCGGCACAAAGCTCAAAGCGCATAAAAGTATCTCGCCACGGTTTGTTCTGCACGCGCTCTTTGCCATGAGAAAGCAGGCAGGTATATCGTCGCTGTCAAGCCTTACGGCATAATACATTCCGACAACGTTATCGGCATTTGCCGCCATTCCGAGAAGTACGGAAATTACAAGCAGTATGTTAAGTCCGAGATTGCTTACGTCAATGCCGTACATATCATATCCGTAAAGTGAGGAGTCGTAAAAGTAATTGCGGTAAACTCCGAGTGCGATAGCCGGAAGAAATCCCGGTATGCAGCGCAGAACAAAGCAGATAAATATCCTGTATGCGCGCGAAATTCCGAAATCGCTGCCGAACGGCGCAAATACGTCGCTTACATCGCATTTTTTCTTTTTTACCGCCTTATATTCAAAATAAAACATTCCGACAATGAGCGGAACCGTTACAAACAGCGACAGAAATGTATAAAACGCAGGAAAAATATAGATATAATCGGAATTTATTCCGATATTCGACAAAAGGTCGTAAAGAGAATATCCGAACCCGGTAAGCCCGGAAAACAAAGCCGTGATTATCAGAAACGCAAGAGTCTGGGTAACCCAGTCCGAAAGCAGCTTTCTGCGCGCGGCGCTTTTAAAGTATTGTCTTTGTGTGCGTGTAATGTTCATTATCTGTCTGCCGTGGAATTTACGGCGCACCTCCGTCTGATTTTTTCTGCATACGGTTATTATTTGCAGAAAAAGAGGTTTTGTTTCACTGACGTGTAATTTTTATCCTTAAAGCACTATCTTTCCGCCGCAGACGGTATGCAGCAGCTTTCCGTCCCTTGAAAACAGTGCAAAATCGGCACGTTTGCCTTGTTCTATGCTTCCGCAGACATCATATATTCCGACTGCCTTTGCAGGATTTGCGCTTGCGCACTTTACAGCCTCGTCAAGCGTCACTCCGCAGAAATGCGCGTAATTCAGAACGCCGTCGCAGAGTTTTAATGAACTTCCTGCAAGCACTCCAGAATCTACGGTAACAATTTTACCGTCCTTTACGCAGACGTCCTCTCCCGCGCTCTTTAATACTCCGTCGCGCTCGTCGCAGCCGGCAAGTATTATGGAATCGGTTATGAGAACCGCTTTGTCCTGTCCCTTTGCTTTTGAAAACAGCTTTACGGCAGTCGGGTGAACGTGAAGTCCGTCGCAGATTATCTCGGCAAAAACGTCCTCGGCAAGAGCCGCTCCGAGAAGTCCCGGATTTCTGTGATGCAGCTGATTCATCGCGTTGAACGTGTGGGTTACGCAGTCTGCGCCGAGATTTATGGCTTTAAGCGAGATATCGGTATCTGCTGCGGAATGTCCGAGAGTTATCATAACTCCGAGCTTTTTACATTCCTTTATGAAATCAAGCGCGCCCGGAAGTTCGGGTGCAAGAGTCATTCTTATTTTAAGTCCGTTTGCGCACTCTATGATTTTTTTCACAAGCCCTATGTCGGGAAGTTTAAGCAGCGCCTCGTTGTGAGCGCCTCTTTTTTCGTGCGACAGAAACGGTCCCTCTATGTGTATGCCGTCGTAGTGTACCTTTGTCACAAGCTTTGAGGCGGCGGCAATGTTCTTTACGGCGGTAAGTATATTTTCTTCGGTTTCGGTCGTGGTTGTGGGAAATACGCTGGTTACTCCGCAGGAGCTGTACCAATTTTCAAGCTTTACGGCGTCGTCCGTGCTGCACTGAGTAAAATCTATTTTTTTCGCCCCGTGCGTGTGTATGTCGCAGAGTCCGGGATAAAGCACTCCCGAAAGTCCGTCGAGAACAATGTCGGCGCTTTTTTCGCATTCGCCGTACCCGACTTCCGTTATCTTTTCGTTTTCTATACACACATATCCGCCGCACTCGTTCTCTTCACAGCCGAACGCGACGTTTTTTATAAGTATCATGCAAATGTACCTCCGTACAAGATGTTTGCCGGATATTTGATAATTTGAGCTGCTTTCTTTCGCAGATTTATGTTATCACAAAACAGCAAATTTGAAATCAAATAAGCTTTTTATCTAACCTTTAAGTTCCGCCGCGAAGTTAGTAAAAGTTCTTTG
>ERZ857745.2598-NODE-2598-length-19049-cov-13.935927_pt1 | contig 19049 bp, 25 predicted proteins | sample MGYA00519699_ERZ857745 | MGnify/ENA primary metagenome ERZ857745 (study PRJEB31778, sample SAMEA3449357) | human gut metagenome | biome: human gut; feature: human-associated habitat; material: faeces | place: United Kingdom | collected 2010/2012 ...
CTTTTCCCCTCTTTTCTACCCTGTGGGGCGGGGCGGCGGCTCCGCCCTGACGGGGCAATATGCGGCATAGGTGCCCCGTCAGGGGAGACCACAGCAAGTGACGGGGACTGTCCCCGAAGCGCTAAAGCAGGGCAGGACTGCAATGCCGTACCAGATGTATGCTACCGCATTGCGGCACCGCGGAAGGGTAAGACCGCTACAAGGGGCTTGCCTGTGCGCTGTACGAAAGCGGCAGGACGAATAATAATTATTTGGCTGGCTCCGGCTATGAATGAAGAAACGGATGCGACCGACGTACCGGCGCAGGGCTGAAAAGTCCGTGGTTGGTCTGGGTACCACCGTGCTTGAGAGAAATCCGAGGCGTGGATGTGGTGTGGTGGCGGTTGTCTTAGGACAAAGCCGCTGTGTAGGATAGTATGTCTGCATGGCGGTACCCGGCCAATTGTGTAAAAACAACAGGCGATGCGCTGGCAGACCGCTGTAAGGGATGCGTCCCAAATAGTCTGCTTACATAAAACAGGACTTCCCGCACCTCTTTGTAATGTGTCCCAGGGAAGACGTGAATACAGGTGAGGCGAAAGCCGGGTACAGACGTGCCAATGACAAAGGCCAGTGGGGGAAGGCCGCTGCGTCAGGAAGGGAAGACTTATGGTTATCCATAACAAACCGATTGCAGATATTATTCCGTATGCATCCAATGCAAAAAAGCATGATAAGCGGCAAATCAACAACGTTGCGGAGAGCATCAAGCAGTACGGCTTTGTGCAGCCGATTGTGATTGATCGCGACGGCGTGATTGTAATCGGCCACTGCCGCGCTATGGCGGCAAAGAAGCTGGGCATGGAAGAAGTGCCCTGTGTCTGCGTGGATGATCTGACACCGGAGCAGGTGAACGCCCTGCGGCTGGTGGATAATAAAAGCAACGAGAGCGACTGGGACTTTGACCTCCTGGCTGACGAGCTGCCTGGGCTGGATTTGTCGGCGTTTGATTTTGACTGGGATTTCCGAGATACCGATGAAACGGAACTTACTAACGAAGAACGTGAACAGGAATTTAGAGAACGAATGGAGCGCGGGGAACTTTCGGACGATGACGAAGAATATCAAGAGTTTCTGAAAAAGTTTGAAGCGAAGAAAACAACGGACGATTGCTACACGCCAGATAACATCTACGACGCAGTAAGAGATTGGGCGGCTGAGAAGTACGAAATTGGCAATGCCGCGATTGTGCGCCCGTTTTATCCGGGCGGAGATTATAAAAGCGAGAAATACCCTTCCGGGTGTGTTGTGATAGACAATCCACCTTTTTCCATTATTTCAGAAATCTGCGAGTGGTACACAAGCAAGAGAATCAACTTTTTTCTGTTTGCTCCGACGCTTACGCTCCTCGGAATTATGCGAGGCTCGGCAAACTATGTGGCGTGCGGGTGCGGAGTTGTGTATGAAAACGGCGCGTCTGTCAATACGTCGTTTGTTACCAACATGGGGGGCAATAAGATTGTCGCTGCTGCTGATTTAAGAGAAATACTGGATGACGAGAACAAAAAGAATCTCAAAAAGTTGCACAGAGAACTGCCGAAATACTCATATCCAGACGAGGTTTTGACAGCAACGATGCTGTGTTATATGGCAGCTCACGGCGTAAGCCTTGAAATTAGCGAAAGAGATGCACATTTTATCCGCGCACTTGACTCACAGAAAGCGTCGGGGAAAGGCTTGTTCGGCTCCGGCTTTTTGCTATCGGAAAAGGCTGCTGCGGAAAAGGCTGCTGCGGAAAAGGCTGCTGCGGAAAAGGCTGCTGCGGAAAAGGTCAACACGGATATTTGGAAGTTGTCGGAGCGGGAATGGGCAATCGTTCGAAGCTTGGGAAATGACGATAGATGAAGCACAGGCGATTATTGCCAAAACAGACAGCCCGTATTTGAAGCGGGACATGGAGAAGTTTATTAAACGCCAGCAGAGAAAGGAGGGCACGTATGGCAAGGCCAAGAAAGGAAATAGATCAGAAGCAGTTCGAAAACCTCTGCGGCCTGCAATGCACGCTTGAGGAAATCTGCGGTTGGTTTGATGTGACCGATAAAACGCTGGATAGTTGGTGTAAACGCACCTATCATTCCAGTTTTTCCGAGGTATTTAAGCAAAAGCGAGGAGCGGGGAAAATTTCACTGCGGAGAAGCCAGTGGCGATTGGCTGAAAAGAACGCGAATATGGCTATTTGGCTGGGGAAACAGTACCTTGACCAGAAGGATATTGTAGAGCAAAACATAAACACAGAGGGTGTCAAGGTGATAATTGATGTCTGACATTCGCCTGTCTGAAAAAATCGGCTCTGCGTTCTACGACGTGGCGCATGACGTGTTCCACCACGGTCACACGCACTACGATTTCAGCGGGGGGCGCGGCTCACTTAAATCCTCCACGGTGTCTGTACTTGTCCCCCTGCTGCTGATAAACAATCCGGGTACACACGCGCTGGTGCTGCGTAAGGTGGCAAATACCATCCGTGACAGCGTGTACGCGCAGTATATCTGGGCAATCGGTGAGCTGGGTATGGCGGCGTATTGGGAGGCGAAGGTTTCCCCGATGGAACTGATATACAAGCCTACCGGGCAGAAGATCATGTTCCGGGGCGCTGATGACCCCATGAAAATTAAGTCTATCAAGGTGCCGTTTGGCTACATTGCCGTGACGCATTTTGAAGAGAAAGACCAGTTTGCTGGTCGTGCCGAGATACGAACGATTTTGCAGTCCACAATGCGCGGCGGGTCGAAGTATTGGAACTTTGAAAGCTACAACCCACCGATAAGCCGCGATAACTGGGCGAACAAGGACAGCCTGGAAGAACGCACAGACAGGCTGTGCCACAAGTCAACGTACTTGCAAGCCCCACCGGAGTGGCTGGGTGAGCAGTTTCTGGCAGAGGCGGAACATCTCAAGGCCACGGACGAGAGAGCGTACCAGCATGAGTATTTAGGTATTCCTGTGGGTACGGGCGGCAACGTGTTTGACAACCTGGAGCTGCGGGAGATCACCGACGAGGAAATGTCGCATTTCGACCACATCTACCAAGGCGTGGACTACGGTTGGTTTCCTGACCCCTTTGCTTTTATCCGTTTGCACTACGACCGTGCGAGGGAAACCATTTACCTGATGGACGAGATATATCAAAACAAGCTCACGAACGAGGCAAGCGGCAACATCATCATTCAGCGCGGGTACAAAGACGCATATATCACCTGTGACAGCGCAGAGCCTAAAAGCGTAGCGGACTACCGCGCTATGGGGCTTCCGGCAAAGGCGGCGGTCAAAGGCTCCGGCTCTGTTGACTACGGTATGAAGTGGTTGCAGCGGCGAAAGATCGTCATTGACCGGAAACGTACACCAAACGCATACAACGAGTTCGTGAATTACGAATACGACCGAAACAAAGACGGAGATATTATCAGCGGTTACCCGGATGAGAATAACCACTTGATAGATGCTACCCGGTACGCCGTTGAGCGCATTTCCCGTCGGATGGGAGTTATTGCATGAGTAACGCGGTTATCATCAAACTGAATGAGCTGGGCTATACCACCATCCCGGACAGCTTCTACAGCAAAGTGTACGAGTGGAAAAGCTGGTATCAGGGCGATGTAAAAGGCTTCCACAACTACACTGTGCAGAACGGTGAGCGACAGGTGAAGTGTAGGCGCTACTCCCTTGGCATGGGAAAAAAGCTGTGCGAGGATTGGGCTAATCTCTTGATGAACGAGAAAGTCCAAATCACACTTGAGGGTCAGAAAGAGCAGGACTTTATTGACCTGGTGCTGACGGAAAACAACTTCACCGTCAAGGCAAACGAGATGCAAGAGATGAAGTCCGCACTGGGCACTGTGGCCTATGTTCCCCGCGTCATTGGGCAGGAGATCAGCGAAAGCGGGGATATTGTACCAGGCAACGCATCCGGTATCGTGCTGGACTATGTGACCATCGAGAACATTTACCCGCTGTCCTGGCAGAATGGATATATCAGCGAGTGCGCGTTTTCTTCCGAAGTCACGCGGGGAGGAAAAGATTATCTGTACTTGCAGATACACCGGCGTGAGGACAACGGCAACTATGTCATTGAGAACCGCATCTATCGGTATGACAATGAGCAACTGGCTGATGAACAGCTTGTTAATGTCAAGGGATTTGAAAATATCCCGCCTGTGGTGCACACAGGGAGCGACAAGCGGCAGTTTGTCATTGACCGGCCTAACATCGCCAACAACGTCAACTATTTGCTGCCGACTGGTATTGCGGTCTACGCCAATGCTATTGACGTATTGCAGGGCGTGGATATTGCCTATGACAGCTACGTTAACGAGTTCAAGCTTGGCAAAAAGCGCATCATGGTCAAGCCGTCTGCGGCGCAGTATCTTGACGGCACCCCTGCTTTTGACCCTGACGATGTGGTGTTTTACGTCATGCCGGAGGATACAGAAGACGGCGCAGTTGTAACACCAATTGACATGACGCTGCGGACGGCGGAGCACAACACCGGAATTCAGGATCAGCTCAATATCCTTTCCAGCAAGTGCGGCTTCGGTGAGACCTATTACCGCTTTGACGGTGGCAGCGTAGCAACAGCGACACAGGTCATCAGCGAAAACTCTACTATGTTCCGCACGATTAAAAAGCATGAGATTGTGCTTGAGCAGGCGCTCGTGGATCTGTGCCGCATTCTGCTTCGGATGGGGAACACCGCCATGAACGCCGGGCTGAATGAGGATGTGGAAATCTCTATCGACTTTGACGATTCCATCATTGAGGATAAGCAGACTGATTTCGCCCGCGATATGCAGCTTTTGCAGGCTGGCATTATGAACGATTGGGAGTTCCGCATGAAGTGGATGAACGAGGACGAGGCGACCGCAAAGGCGGCGTTGCCGAAGATGCAGGACATGGCAACCGAAGGACAAAAGGAGGTCGAGTAATGGGCGGTAGAGGCGGAGCAGGTGGCAGTGTGGGGAGTGGCGGTTTGCCAAAAGTGCAGCGCCCTGTGGAGAGTTTCCCGGCACTAACTGGAACCGAAAAGCAAGTCAAGTGGGCCAATAAAATCAGAGATGAAGTTTACGATACACTCGTTGGAGAGATGTATAAAACAGAATCTGGGTTCAGGACAGATGCGCCGAACTATATCACATCGGCTAAAGACATGCAAACATGGGTAAAACAAACGCGAGATGCTTTCAAGATGGCTAATAGCAAAATCTTGAAAGAAAAAATAAACAATAGCATAGACAGTCTACGCAGAGCATCCAATCAGTACGGTCGCATTCGAGCGTTAATCGAAAAAGAAACAAGTGCGAAATTTTGGATTGACCATAGAAGCACACACCCCGGCGATCCTGCGTGGAAAGCGTTCAAGAAAAAGATAATCGGTTATTAAGATGGCATGATTAACTTTGAAAATCTCGACAAGGTCACATTCCCCGGTGTTGGCAAGTACGACATTCCGCAGATCGAGCCGGTCAAGGCATACCCACAAGGCGAGTTTATCCCCGTGAATTACCATTACACTGCGAAAGACACGAAAAGCAAGATCGTGCATTTCTTCGTGGACGATTATCAATTCATTCGATACTGGAACACGCCAGACAAGTACATTCCGAAGCTGGCGCAGTTTGCGGCGGTGTGCGCGCCGGACTTCTCCACATACACGGATATGCCGCTGGCGATGCAGATATATAACCATTACCGCAAGCATTGGTTGGCGGCATACTGGCAAATGCATGGCATGACGGTCTACCCCTCAATCTCATGGGGTGATGAGAGCAGTTACGATTGGTGCTTTGATGGTGAGCCTGTCGGCGGTGTTGTGGCTGTCAGTTCGGTAGGCACACAGTCGAACAAGGAAAGCAAGCGGCTGTTTCTGCGCGGATACGAGGAAATGATGAAACGGCTGTCGCCGGAATGGGTGATATTCTACGGAAAAGTGCCGGAGGGATGCGACTGGAATGTAATTCGAGTAAAGCCGCACTATGACGATATTGTGAAACGGAGGAAAGCGAATGAAATATCCGTTTCAGCCGGAAATACTTGATGCCATGCCGGAAGAGTTGGCAGAGCTGTACCGTGGACTTGAGGACACGCTGCTGATGGAGATATGTTCCCGGCTCAAGGTTGCGGACGAGCTGAACGAGGTCACGGTGCAGGACATCAATACGCTGCGGTCGCACGGCATCAATCTGAAAGAGATTGAGAAAGCCATACGCCAGACTACCGGCATCAGCGAGAAAAAGCTGAACGAGCTGATAGACGATGTGGTGGAGCGCAACCAAAAGTATTACACCGAGGTCATAGACCTTGCCCGCGTAACACAGCCTGACGTGCTGGTGGATGCAACCACCATTGACGCCATCAAACGGCAGACGCAGGATGCGTTCCGAAACATCACCGCTTCGATGGGGTTTTTGGTAGACGCAGGGCGGACGATGCTACGCCCCGCAAAGGCGTACCAGTGGGCTTTAGATGCCGCTACGTTGAAAGTAGAAAGCGGGGCTATTTCTTATGGGCAAGCCATCAAAGACGCCGTTAGGGAGCTTGCAAGCGGTGGCCTGCGGGTGGTGGACTATGAGAGCGGACACCGTGACCATGTAGACGTAGCTGCCCGCCGTGCCGTAATGACTGGCGTATCGCAGTTGTGCAGTAAGTACACGGAGCAATCGGCGGAATATCTTGAGACACCATATTTTGAGGTTTCCGCCCATGCTGGCGCGAGAGATAAGCCGGGGCCGTCACCGTGGTCAAGTCATAAGGACTGGCAAGGCAAGGTTTACAGTATTCGCGCAGGTGATATTTACCCGAGCATCTACGAGGTGTGCGGTTTGGGTGCCGTGGATGGGCTGGAAGGAGCCAACTGCCGCCACCGCCGCAACGTTTGGGTTGAGGGCGTAAGCGAAAGCACCTACACAGACGAACAGCTTGCCAACATTGACGATGGTCTGGGCTGTACGTTTGAGGGCAAGACCTACACGGCATACGAAGCCACGCAGGAGCAGCGCAAGGTAGAGCGCACCATACGAAAATTGAAGCGCGAGAAAACAGCGTACAACGCCGCAGGGCTGACAGACGAAGAACAGGCAGTAAATATCAAACTGCGCCGCCTGAATGCAAAGTACAAGGCGTTCAGCAAGGCGGCGGGGCTGCCGGAGCAGCGGGAAAGGATGGAGGTTTTGTATGAGAATTAAAGCAAGAAGTTACGAAGGAATTGTGCTTGAACTTGACGGAGAAGTGCGAGTGATGCGTGATTATAACCGCGAAATTGCGCGCGTGATCAAGTATCGGGTTGTAATTCTGTGCGATGATGGCGCAAAAGTTGAGCTTACGGATGTAGCCCCAAAAGAAATTGAGGTAGTCAATGAGCCGTGATGAAATGATACAGGCTATCGAAGCCATCTTGAAGCGGGGCAACAACGCAGAAGTGCGGCGAAAAGGTGACGGCGTTATCGTGCTGGAAGTACAAAAGAAAATCAAATATCAATCTTCGGTGTAATCGGGCACCGGGAGGGGCAATAGGAGCCAACTGCTGACAGGTTATCAGTGGTTGGCTTTTGTTTTTCAGTAAAAACCGCTGGTGCGGATTTTATACAAAAATTGGCTATCTGCAAGCCTAAAAGAGCAGGCGGGGCGGTCACGGCAACGACCTAAAAAGCCTATCCCGTAAGGAGTTGAACATGAAGAAAGAAGAGCTGTTGAACATCGGCCTGACGGAAGAACAGGCGGACAAGGTCTTTGCCATGAACGGCAAGGACATCGAGAAGCACAAGAAAGCCGCAGAGGACGCAAAGGCGGACAAGGAAGCCCTGGAGCAGCAGGTCGCAGACCGGGATAAGGACATCGCGGAGCTAAAAAAGACCAGCGGTGACGCTGCCAAAATCCAGGAGAAGCTGGATGAGTTGCAGGGCAAGTACGACAAGGAAACCGAAGCGTACAAAGCGCAGCTTGCACAGCGCGACTATCAGACCGCCATTGATAAGGCGATTGCCGACAGCGGCGTGAAGTTTTCCTCCAAGTCTGCGGAAAAGGCTTTCCGCGCTGGTATCGGAGACAGCAAGCTCGAAATGAAGGACGGCGCTTTGGATGGGTTTGACAAGTACCTGGAAAATGCAAAGTCCGATGATCCCAGCGCATTTGTAAAGGCTGGCGCTCGTGTTGACACGCAGGGGTCGCTTGAGGGCGGCACTCGTGAAACAAAGCCAACGTCTTTGCTGGGTGCGCTCCACGAAAAATACGACAAGTAAAGGAGACATTGACACATGGCTATTACTCTTGCTGAAGCTAAAGTCGGCATGGCCGACAAGGTCGACCAGATGATCGTCGACGAATTTCGCCGCAGTTCTCTGCTGCTGGACAGACTGGTGTTTGATAACGCCATCTCTCCGGGTACTGGTGGTTCCACCCTGACCTACGGCTACATTCAGCTGAACACCCCATCCACCGCCGCTGTTCGTGCGATCAACAGCGAGTACACCGCCAACGAAGCCAAGCGCGTTGAGAAGACCGCAAAGGCCATCATCATGGGCGGTTCCTTCTCCGTTGACCGTGTGCTGCAGAACACTTCCGGCGCTGTGGATGAGCTGGCGTTCCAGGCGCAGCAGAAGATCAAGGCGACCAGCAACTACTTCCATAACCTGGTCATCAACGGCACCTCCGCCGCTACCGGTGCTGGTTATGTGACCGGCACCTTTGACGGTCTGAAGAAGCTGCTGTCCGGCACTTCTACGGAGCTGTCCTCCGGCATCAACCTGTCCACCTCTGCTCTGCTGGATAGCAACGCCAACGCGTTCATTGACCAGCTGGATCAGCTGGTGCACACCATCGACGGTGACACCACCATGCTGATGATGAACAGCGATATGCTGATGAAGGTCCGTTCCTGCGCACGCCGTGCCGGTTACTACGAGCGTACAAAGAACGACTTTGGCCAGGTGGTGGAGACCTTTGCCGGCATCCCCCTGATGGACATGGGCAAGTACTACAACGGCACTTCCTCTGTGGACGTTATCGGCACTTCTGCCGCTACCGCTTCCGCCGACGGCACCACCAGTATCTACGCGGTGAGTATCGGTCTGGACGGTTTCCACGGCATTTCCCCCACCGGCAACAGCGTCATTTCCAGCTATATGCCTGACATGAACGCACCCGGTGCCGTAAAGACCGGCGAGGTCGAGCTGGTGGCAGGCGTTGTGCTGAAGAACACCCTCAAGGCCGCTGTGCTGGACAACATCGTCCTGTCCCCCAAGACCGGCAGCTGATTTGAAAGGAGCTGGCTCACATGACATACGCTGATTACGACTATTACTCCGGGACCTATTTTGGAACCGTGAGCGAGGGAGATTTTCCGCGTCTGGCTGTCCGGGCCAGCTCCTTCCTCGATTACTACACGCAGAACCGGGCAAAAGATAACGCTGATATGGACGCTGTAAAAATGTGCTGCTGTGCACTTGTGGACAAGTATCAGCTGATCGAAGCCGCGCAGCAGCTTGCCGCAACCAAACTGACAAACGCGGTGACCGGCGATGACGTGAAAAGCGAAACGGTAGGCGGGTACTCCCGGACGCTGGCCAGCGGCGGCGAAGCTGCCGCGTCCGCATTAAGCGCTACGGACGGTGCGAAGAAACTGCTGGCGGCGACCTGTAACGAGTATCTGGCGCATACCGGGCTTTTGTATCGGGGAGGGGGGTGCTGTGGTTGTACGCGCCCCACACTATAACGGTCTACAACGCCGTGCAGGAGACTGACCCGGCGACCTTTGAGGAAATCACAAAGCTGTATGTGACCATCCTGCGCGGCGTTATGCTGCAGGCCAGCAAGGCTGTCAACGTGCGCGAAAGCGGACTTGAGAGCGCAGACGCGGTAAACCTGTACATTCCGTTTTCCGTGAAAGCGGTGGACGGCACGACAGGCAAGGCCAAAACTTACGCGCCCCCGCAGGCGTTTCTTGCAACGGCGGACAAGTCCGGGCTGTGGACGCTGTCTGTGAACGGTAACGGCGGGCTGACGTTCTTTGTGAAAGGCGAGTTTGTTACAGACAAAGAGGACGTGGCTATGGCACAGGACGGCTGCTACAACGTGACCAAAGTGGACGAGAAAGATTTTGGCAGCGTGGATATGCAGCATTGGGAAGTCGGAGGGGCATAAAATGTCGCTCAAGTTCTCTGTTGACGTGTCCGGCATGGACGAGGTAAAGAGGCAGCTTGCAAGGGCCTGTGACCGCGCTGAAAGCGTTTTAGCGCAACAAGTGATGAAAGATACCATCCCCTTTGTGCCTGCGCTTACAGGCTCTCTGACGCAGAGAACACGGGTGGTTGGAAACGAGGTCATTTATCCAGGCCCATACGCCCGCTTCCTGTACTACGGTAAGGTAATGGTAGACCCGGCGACCGGCAGCACATACGCCCCAAAGGGCGGGCACAAGGTGGTCACAGACCGAAATCTTGTATTTAACACAACAATGCATCCGCAGGCACAGGCACATTGGTTTGATGCTTCCAAAGCGCAGAACATGGAGAAGTGGGTGCGGGTGGCAGATAAGGCGGTGAAGAAATTTGGAAAAGATTAAAAAGGCCGTGTCAGCGGCGGAAGAGGATCAGGTATCGCGCAAGCTGCTTGTGTGGCTGAACACATACCCGGAGCTACCAGTCGACCTTATCCGCTTTGAGTTTCTTCCCGCCGACACTTCCGCTATGGCGATGTCGACCATTCAGGCGGCTTACATCGTGCGGAAGTATATCGCCGGCGGCTATGTGGCGGAGTATCAGTTCAAGATAATCTACCGAGTGAAGCCGGGGAACAGCAACGACAAACGGCTCAAGGCTGACGAACTGTTGAACGCTATCGGGGACTGGGCAAATGGTCAGAAGCCCGACATTGGCGATGACAAGCGCGTTATCAGCATGGAGCCAACCACGCGATCTTCCCTGTTTGCCATGTATGAAAACGGGGACGAAGATCACCAAATCCTTATGAAACTGAATTACGAGGTGAATGTATAATGGCAGATTTGGAATTCAACACAACCGTAGGCCAGACCATTGACCGCGAACTGCTTATTGCGTACCTGAACACCGGCACCGCATCCGCTCCTGTGTGGAGCGCTATCGGTAAGCGCGTTGAGGACAGCAGCGAGGAAATGGACTGGAGCACCGATACCAAACAGGACATCCTGGGGCACACCTTTACGACCATGAAAAAGCCCACCATCACGCAGACCTTTGATCCCATCCCCTTGGATGCGGGCGATGCTGCGGCGGTGAAGATGTGGAACCTGGCAGTAAAAGACCAGGATGCCCAGGCGCTGGCAAATCAGGACATGATGATCGGCCACTTCTACGCCACCAGCGGCGAGGCGATGTTTGCGGAGCGCTACGACGCTTGCGCTATTGCCATCACCGGCATCGGCGGCGAGGGCGGCGGCACCCTGAATATCACCAGCGAGATCACCTATGGCGGCACCCGCACTGTGGGCACTGTGAAGAAGGGCAGCAGCGGCGCTATTGAGTTTACTGCGGCCTAAATAAAGGGGCGGGCAACCGCCCCTGTTTTGGAGGGAACACATGAAGGAATTGACAATCACCACCGGCGTACAGGAATACAACCTGAATGACAAATGCACGGTATATTTTAACCCCAGTGATCCGGCGTTTGCAGACAAGCTTTACACAGCGTTTGACGCGCTGAAAAAGAAGCAGGATGCGCGGGACGATAACGTAGAAAAAATGAGCGCCCGCGAAATGTTTGACTGGCTCCGAAATATGGACGCCGAAATGCGCGAGACCATTAACGGGGTGTTTGAGCAACCGGTGTGTGAAGCACTGTTTGGCAATGTCAGCGTGTATGCCATCGCGGACGGTGCGCCGCTGTGGATGAACCTTATGGTTGCCATCATGGACGAGCTGGACGAGGGGATTAAGCGTGAAAAGGCTTTTCACAGTGAAAAGCTTGCAAAGTATACGGCCAAGTACCACAGATGATGTACGACCTTCCTACGAGCCTTGAGGTGTGTGGAACGGAATACCAAATAGAAACGGACTTTCGCGTGATACTGGACATATTCTCGGTGCTGTCTGCTGTTGAACTAACGAGCGAAGAAAAGTGCATCGGCGTGTTGGGAATGTTTTACCCTGTTTTTTTCACGATGCCTGGGGAGCACATGGAAGAAGCGATAAAACAGTGTTTTTGGTTTATCAATGGCGGAAATGAGGAAACGCAAAAAAAATCAACCAAGTTGATGGACTGGGAACAGGACTTTCGCCTGCTCATCGCCCCAATCAACCGCATAGTGGGGCAAGAGGTGCGGGCGCTTCCGTATCTGCACTGGTGGACGTTTCTTTCGTACTACGGAGAAATCGGGGATTGCTACTTCGCGCAGATCGTGCGCATACGCGATCTGAAAGCAAAAGGCAAGCTAAAAGACAAAGCCGACAGGGAGTTTTACCGCAGAAACCGCGACGTTATCGACATCAAGCGACGGTACTCGGAGGCGGAGGAAGAAATTATCAAAGGCTGGACGTAAAAAGCCGCCCCGGAGGGCGGCTGCGCGGCGGTCAATGATTTGCAATAAATGTAATGTCGTTGCCAGACCAAAAGTCCGGGGTAAAACGGATTTCAAGCGTTTTCCAATCGGCGGGGACTTCGTAGCCTATTACGCCAGACATCTTTTTCCCGGCTGCAACAGTGCCGTCCATTTGGCCTTTGTCTGCGGCAAATGTGCCGGTCATGCTCATGTTTGTGGAGTAGTCATCGACATACGCTTCGAAGGACATTATAGAGCTTATGGAAATATCTTTGCTGGATTTGTTTTCAATGGCAAATTCGCAAAATAGAAAAACGTTGCCGCTGTCTGGTGTGTAAAAACCTTCTCCGCTTGATTGGGTGCAAGACACAAATGTGACTTCAATGTCTTTAAGGGAGACAACGTCACCAACTGCAAATTCCGTTTTCTGCGGAGCAGTTGATCCGTTTCCGCCTTTTGCGCCTGTATCCCCAACCTTTTCTGGGGAGTTCCCGCCAAGCGCAGTGCCAATAATGCCGATAGCAATAAACACAGCTATAACGATCAGCACAACCGGTTTTTTCTGTTTGGCCCCGCAGGCAGGGCAAACTTTCGCAGATTTTGCAATATCTGCGCCGCAGGTCTTGCACTTTGTCATTTTGTCCATTTTCTTCCGCCCTCCAAGAAGTTTTTTGTGGTTTGTTCATAGTACCACATAAATACCATAAAAGCAAGTAGGTGATTATATGGCAAACGCGGACGGCTCCGTTATCATCAAGGCCGACATTGACGATAAGCAGGCGCAGAAAGAACTCAATGCGCTGGAAAAGAAAATAGAAGCGCTGCAGGAAAAGCTCACCAACAAGAAATCCGCGCGAGATACTTTGTTTAACCAAGCCAACAACCTGGGCGCACAGCTTGACCAAGCAAAGGCCAAACTGGCGCAGATGAAGGGCGGCGGCGAGTTCTTCACCAGCGACGCTATCAAGCAGCAGGAGGCCGCTGTAGCGTCTATGGAAAAAGAATGGAACTCCATGAATGACAAACTGGACAAGCAGAACGCCGCTATCCGCGAGGGCGAAGCGGAGCTTGACCGAATGAAAGCAAAGGCCGGTGAGTTAGGTAAGCAACTTGGCAATACCGGCAAGAACGCAGGAAAAATACAAGAAGGGTTAGACAAAGCATCCCAGGGCATGGAGGCGTTCACAAAGCGCGTAAAAATGCTGGCAAAGCGGGCGCTGGTCTTTACCATCATTGCCCGTGCGTTGGCGGCCCTCCGAGATTGGCTGGCAGATGTGGTAGCCGTAAACGGCGAAGCACGGGACGCTATTGCGCAGCTCAAGGGTGCGCTACTGACGCTGGCACAGCCGCTTGTGCAGATCATCGTCCCCGCGTTTACTGCGCTGGTCAAGGTACTGGCTGCGGTGGTTTCGTCTATCGCGAACATCGTATCTGCCCTATTTGGCACCACGGTAAAAGAGAGTGCCAATGCGGCAAAGTCGCTGAACGACCAAATGAACGCCTATAAGGGTGTAGGCAGTGCTGCGAAGTCGGCAAGTAAACAGTTGGCCTCGTTTGACGAGATAAACAAGTTAAGTAGTGAAAGCAGCGGTGGTGCGTCTGCTATTCTGCCTAATTTCAGCCAACTCGGCAAGATGGATTTTTTAGATGAAATCACTGACCGGCTGAAAAAGATAGGACAGGACATCGCCAACATTTTTAGAGATGTCAAATCGTTTATCGGCAACGTATTCTCCGGGGATTGGGGCGCGGCACTGGACAACATTGCCGACTTTGTGAATCATGCGCGGGAACTGCTGGCCGATTTGCTGGACTTTGTGGGGTATATCTTTGGAGAGATCATAGACACCATCATAGAAAAGTGCGGCCTTGCCGGTACCCCAGTGGGAGATATGTTGACCGGCATCAAGAACATTGTGCAGGGCGCGTTGGGCCTTATTTCCGGTATCCTGACCGGCGATCTGGAGAAAATGAAGCAGTCGGTTACCCAAATGCTTACCGGCGTTAAAACGTTTGTGTTAGGTATTTGGGACTGGTTCAAACTTGGGCTGACAAGTCTGCTGGACTGGCTTGACAAAAAAACAAACGGGCGGTTCCGCGAAATCATTGAACTGGCAAAAACCTATGTCAACGTTGGTATAGATGGCGTAAAACAAATTTTCGGGGGCCTTATTGATTTCTTGACCGGCGTATTTACAGCGGATTGGAAAAAAGCGTGGGAAGGTATCAAAGAAATTTTCCGTGGCATTTGGAATACCATCGTCGGCGGTTTGGAGGCAGCTGTAAACCTCATTATCAAGGGTATCAACTGGCTTATTGACCAGCTGAACAAGATACACTTTGAAATCCCGGATTGGGTTCCTGGTATCGGCGGTAAATCCTTCGGCATCAATATTTCCCATGTAAACGAGCTTAAAATCCCCCGTCTGGCGCAGGGCGCGGTCATTCCTCCAAACCGGGAGTTTATGGCGGTGCTGGGCGACCAAAAGCAAGGGACAAACATCGAAGCGCCAGCAGATCTTATCCGTCAGATTGTACGCGAAGAGATAAACAACTTTGGTGGCGGAGAGGACATCACGATTAAGTTCACCGGTGACCTTGCACAGCTGGCGCGTGTCTTGTCTCCTGAAATCACGCGACAGCAAAGAAATAGACAGCGTGCGCTGGGGGTGTAAGAATGGCAAAACCGTATTTCAAAATTGACGGGACAGACATTATGCATTTAATCGAAAATGGCGGCATCGTTTGGACAAGAAGCGATTTGGATAGTGACAAGGCTGGAAGAACAATGGATGGCACGATGCATCGCGGACGGGTAGCCATTAAGTATAAGGCAACTGTAAAATGCCTGCCATTGCATCGCGCAGACGAGATTGATCTGATGAGGTTGATCCTTCCGGAGTTTGTAATTGTTGAGACAAATTTGCATCCGCTACATGAAATTGTATCTGCACAGTATTATTCAAATAATGTGCCGGCTACGATTTCTACGGTTGATCCTGAAACCGGTGAATCCATCTGGACAGACATTACATTCCCGCTTGTCGAAAAGTAAAGGAGCAGAAAAATGCAACAGACATCTGCACTATATAAGGAATTACTGGCTGGGGACTATACCGTTGAAACAAGAGTTGCAATTGGGGAATCAGGACTTCTCGTAGAAAAAACAGGAGATCATATAACGTTTGGCGGTACACGAATACTCATAGCGACTTCTGGCGCCGATGGAGGATACGGGGCAAATATGCTCTCAAGTGTGGAAACATCTGGGGGCCTATTTGATGGAGATGAGCCGTCCTGTGGGAACTGCATTAGTCGTGAAGTAAACATAAAAATGTTAAAACCGATTGGGCAGATACCTGGTCTTTCCCGCGTCGGAATTTATGCAAGAATCACAGACGGCACACGTGCTTCTGAATGGCTCCCTCAAGGCGTTTTCTTCATCGATTCGATTGAAGAAGATGCAGAAGACGATGATGTTAGATGGCTTCGCATCCACGGATACGATGCACTTCTGTTTTCTGAACAAGATTACCCGTCAAACACAAATCTAACGTGGCCTGCAAAGGACATCGATGTTGTAAGGGAAATCGCATCGGCTCTTGGCGTTACGGTGGATAAACGCACAAAAAACGCAATGAAAAACGAATACCTCGTGCAATATAACACTACATATTCGTGCCGAGAGTATTTGTCGTATATTGCAGCAATGTATGCAGGCTGCTTTATCATGAGTGAAACCGGAGAACTGCAACTCGTTTGTTTTTGGGACATACCGAAGGAAACGAGATACCTGATCGACAATGCTGGATTTGCCATAACGTTTGGAGGTGACAGAATCGTTGTCTGATGTAATAAACGTAAGAAAAAACGTATCATCGTTAGAAAAGCAAAACACGTTTGATGGATATTCCAAGGTCACGATTTCCGTATCAGACGAAATGGAATATAACGCAGGCACCGATACAGGACAAACGCTGAAACTGTTTTGCCCGTGGGGCACACAAGAAATGGCAAATAAAATCTTGTCGAGCGTCCGAGGATTCCAGTATCAACCGTATACGGCATCAGGCGCACATATTAACCCTGCGGTAGAACTCGGTGACGCATTTTCCGGTGGAAGCGTATACGGTGGCATTTATAAAAAAGATATTTTGCATGGGCCTTTATATACGGCCAACATTTCCGCCCCGGGTGGGGAAAAAATCAACTATAAGTACGAATACAAGTCCCCTACTATACGGAAAGCGGAGCGGCAATATAAGGAGACTAAAGCAAACCTACTTGTTATTGCCGACCGAATCAGTGCGGAGGTGGAGGCGCGAAAAGCGGACGATGAGACGCTGCGGGCGGCGCTAAAGATTCAGGCCGGGGAAATCAGTGCCAAGGTAGACCGCAAGGGCGGAGATAATGCGAGTTTCGGATGGAGCCTGACAGCGGACGGATGGACGCTGACCAGCAACGGCGGTACGGTGCTGAAAGCCGATAAAAGCGGGCTGAGTGTTACGGGTAAAATCACCGCCACCAGCGGCGTTATTGGTGGCTTGACGATCAAAGACGGATATCTGAGTACCAACGGCCAGACATGGGGCGGCACGAATACCAACGGCATTTATTTTGGCCCAAACGGTATCCAGCTTGGCAAGTATTTCACGGTTGACAGCAGCGGCAATCTGACCGCCTACAGCGGCAAATTTTTGGGAACGGTGCAGGCTGGGAACATCGACTACGGCGGCAACGCTGGGTATTTTGACGGAGCGGGACTTGCAAGCTTTTCTGTTGGCGGCGGCCAGATCGGAACAGATGCCATTGTAAACAGGCATATCATGTCCGGCTCAGTCTACCCGAGTACATGCAATAGCACAATCAACGGGTACTTTGCGGATGTGATCTATGCAAATAAAGTTTTCGCCGGAAGTGCTGTTATAGATAAACTAGCCTCAAACATTGTGAGTGCCCTAAAGGGACTAAATTTTCAAGGGAAGTCCTTATTCCTAAGTAACGGATATGTACGTTATTGATACAGCGGAGGAGGGTAATAAAATGGACAAATTCAAAATAAATAACGGAACTATTTATGAATGCCCCTTTTGTGGCCTAGCATCTGTAGGTATCTTGTACGTGGATATTCTGGGTGTGACTCTGCTAGACGCTTTGACTGCGTTCAGCGACCCGGCCAACACCCGGCACATGGAATATATTGCTGGCGGCAAAACGGCAGTCTATGACGGCTACACAAAGATTATTGGTGTGGAATACGCCTACAACGATTCCAGCGCCGTGCGCGTAGCGCTGCGGCGACCGTATGAGGGGGAGAAATAATGCACATGAAGGAAACCTTATCTGCCGTCATCACTACGCTGAATGGTGTGGAGGTGCGGGGTAAAAGCAACCTTGACCGGCTGTTGGCGTGTATCAATGCGCTGGAAGCGCTGACGGCGGCGATGAATACTGAGAACAAGGAGGACGCTGACAATGGCTGATAAAGCGATATCCGAGCTGGTAGCAGCGGAGCAGATCAAGTCAACGGACATGTTCGTTTTGGAACAGGACGGCACGGCAAAGCGCCTGCAAGGGCAGACGCTATTAAACTGGCTGACGGCGGCGGCTGACGGTCACGGTGGTATTTCCAATATTGCCAAAACTGGTACGGATGGGCTTGTGGACACCTACACCATTACGCTGGCCGACACCACCACGAAAACCTTTACCGTGACCAACGGAAACGGCCTGACAGCGTTCGAAAAGCTGTCTACGGTGGGGCTGGTGGATACGTACCGCTTCACCCGGTCGGACGGCACATACTTTACGTTCGCGGTGGCCAACGGCGCAAAGGGGGATACTGGCGAGGCAAGTCACGTCTGGATCAAATACGCCAGCCAGCAGCCCACGGCGTCCAGCCACAGCATGGGCGACCTGCCGGATGCGTGGATGGGCGTGTATTCCGGCACGGCAACAGAAGCCCCTGATGACTGGCAGCAATACACGTGGTATCAAATCAAGGGTGAAAAGGGCGACACCGGAGCCGCCGCCACTGTGACGGGTACAACGGTTGAGTACATGGTATCTGATTCTGGGACGATTGTCCCCAGTGGCAGTTGGAGTACGACAATCCCCACCGTACCGCAGGGCAAATATTTGTGGACGAGAGTCACCACCACGTTCAACACCGGAAGCCCCACCGTCAGCTACTCCGTGGCGAGAATGGGCATTGACGGTGCGGGGTCTGTTAGTACGGTCAACGACAAATCTCCGGACGAGAGCGGCAACGTGGTACTGACCGCTGCGGACATTACCACAAGCGGGGGCGTCAGCGTGGAAGCAAATCTGGATACGTTGGGCGAAGAAAAACAGCCGCTCTTGACCCCCGGAGAGAACATCTCCATCAGCGGCAGCGTCATCGCAACCAAAGTGCAGCCCTGCAACCGGAATCTGATAATCAACTGGTACTTCGGCAATCCGGTGAACCAGCGGGACGTCAGCGGCACCATCAGCAGCGCAGGGT
>ERZ857745.2618-NODE-2618-length-18924-cov-4.941332_pt1 | contig 18924 bp, 17 predicted proteins | sample MGYA00519699_ERZ857745 | MGnify/ENA primary metagenome ERZ857745 (study PRJEB31778, sample SAMEA3449357) | human gut metagenome | biome: human gut; feature: human-associated habitat; material: faeces | place: United Kingdom | collected 2010/2012 ...
TACCTTCCAGGCCATTTCCTATCTGGCGGACGTGTACCGGGGACGAATTCCGGTGGAACGGCGCTTTGACCTGCGCGAGGGGGATCTCATCCTGATGGTAAGTGATGGTGTTCCCACCGAGGAACCCTGGGTGGAGGAGCAGCTGGCTACCTGGGAGGGGGAGGACCCTGCCGAGCTGTGCCGGCGCATCGCGGAAGCCGCCCGCCTGCGCTGCCGAGAGTTAAAACCGGACGATATTACGGTGGCGGCCCTGCGGCTGGAAAAAGATTAAATCACGCCTTTTAATATGTATTACCAAAGGAGCTGCCCAGTAAAAGGGTCGGCTCCTTTGGCTTGGATGGGAGGTTATCCCATCATGGTGCGGCACACGGTATCAGCCATGTGGTCCAGTGCCGCGCTCATGCGGCTGGCGGTGCGGTGGATGGCCCGCCGGCGCTGTGCCGGGGTGGTGTGGTTCATTACATAGGCTACGGTGCCGGCTGTGGCGGCCGCCATAGCGATGCCGGTCATGGCGGCAGGTATTTTGCTTGTGAAGTGCATAATTCATAACCCCTTCCGGCAGAACTTTTTCTCTCTTTTCATTGTCTGCGTGGTTAGTTTGCACCGGGCCAGGGCTGCTACCCGCTGTAATGTTTGGAAATACAGGTTCTACTATTTACACAACAAAAGTGATTTTATAATAAAACAAACTATGACAATTGATATCAAACACAAAAACCGTCGTTCAAACCGGCCAAAATTCTATGGCTAAGATGTTGTATTTTGCACGGAAAATAGTTATTATCATATTATATTTTAACCAAAAACGGAAAATTTCCAGCCGGGCGCTGCCGCTTTGCGTTTTGCCTGACGGCGGAATATGATTGAATCACAAAAGGAGATCATCCATGAACCGAACTGACCGTCCTGCCCGCTGTGCCGCTGTGCACGATCTTTCCGGCCTGGGCCGCTGCTCCCTTTCCGTTATTCTGCCGGCCATGTCGGTAATGGGGGTGCAGGTGTGCCCGCTGCCGACTGCGGTATTATCCACCCACACCGGGGGCTTTGGCACCCCGGCCCGTCGCGACCTAACCGACTACCTGACCGAAGCGCTGGCGCATTACCGTACACTGGGTCTGCCCATGGAGTGCGTCTACACCGGCTATTTGGGCTCGGTGGCACAGGTTGCGCTGTGCCAGGGGCTCTTTGCGGAATGGCCCGCGGCCATGAAGGTGGTGGACCCCGTGATGGGCGACCACGGCAAGCTGTACCACGGCTTTACGCCGGAACTGGTACAGGGTATCCGGGAGCTGGCCACCCATGCCGATGTTATCACCCCCAACCTGACCGAAGCAGCACTGCTGCTGGGTGAGGAGCCGAATACGGCCCCCCTTTCGCTGGGGCAGGCCCGCAGCCTGCTGGCACGGCTTTCGGCCCTGGGGCCGGGGGTAGTGGTTATCACCGGGGCAGCGCTTACCACCGGGGAATATGCCAACCTGTGTTATGATCGGGAACGCGGCGGCTACTGGAAATCGGTAAGCGAATACCTGCCGGTGCGTTATCCAGGCACGGGCGATCTGTTTGCCGCAGTGCTGACAGCCGGCCTGATGCAGGGCGACAGCCCTGCTATGGCGATGGACCGGGCAACGAGGTATGTGGAGATCACCGTAAAAACGACCTTTGGCTACGGCGCCGATTCTCGCGAGGGAGTAATGCTGGAGCGCACACTGGGCTGGCTGACCCAAAAGGAGCTGCCGCGAGGCTACCGCACGCTGTAAGCCGAGGAATCCCCAGAGAGGAAGAGAGCTTACCCTATGAAAAATTCCCGTTTTACCCTGTACCGCATCGTTATCATTGGCTTGATGGCTGCTATGGTGTTTGTCTGTACCATGTTCCTGGGCATTCGTATTCCCACCCCCACCGGCACCACACAGCTCAAGACTGCCAATGCCATTTGCCTGCTGACCGGGCTGCTGTTCGGCGGTTGGACTGGCGGCCTGGCGGCAGGTATTGGCTCCGCCCTGTTCGATTTGACCTATCCTGAATGGGCCGCCGGCGCGTGGCTCACCTTCATCTTTTTCTTTGCCATGGGTGCCATCTGCGGCGGCATAGCCCACGCAGGCGGTGCAGCCGGCAAAAATAAAGCCCGCAACTGGGTCGCTGCTATCTGTGGTGCCGTGGGTTACTGGCTCCTCTATATTGGCAAGAGCATTGTCGTGCTGTGCCTGGGCGGCAGTGTCTTTTCTGCGGCATTCATTGCCACTGTTCCCAAGATGCTTACCGGCGGCATCAATGCCGTATTTGCCATTGTGGTTTCCAACCTGCTGGCAGCGCTGCTGCGCCCCAAGCTGGAATCGGCCGGTATTTATGAAGCACTGAAGAAGCACTGACATTTCCCCCTCTCCAGATATAAAAGATACGCTGCTCCTGGCCGAAAGGCCAGGGGCAGCGTATCTTTTTGCGACAAAACGCACAGAACCTGCGCTTTGGCGCTCTGCGTTGTATGATTATTCACTAAACTTGAATAATTACGAATAATTATTCACAAAATCGCTTGACTTAATGCATATTAAGTGATAAAGTATGCAATATCAACAAGAGACGCTCCTCCCGGTGAAAACCAATCAACCCAAAAGGCTCCCGCACGGGAGAGAATCAAGAAAGGATGGAAATGAACATGAAAAAACTGATTACGACGCTGATGGCCCTAATGATGGTACTGGCTCTGGCGGCCTGCGGCAGCAATGACACCCCGGCCGCGAACAATGGCGGCAATGACGGTGACAACGCTGTCCCCACCTATGCCAACGCGCTGGAAAAAATCAAGGGAGAGGGCGAGCTGCATGTGGCGCTCAGCCCCGATTTCTCCCCGATGGAATTTGTGGATTCCAGCAAGACCGGCCAGGAACAGTATGTTGGCTTTGATGTTTCCCTTGCCAAGTTCATTGCCGAGGAACTGGGCGTTTCCCTCGTCATTGAGCCGATGAGCTTTGATGCCAGTCAGACCGCCGTTTACACCGCCTCTGTTCCCATGTCCATCTCCGGTTACAGCTGGACAGAGACCAGAGCCGAAAACTATGAGATCTCTGATTACTACTATGCCGGCGATAACGAGACCGAGCAGGTACTGCTCATTAAGGCAGAGGATGCCGCCAAGTACACCAAGGTAGAGGACTTTGCCGGGCAGGATGTCGGCGCGCAGAATGCCTCCCTGCAGATGCAGCTTTTGACCGAGCAGATCCCGGATGCCAACCCCATCACCATCGGTGACCTTGCCGTGGGCGTCATGGAGCTGAAAGCCGGCAACATCGAAGCACTGGCGGTCGCCAAGGGCAATGCCGATATGATCATCGGCGCCAACCCCGATCTCGTCATCTGTGAGTTCCAGTTTGAAGTAAAGGCCGAATACGAAGCCAATGTTATTCTGATGACCAAGGGCGAGACCGAACTGCTGGAGGCTGTTAATGCGGCACTGGCCAAGGCGTATGAAGCCGGTCTGTACGGCACCTGGTATGATGCGGCCGTCGAGCTGGGCAAGAGCGAGAACGCCAAGGAGCTGACGCTGGATTGATAAGAAGATAGACATTATCGATTGACTGCCGGAGCCGTTTAGGGCTCCAGCGGCCGTGCTAAAGGGAGAATGACCATATGACAGGAGCTAAATTTTGCGATTTTGAGAAGATGGCAGCCATCTTCCTCAAATATTGGGATAAGTACCTCATTGATGGCGTCAGCTACACATTGCTGCTTTCCGCCATTACGGTGCTGGGCGGCGTGGTGTTTGCTTCGCTGCTGGCCCTCATGAAGATGTCCAAGGTAGCGCCGCTGCGCTGGCTTTCCACCATCTACATCGAGGTGATCCGCGGTACCCCCATGCTGCTGCAGCTGTATTTCTTCTACTTTGGATTGCCCATGCTGATACCCGCCCTCAATAAGCAGAAGTTCCTGTGTATTGCCATTGCTCTCATCTGCAATAGTGCCGCCTATGTTTCGGAGGTTATTCGTTCCGGCATTCAGGCGGTCGATCCCGGTCAGCGGGAAGCGGCGCTTAGCCTCGGCTTTGGCGAACGGGGCGCTATGTGGTTCGTTATCATGCCGCAGGCGGTCAAGAACATTCTTCCGGCCTTGGGCAATGAATTCATCATGATCATCAAGGATACCTCGCTGGCCTCCACCTTCTTCATAGGCGACCTGATGACCCAATATCTCCAAATCCGGGGCGCCACCTACCTGCCCATCGAGCCGTTGGTCATCACCGGTATCATCTACTTTATCATGACCTTTGCTCTCAGTAAGCTGTTTGGGCACTTTGAGCACAAGATGCAGCGCAGCGACCGGCAAAGCGGTACGGCGCGGCAGCGCAAATCAAAGCGGGAAGGAGCGGTGGCGTAAATGGCGCAGAAGATCATCGAAGTAGCGGATCTGAAAAAGTACTATAATGGCGGCGCCGTTCACGCCATGGATGGCGTCACGGTGGATATCTGCCGGGGCGATGTCATTGCGGTTATTGGTCCCTCCGGCGGCGGCAAAAGCACCTTCCTGCGCAGTCTCAACCTGCTGGAGGTACCAACCGCCGGCTCTATCAAGGTGGATGGCGTGGAGATCACCGGCAAAAAGGTCGATCTGCCCCGTCACCGGCAAAAGATGGGCATGGTGTTCCAGCACTTCAACCTGTTCCCACACAAAACGGTGTTGGAGAATCTCACCATGGCTCCTATCCGCATCAAAAAGGTGCCCAAGGCCGAAGCAGAACAAAAAGCCATGATTCTGCTGGGCCGGGTTGGCCTAGCCGACCGTGCTAATGACTATCCGGCGCAGCTCTCCGGCGGGCAGAAGCAGCGGGTCGCCATTGTACGGGCGCTGGCCATGGAACCGGAAGTGATGCTGTTTGATGAACCCACCTCCGCCCTGGACCCCGAAATGGTGGGCGAAGTGCTGGAAGTCATGCGGGAACTGGCCCATGAGGGGATGACAATGGTCATTGTCACCCACGAGATGGCCTTTGCCCGCGAAGTAGCCAGCCGGGTGCTGTTTATGGAAGAGGGCAAGCTGGGCGAACAGGGAACCCCGGAAGTCATCTTTACCAATCCGCAGAGCCCTCGACTGCAAAATTTCCTAAAAAAGGTGCTGTGATAACATGGAAAAACTAAAAAAAGCGGCATTGGATACCATTGAAGAGAATAAAGAGCTGATTGCTTCCGTTGCCGATCAGATTTGGGAATATGCCGAGCTTTCCTTGCAGGAGGTGCGGTCCGCTGCTCTATACTGCAAAATGCTGAAAGAACTAGGCTTCGCCGTGGAGGAGGGAGTTTGTAGCATCTCCACCGCCTTTGTGGCCAGCTACGGCAGCGGGCGTCCCATCATTGGCATTCTGGCGGAGTATGATGCCCTTTCCGGGCTTTCCCAGCTGGGCGGCAGCACCCAAAAGCAGGAACTGACCCCCGGTGGGACCGGCCATGGCTGCGGACATAATCTGCTGGGGGCCGGCGCTTTGGCGGCGGCACTGGGTATCAAGCATTATTTGCAGCAAAGTGGTGCCCCTGGTACGGTAGTATTGTATGGCTGCCCCGGCGAAGAAGGCGGCGCGGCCAAAGCCTTTATGGCGCGGGAAAAGCTGTGGTACGGCTTAGATGCTGCTCTGACCTGGCACCCCGATGACTGCAACGAGGCCGCGACCGGCTCCAGCAATGCCTGCATTCAGGTGCAGTATATTTTCCACGGGGTGGCCGCCCATGCGGCCGGGAACCCGGAGCGGGGCCGCAGTGCCTTGGATGCGGTAACATTGATGAATGTGGGGGTGCAGTTCCTGCGGGAGCACATGGAACCGCAGGCCCGCATCCACTATGCCGTGACCGATGGCGGCGGCTGCAGCCCCAATGTGGTGCAGTCCAAAGCATCGGTATTGTATATGGTGCGCTCCCCGCAGGTAAAAAAGGCGGTGGAGCTGCAAAAACGGGTGGATGATATCGCTGCCGGAGCTGCCCTGATGACCGGCACCACCTGTGAACGGAAGTTCATTGATGGCGTGGCGGAGACCATCCCCAACCATGTGCTGGAAGCTCTGCTGCACCAGAACTTTGCCGAAGTGGGTGTGCCCCAACATACCTCGCAGGAAATGACTTTTGCCGCTGAGCTTGCCGCAACCTATGATGCTGGCGGCCATATCCCGGGCAGCGGCAGCGAAAATGCCGATTATGCCGCCCGGGTAAAAACGCTCCTGCCCGGCTTTTCCGGCAGTGCAGTGCTGGATGCGGATGGCCTGAACGCCGCCGCTGACCTGCTCCAAACGGAAAAAATGCTTCACCCTCAAGGGGAACTGATTTTAACGCCCCACCCCGGCGAGATGGCCCGGCTGACCGGACACTCTGCGGCAGAGATCAACGCGGACCGGGAAGGCATGGCGCTGCGCTATGCGAAAGCATGGAATGCTGTGGTGGTGCTGAAGGGGGCACACACCGTCATTGCAGGGCCGGATGGCCGCTGCGCGGTCAATCCCACCGGCAACCCGGGGCTTGCCCGGGGCGGCAGCGGGGATGTGCTGGCGGGCATGACCAGCGCCCTGCTGGCCTGCGGTCTGCCTGCCTTTGAGGCCGCTGCCTGTGCCGTTTATCTCCATGGTGCAGCTGCCGACCGTGCCGCTGCCCTGCACGGGGAAACCGGGATGCTCCCGCATGATCTGCTGGATGCGCTGGGGACCCTGTTTGCCGAAAACGGGCGCTGAGCAAGGGGACGATCCCATCAAAAAAAGAAACGCTTCCTTTCCTCTGGATTTGTGTTATACTGGTGCTATCCAAAACACAACGATCTGCCGGAAAGGAAGCGTTTCTTTTATGGTTCCTGCACTGGAAAAAATCATTGCCGACCGCATCGTCTTTTTTGGCGGCGCGGGGGTCTCCACCGAAAGCGGCATCCCCGATTTCCGCAGCGTGGACGGCCTGTACCACCAGAAGTACGATTACCCGCCCGAGACCATCCTGAGCCACACCTTCTGGGAGGAGAACCCCGAGGAGTTCTACCGGTTCTACCGGGATAAGCTCATTGTGAAGGGGGCAAAGCCCAACGCTGCCCACCTGCGGCTGGCAAAGCTGGAGCGGGAGGGCAGGCTGAAGGCCATCGTCACCCAGAACATCGACGGCCTGCATCAGGCGGCTGGCTCCAAGACCGTTTACGAGCTCCACGGCAGCACCCTGCGCAACTACTGCGTGAAGTGCGGCGCGTTCTACGATGTGGACTTCATTGCCAACAGTACCGGCGTGCCCCGCTGCCCCAAGTGCGGCGGCATCGTCAAGCCCGATGTTGTGCTCTACGAGGAAGGGCTGGACGAGGAGACGATGGAAAATGCCGTGCACGCCATCCGCGGGGCCGACACCCTCATCGTCGGCGGCACAAGCCTGGCCGTCTACCCGGCGGCGGGTCTGCTGCGTTACTTCCGCGGGGAGAACCTTGTTGTTATCAACAAGCAGCCCACCCCGGCGGACGCAATGGCTAATCTGCTGATCCACGCTCCGATTGGCCGCACGCTGGACCCCGATGCCCCCATTGAAGTGTAGAAATTACACAAAAATCCATGCTTTTTTTAAAAAAGGCATTGCAAAACGCCGTGGAATTTTGTTATGATAGATTCATATTGAGTTTATAGGCAGAGTTGATAGAGGGAGACGGTTTTTATGGCAAATGCACTGACGGATTTTACCAAGAAACGTGAATTTCTGATTTGCATGGATTCCGACGGCTGCGTGATGGACACGGTGCGCATCAAGCATTCCACCGTCATGTGCCCCGAGCTCATCCGCGTGTTTGCGCTGGATGACCACGCGGATTTCATCACTGCCGCGTGGGATGAGATCAACCTGCACACGATCACCCGCGGCATCTCCCGGTTTGAGAGCGTCCGGCTGGTGTTTGACCGGTTGAAAAACCGCGGCATCGAGATCCCGGGCAGCGAGGATATTGCCGCCTGGGTCGATACCGCGACGGAGCTTTCCACGGCCAGCCTGCAGCGGGAGCTGCAAAAGACCGGCAGCCTGGCCCTGCGCAAGCTGCAGGAGTGGAACAACGCCTGCAACCGCCGTATTCAGGCGCTGGAGCCGACGTTTGAGCCGTTCCCCGGCGTGGAGGAAAGCCTGCGCCAGCTGCACGCCGTGGCCGATGTGGCCGTCGTCAGTGCCGCGAACGAGAGCGCCATTGCCAGCGAGTGGAAGCGCTACGGGCTGGCCCGTCATGCGGATGTCATCTTCGGGCAGGAGGTCGGCAGCAAGGCAAACTCCATCGCTACAATGCTGGCCTGCGGGTATGAGAGCCGCAAGGTCATGATGGTCGGCGACGCCATGGGCGACGCCCAGGCCGCCGCTGCCAACGGTGTGGCCTTTGTGCCGATCCTGCCGGGCCGCGAGGCCGACAGCTGGCGCCGCCTGCAGGAGGAGGCCCTGCCCAAGCTGCTGCACGGCACCTTCAGCCCCGCCTACCAGGCCGAGCTCCTGGCCGCCCTGAGAAGTGCGCTGCACGGGTAAAACTGCGCTTGCCTCCCTCTGCGGGGGAGGTGGCCAAGAAAAGACAAATTTCGCGCCGTCACTCTTGTGACGGCGCTTTATTTATGGTATACTGACTTTGAGTATGTATAAATAAACAACACTGCGCCTGCGGGTGATTCGTAGGGCGGCCTGCCCCCACCCCGCCCTACATCCATGCCAAAAAGGGGCAGCGGAGATATTCCTGAAAAATTCCGAAAAGGAGCCGACCCATGGACCTTTTACAGCAAGCCCGTGCCGAGATCGACACCGTTGATGCCGAGATGGCCGCTCTGTTTGAGCGGCGTATGCGCGCGGTGGCTGATGTGGTGCGCTACAAGGCCGAGACCGGCAAGCCGGTCTTTGATGCCGCGCGGGAGGCCGCCGTGCTTGACAAAAATACGGCCCGCATCACCGACGAGGCGCTGCGCCCCTACTACCGCGCCTTTCTCAGCGATGCCATGAGCATTTCCCGCGCATACCAGCGCGCCCGGCTGGGCCGCGATACCGCTGCCTACCAAGGCGTGCCCGGCGCGTGGAGCCACATTGCGCTGCGCCGCCTTTTTCCCTTTGCGCGGGAGACGGCCTGCACCACCTGGGGCGAGGTCTTTGACGCCGTGCAGAACGGGGATGCACAATTCGGCGTTCTGCCGTTTGAAAACTCCAACGCGGGCGATGTCTCCACCGTGCTCGACCTGCTGTACACCCACCCCGATATTATCATTGCCCGGATGTGCGACCTGCCGATCCGGCAGGACCTGCTGGGCGTGCCGGGCGCGACGCTGGAGACGGTCAGGACCGTCATCAGCCACCCGCAGGCGCTGGCCCAGAGCAGCGTTTTTGTACAGCAGCACGGCTTTAAAACGTCCACCTGGGGCAACACCGCCGACGCGGCCCGCCATGTGGCCGAGCTGAACGACCCGAGTGTTGCGGCCATTGCCAGCGCCGAGACCGCCGGGCTGTACGGCCTGCAGATCTTGTCCGCGGGCATCAACGCCGACGGCGACAACACAACGCGGTTCATCGTGATCGAGCGTGCCGCCGCCGCCCCCGCCATGACCGGCGAGGGCCAGCGGCTGGCGCTGCTGTTCACGGCACGCCATAAGCCCGGCCAGCTGGCCGCGGCGCTGGATCAGATCGGCGCGCGGGGCTTTAACATGGAGTGCATCAAGAGCCGTCCCCTGCCCCATGTTCCGTTTGAATACTATTTCTATGTACAGATCGTCTGCCCGGCGGGCAGCACGGGCGCAGGGTGCCAGACCCTGCTGGACACCCTGACTTCTGTTTGCAGCACCCTGCGGCTGCTGGGTGCCTTCACCCTTGACAGTACGGAGAAATAAGCCATGAAGATAAAGGATGTGCGAAGCATGAAACTGACGATGCAGCTTAAAAGCCGCAGCTACGATATTATTTTGAAGGCCGGATGCCTTGCCAACCTCCATCAGTTCACGAACGTGGCAAACCGCAAGGTCTTTGTGCTGACCGACTCCGGCGTACCCGCCGAGTACGCACAGACCGTGGCGGCCCAGTGCCCCGATTCCACCGTCTACACGATCCCCCAGGGCGAGGGCAGCAAATGCCTGAAGGTCTACGGTCAGGTTTTGCAGGCTATGCTGGCGTTCGGCATGGACCGCAAGGATCTGCTGGTGTCCGTCGGCGGCGGCGTTGTGGGCGATCTGGGCGGCTTCTGCGCGGCCAGCTACATGCGCGGCATTGACTTTGTCAACTGCCCCACGACGGTGCTTTCGCAGGTGGATTCCTCCATCGGCGGCAAGACGGCGATTGATTTGGGCGAGACGAAGAACATCGTCGGCGCATTCTGGCAGCCCAAGGTCGTGCTTGTCGATTTTGACACGCTCAAGACCCTGCCCCGCCGTCAGGTCGTCAACGGCCTGGCAGAGGCGCTCAAGACCGGCATCATCGGAGACCCGCAGCTGTTCGCACTGTTTGAGTGCGAGCACCCCGAGGATAACATTGAACAAATTGTTTACAGAAGTCTGAAATTTAAGAAAAAGATCGTCGAGCAGGACGAGCGCGAGGGCAGCGTCCGCGCCTGCCTGAACTTCGGCCACACCATCGGCCACGGCATCGAAGCCGTGCGCGGTGTGCGGGGCCGCCGTACCACGGGCCTGTACCACGGCGAATGCGTCGCGCTGGGTATGCTGCCGATGATCGAGGACACGGCCCTGCTCAAGCGCACCCGGGCGATTTACCGCGCGCTGGGCCTGCCCACCCGTGCCGGGGCCAACAAGGAGAAGGTCCTGGCCTACATGCAGCATGACAAAAAGGCCCGCGGCGACCATATCACGGTCATCAAGTGCCCCGGCCTTGGCTGCTGGCGCGCCGACAGTCTGCCCATGACCGAGCTGCCGGCTTTGTTAGGTATGGAATGAGGGAAACGGCATCTGGCGGCATGGCTCTCTCCCCCACCGGCCTGCGGGCCGAGGGCCTTGCCTCCCTCTGCGAGGGAGAGAGCTTGCCGGGATCGCCATTTTTCCATTCATAGAAAAAGCGGGAAGGATATATGAAAAACACCTTTGGAAATGCCGTCAGTATGACGATTTTTGGTGAGAGCCATGGACCTGCCGTGGGGGCGGTGCTCGACGGGCTGGCCGCGGGCCTGCCGGTGGATGAGGCCGTGATTGCCGCGGCCATGGATCGCCGCCGCGCCCGCGGGGATGGGCTTTCCACCGCCCGCACCGAGGCCGACGCCGTGGAGTTCCTCTCCGGCGTGTATGAGGGCCACACCACCGGCACGGCTGTCACCCTGATGATCCGCAACCTGAATACCCGCAGCGGCGACTACGCCAAAACCGCCGACCTGCTGCGCCCCGGCCACGCCGACTACACGGCCTACGCCAAGTACGAGGGCTTTCAGGACGCGCGCGGCGGCGGGCACTTCTCGGGCCGCATTACGGCGGCAAGCGTTGCGGCGGGCACGATCTGCGAGACGGTGCTGAACGGCCTGGGCGTAAAGGTCTACACCCATATTGCCGAGTGTGCAGGCGTGCAGGACGCACCGCTTTCCAGCGCTGCGGGGCTGGTCATGCCCGACCCGCGGCCCGGACACTTTGCGCTGTTGGATGCGTCGAAGGAGGAGGCCATGCAGGCGGCTATCCGCGCTGCGGGCAGCGAGGGCGACAGCGTCGGCGGCATTCTGGAAACGATTGTGACCGGTCTGCCCGCGGGCATCGGCGAGCCGTGGTTCGACAGCGTTGAGAGCGAGCTGGCCCACCTGATGTTCGCCATCCCGGCCTGCAAGGGCATTGAGTTCGGCGCGGGCTTCGGCTTTGCCGCAATGCACGGCAGCGAGGCCAACGACCCGTTCACGATGCGGGACGGCAAAATCGCCACCGCCACGAACAAGAACGGCGGCATCAACGGCGGCATCACCAACGGAATGCCCATCGTGTTCCGCACGGTGCTCAAGCCCACGCCCAGCATCTATAAGCAACAGCATACCGTGGATTATATCAGCAGGACCGATGCGGAGCTGCAGATCAAGGGCCGCCATGACCCCTGCATCGTGCCCCGCGCCGCCGTCGTGCAGAACAGCCTGACGGCGTTCGGACTGTTGGACCTTCTGACCGTGCGCTACGGCACGCTGGCCCAGAAGCACGGATTCCCCAAAGTGTAAAAACAGGAAGTGAAGAACTATGCAGCAACCGCTGTACGGATTGATCGGCGGCAAGTTGGGCCACAGCTACTCCAAAATCATCCATGAAAAAATTGCAGATTACACCTATGAGCTGATGCCCCTGCCCACCGAGGCCGAGGCCCGCACCTTTATGGAAAGGCGCGCCTTTGCGGCCATCAACGTGACGATCCCCTACAAGCAGTTTGTCATCCCCTACTGCGACGTCGTTGACCCGAAGGCGCAGGCCATCGGCGCGGTGAACACGATTGTGAACCGTGACGGGAAATTGTATGGGTATAACACCGACTACGCGGGCTTTGCCTATCTGGCCGGGGCCCACGGCGTAGATTTTGCGGGCAAGACCGTGCTGATCCTGGGCACGGGCGGTACGCACTCGACGGTCACGGCGGTCTGCCGCGACGGCGGGGCTAAGGAGATTCTGACCGCCAGCCGCACCGGCAAGGGCGATGCCCTGCTGTACAGCGAGGCCATGCACCGCCCGGACGTGCAGATCATCGTCAACACGACGCCCTGCGGCATGTTCCCGAACGTGGGGCAGTGCCTTATCGACCCGAAGGCGTTCCCCGCGCTGGAGGCCGTGCTGGATGTGGTGTACAATCCCTTCCGCACCGAGCTTTTGCTGCGGGCCGAGGACTGCGGCGTGACCGCGGCGGGCGGCTTTGAGATGCTGGTGGCGCAGGCTGTGTTTGCCACAGAGCACTTTACCGGCAGACAGCTGGACACGGCTGCCATCATCCCGGCGGTCAGCCGCGAGCTGCGGCACCAGCTGGCGAATGTCTCGATCATCGGGATGCCGGGCTGCGGAAAATCCACCGTCGGCGCGGCGCTGGCAAAGCGCCTTGACAAGAAATTTGTGGATCTGGACGCTGAAATTGAGCGCCGCACCGGGCATAATATCCCTGACATCTTTGCCCAGGAGGGCGAAGCCGCGTTCCGCCGCTATGAGACGGATGTGCTGGCCGAGGTCGCCAAGGGCAACAGTCAGGTCATCGCCTGCGGCGGCGGGGTCATCAAGAGCCCGGCCAACACCCGCGCACTGCGCCAGAACGGCCCCGTGCTGTGGGTGCGCCGCCCGCTGGAGGCGTTGGCTACCGGCGGACGCCCGCTCTCCAAGGGCGGCGCAGCCTTAAAGCAGCTTGAAGCCGAGCGCACGCCGCTGTATGAGGCCGCCTCCACCGTCGTGCTGGAAAATAACGGCTCGCTGACCGCGGCAGTGGATAAGGCGGTACAGCTGTTTGAGGCGGACGAGAGGCTGTAAAAGCCTTCCCCCTCGGGGGAAGGTGGCGCAAAGCGCCGGATGAGGGCAGAGCTTCCGAGGCCCGCCGAGAAGGAGCAGTGCCCGCAAGGTTTGCCCTCATCAGTCCGCTGCGGCGGACAGCTTCCCCCGAGGGGGGAAGCCTTCAGGCGGCGGGCCGATGCTTGGCATCGGTCCCTGCAACGCAATATTCTATAGAGCATAAAAAGTATATAAAGTATATAAGATATAAGAAAGAGGCTTCCATGATTATTTCCACTAAAAAAGGTACGCCCCAGGTCGAGCTGGACCGCATTGTCGATAACTTCGAGAAGCAGGGCCTGTCCGTCACGCTGATCCGTGGTACCGACTACAACGTCTTTGGCCTTGTCGGTGATACGACGAAAATTGCCGAGAAGGACGTGCTGGCAAACCCCTGGGTCGAGAACGTGACCCGTGTGTCCGCCCCTTACAAGCGCGCCAACCGCCTGTTCCACCCGGAGGATACCGTCGTGGACATCAACGGCGTCAGGGTCGGCGGCAATGCGCCCATTGCCGTTATGGCCGGTCCGTGCAGCATTGAGGGCGAGGAGCACACCATCAAGATGGCCAAGGCTGTCAAGGCGGGCGGTGCCAACTTCCTGCGCGGCGGCGCGTACAAGCCCCGCACGAGCCCCTACTCCTTCCAGGGCCTGGGCACCGAGGGCATCCTGGATATGGTCAAGGCCCGCGAGATCACCGGCCTGCCTATCGTCAGTGAGCTGATGGACGAGGTCCACATCCCCGAGTTCGAGGAGTATGTGGACGTTGTGCAGATCGGTGCGCGCAATATGCAGAACTTCCAGCTGCTCAAGGCCGTCGGCAAGATGCACAAGCCCGTTCTGCTCAAGCGCGGCCTGGCGAATACCATTGAGGAGTGGATCATGTCCGCCGAGTACATCATGGCCGGCGGCAATGAGAACGTTATCCTCTGTGAGCGCGGCATCCGCACGTTTGAGCGCGCGACCCGCAACACGCTGGACCTGTCCGCCGTGCCGGTCATCAAGGAAAAAACGCACCTGCCCATTATCGTTGACCCCAGCCACGCCACCGGTGACTATAAGTACATCGAGAGCATGGCTCTGGCTGCTGTGGCCGCCGGTGCCGACGGTCTGGAGATCGAGGTCCACAACGACCCGCCGCACGCCTGGAGCGACGGCGCCCAGTGCCTGAAGCCGGATAAGTTCGCCGATGTGATTGCCAAGTGCCGCAAGGTCGCTGCCGCCATCGGCCGGGAGATGTAAATTGGACGCGAAAATTCATGTCAGCCGCTTAGGCGGAACGGCCACGGTGCCCCCCAGTAAAAGCGCAGCGCACCGTGCGGTGCTGTGCGCCGCATTGGCGGAGGGCACCAGCCATATCACGAATATCGAGTACAGCAAGGACATCCGCGCCACGCTTGGCGCGGCGGCCCAGCTGGGCGCAAAAATCACCGAGGAGGCCCACTCCGTGACCATCAAGGGGCACGGGACGGCGGGCGGCTTTGTGACGGTGACACGTCCGGTTTTCTGCAACGAGAGCGGCTCCACACTGCGGTTCATGATCCCGCTGTTCAGCCTGACGGCCCAGAAGGTGCGCTTTACCGGCGCGGGGCGGCTGTTTGACCGCCCGCAGGCCATCTACCAGATGCTGTTTGAGCGCCAGGGCCTGCAATTTGAGCAGACGCCCGAGGGCATCACGATCTTTGGACGGCTGCGTCCCGGCGGGTTTACCCTGCCCGGCGACGTGTCCAGCCAGTTCATCAGCGGTCTGCTGTTTGCCGCGCCGCTGATGGAGTCCGAGAGCAGCATCGAGGTACTGGCCCCCTACGAGAGCCGCTCCTACGTGGATATGACGGTTGACGCCATGCAGCAGTTCGGCGTCAAGGTCGCGAGCCGTGCACGCAAAAACGGCAGTGTGATGTACCGCGTGGCCGCGCCGCAGCGGTATACGGCCAGCGACTTTGCCGTCGAGGGCGACTACAGCCAGGCCGCGTTTCTGGCCGTGCTGGGCTGCGTCATCGGCGGCATCACGGTCACGGGGCTGAACCCCGACAGCCAGCAGGGCGACAAGGTCATTCTGGACATTTTAAAGCGCTGCGGCGGCAAATTCAAGCCCGTCGAGGGCGGGCTGCACTTTGACCGCAGCCTGCTGAAGGCGACGGAGATCGACCTGGCGGACTGCCCTGATTTAGGGCCGATTTTGTTCACGCTCGGCTGCTTTTGCAGCGGTGAGACGGTCATCCGCAATGCGGGCCGCCTGCGCCTGAAGGAATCGGACCGCATCGAGGCCATGCAGACCGAGCTGCGGAAGATGGGCGCACGCATCGAGGTGGACGGCGACACCGTGCACATCCAGGGCGTGGCGCTCCACGCGCCGAACGCACCGCTGTCCGGCCACAACGACCACCGCATCGTCATGGCGCTGGCCGTGGCGGCAATTGCCAGCGGCCTGCCCGCCCTGCTCTGCGGGGCCGAGGCCGTGGACAAGAGCTGGCCCGCGTTCTGGAGCGTGCTGCGCGGTCTTGGCGCCAAGGTGGAGCTGAACACCGACAAACAAGAAGAATTTGACATAAAGGCGTGATTTCCTATGCTGGATAAAAGCAAAACCTACCTGATCGTCGGTCTGGGCCTGCTGGGCGGCAAGTACGCGCAGGTGCTGAGCCAGAAGGGCTACAATGTGACCGGCATCACCCACAGCCAGTCGACGCTGGACTATGCCTTGCAGCATGACTACATCCGCGCCGGTAAAAATGCGGATTTTGAGGATCTGGTAAGGGAGGCCGACTGCATCATCTTCGGCCTCTACCCCACCGTGCTGCTGGACTGGGTCAAACAGTACGGTCCACTCATCCGCCCCGGCACGATGGTCACGGATGTGTCCGGTGTCAAGCGCGGTGTGGTCGAGCCGGTGCAGGCCGCCCTGCCGGAGGGTGTGGAATTTATCGCCAGCCACCCGATGGCGGGCCGCGAGACGAGCGGCATCGCCCACAGCGCCGAGGTCAACTTTGCCCCCGCAAACTTCATCATCACCCCGACGGAAAAGAACAGCCAGGCGGGCATCGACTGGTGCCGCGATCTGGCCGCGGAGCTGGGCTTCAAGCGCATCAGCGTGCTGACCCCCGCCGAGCACGACCACATGATCGGCTACGTCAGCCAGCTCTGCCATGCCATTGCCGTCAGCCTGATGTGCGCGTCCGATAACTCGGAGCTGGCGAACTACACGGGCGACTCCTTCCGCGATTTGACGAGAATTGCCCATATCAACGACAAAATGTGGGCGGAGCTGTTCCTGTGGAACAAGGACAACCTGATTTCCGAGATCGATATGTTTGAGAGCGCCCTGCAGGATATGCGGGAAAAGCTCGTCCGCGATGACCGCGAGGGGCTGGAGGAAATGTTCCGCCTGTCCACAAAGCGCCGGGAAGCGTTTGACAAGAAATAAAAAATGCTGCTGTCTCAAGCGGACAGCAGCTTTTTTATTTGGCTCGTGCAGGGGCGGAGTATGGTTACATGTGCAGACGCTTTACGATTTCGTTTTTCAGGGCTCTGCCGCGGAAGATGACAAGGCCCAGAAACGTGATGACGCTTATGATCAGGCAGATGACCCACGGCAGACTGTGGGCGTCCAGCCTGCCGGAATAGTCAATGCGGAAGAACAGCAGAATGTACGGCAGAACGCCGATGCCGATGTTCATGAGCAGATACACGAGCGCGTTTGCTGTAAAGCGGCTGCGCAGGAAGGCAAAAATAAAGTTGCAGACCAGCGCTACACAGCACAAAATCGGCACGATGAGGTCCAAGCTGTACCCCGTGTAGCCGTTGAACCAGTCGGTAAAGACGAGCAGCGCCGAGACGAGCAGCAGCAGATTGAAGATCTGCCGCGGGCCGTTGAAGCGGCGGCGCAGCACGGCGCGCACCACCCGCAGGACCGCCACGGCCCAGACGGCCATCAAAATGCTGAAATGACGGTGGGGCGTGTCTTCCATCAGCAGGAAATCAAAGGCACCGGCTACGACGATGAGCGCTGACAGCACGAACGCCACGATCTTATACAGCAGGGATGCGCGGTGGATGCGCGGGGCCGTTGCCGGAAAATACGGCTCTCCGGCGGGGCCGGACAGGCGGTTCTGGCACAGCGGGCAGTAGGCAGTGTCCCCGCCGACCCTGATATGGCAATGCGGGCAGGTATTCATCTTTCCACCTCCGTAGCGTACAGGGTAACATCCAGCCCATCCTTGGCAAACTCCCGGTAAAGGCGCTGCAAAATGGCGGTGCTGCGCAGGGCAGAAGCAGTGCCCAGCACAAGGTCGTCCCCGTAGGAGCAGACCACGGTGAACAGCGTCTTACAGCTGGAAAACGCTGCAAAATTGTGGATATAGGGCTTCATACCCTCCGGGATGCTGACCCGGCCCATGTTGGAGACAACGGCGGAGACATGTCGGTCTTCCAGCTTGGTGAAAAACTTGACCGCCGCGTTTTTGATGACCAGCGGAACCGGGCGGATGCCGGGTATATGTTCCAGTTTTTCATACGCATCCATCTGGGCGCGAATGTTCTCGGGCTTTAAAACCTCTTTCAGCTTGGCATCAAAGACCGGGGCAACGGTTTCCAGCGTGTCCTCGGGCGTCAGCGTATGGGCGATGCAGACCGAGTTGAAGAAGTTGCGCGCGGTCTCGCTGGGATAGTAGTTGCGCAGGTTGACGGGCAGGCTGATGGAGATCGGCTTTTTGCGTTCCAGTGCGGGCATATCGTGGTAGATGGCCAGCATGAAAGACGCGCCCAGGTAGCTTGTCATCGAAACGCCCAGTGCGTGGGAGCGTTCCAGCACCTGTTTAGAGCTTAAATGTCCCTCAAAAAACTGCAGCTGGCTGTAGGGCAGAAAACCGTGCGGGCGGTACACTTTGGGTTTTTTAGCGGATTTCTTCCGCTTGGTGCCCTCATAAAAATTGCGGAAGCTGTCCTGTGCCATATCCCCGGCGGAGGCGCTGTTGGGCGAGGGAACGTTCTCCATTTCACCGGGATGGCGCAGCGCCAGATAGTTGCGCACGATGGACTTTAAGTAGAGCAGGCCGCCGTTGCCGTCCGTAATGGCGTGGAACATTTCCAGGTTGATCCGCGCCCCGAAATACGTTACGCGGTAGATCAGCTTATTGCGGCGCTCCGGCGTGTACAGAGGTGCGCAGGGGGCTTTGGTTTCCGGCTGGGCGGTGGGCAGCTGGTCGGTGGACTCAAAATAATGCCAGAACAGACCGCGGTGCAGCGTGACCTGAAACTGCGGCCATTCCTGTGCGGTGCTGCGCAGGGCCTCATTCAGCGTATCGGGGTCGATCTCCTCGTTCAGCGTGCAGGAGATACGAAAGACCCGCGGGTCGCGCTGGGACGCCGTAGCCAGAAACACCTTGGCGACGTTATCGACTTTATACCAGGAATCGGACATGAGCATGGTCCTTTCTTTTGTGGCTGTACGGGAGAGGCTGCCTCCCGGAAGGTTGTTCTTTCTTTTGGCAGCAAAAGAAAGAACCAAAG
>ERZ857745.2620-NODE-2620-length-18921-cov-3.372098_pt1 | contig 18921 bp, 17 predicted proteins | sample MGYA00519699_ERZ857745 | MGnify/ENA primary metagenome ERZ857745 (study PRJEB31778, sample SAMEA3449357) | human gut metagenome | biome: human gut; feature: human-associated habitat; material: faeces | place: United Kingdom | collected 2010/2012 ...
TAAAGAAGCGACCTGCGATTTCGCGAATCATTTGAGTCATTCCCGAAATCGCGAATCAAGGGCCTGATTCGCCCAAATTGCGCACGAATCAGCCCTAAGGCGGTATGGCGCGACACGCATCAGCAGCGCCCGTACTGGATTAGTCACTGAGTGGGAATAGTAAATTCCTTAGTTATGGGGGTATAAATCATTTAAACGATAATGGATACCCCAATAAACCTCTGATTTGATATACCGGCTCCAACGAAGATTGGAGCCGGTATGCGTTTATTTCCTAGAGAGAGCTACCTGAAGAAGATACGCGCATGTTCAGGTGGTCATGACCATCATGGCCGACCAGTCCACCGAGGAGTGCGAATACCGGCCCTTCACTCAGTTGTCGGTTGGTTTTGCGCCATCGTCGACATCGTCTATGTAGAGCAACTCCTTGAGCCAGCTTGGGGTGCCTTTCTGTCGCGCGGTTTTGTCGATCCTCACGATTCTTCCTTTCATGCGTTGGTGTTGCGAGCTCGTCGTGCGTAAGGGGTTAGACAATCCATCCCATGTAGCTCAGATACAGCGGCGCTGCGCCGTAAGCGATTTCGCGTGCGATGTAGGGCGTGAGTTCCCAAATAAGAGCTGCGGTGGCGCCAATGGCCGCTCCCCAAAAGGGGATGAAGAAAACGCGCTCGCACGCTGCGTCTTCGCAGGTGGTTGTGGTTTCGTCTTCGCATGCGCCGGTGCTTTCGCATACGCCGGTGCTTCCGTCATCATTCTCGACTTCGCTTCGGCTTGCTTTTTCGTGCATGCTCGCGCCTTCGCCTTCGTTCACGCTCGTGCTCGTGCTCGTGCTCGTGCCTCTGCCTCCGTCCATGCCTGCGTCCTCGCCTTCGCCTTCTTCTTCGTCGCTAACCGGATCAATTAGGGTTCCCACAATCAGCAGAGCTGCGCTGCCCAGGCAGCCGACCAGCGCCCAGTTTGTGATGCGGTTGAACGCGTCGGCGTCCGAGCCGTTCACCGCGCAGGCGGTGACGACCTCGATGAGAGCCGGCAAGCACGCAATCACGAGTGCCGTAAGCGTGTTGGCCGGGCATTTTTCGGAAATCGTGCACATGCCGAGCGCGCTCAGCGCCACCACGAAGGCAAAGGCGTTGAGTTCGCTCAAAGAGCTCGAGTCGATGAACACCGCGCCAATCACGCGCATGCAGACGAGCAGCATGAGCGTGACCGCTACGAAATCGATACGCTTCATCGAACGTGACATGAGCGCCTTGAACAGGTCTTCGATTGCGAGCGCGATGCAGGCTTTAATGTATAAGAGGTCCCCGAAGAAGTCGTCCAACTCGTCGTCGCGGTTGTTGCGATTGTCGTCGTAGGGCGCGTCGAAGTTGCTCTGGACGCTGCCGGGGCTTTCGTCGGAGCTTTTGTCAGAGCTTTCGTTGTGGGTGCTGTCGTTGCTGCTGTTGCCGCCGCCAGTGTTGCTGGTGCTGCCGACGTCTCTCTTGTCGCCTTCCTTATGAAATTCGTCGTCGGGGCTGTAGCGATACTTGCTTTCGGGGGAGTGCATCACGAACCCTTTGTCGGTTCCGATTCCTCCGTAGTATTTCTTGCCCATGGTTCCTCCTTGCGCGTGGCTATCGAAGTGGGAGAGGGTTGAGGGGGCCGCTTCCTCGTTTGCCGCCGAGCTTGCTCGAGAAATCGTTCATGGCCGTTCCTTTCGTGCGTTGGCTTTTGCCAACCACATGGAAAACGGGCGCAAAGTTTTCTGGAAAATGGGAAGGGTTGTCGGCGTGGCTGATGGCGACTCGTCGGCGGGTTGGTGCGTGCAAGCATCATGGAGCCATTGCGATATGCGTTGCCGAATTCGCCGCCTGCGCGCGGCCTTTTGGCTTGTCGGTGCCCATGAGAAGCATGTAGAACGGCTTGGGCAAACTCGCCAGGCAGGTCGTTCGGAAAGCTCGCCGGGCAGATCACTCGGAAAGCTCACCAATCGGATCGTTTGGACGGGCTACCGAGAGGGCATTGCGGGCTCGCGAGGTTCATTTGGCAGAAAACGCCGCTAGGGGGCCTCGTTGCGGGGCTCGGATTTTGAGAGTCTTGGGGCAATTCGTGATGGACGATTCTCTGACCTGCGGTTTTTCTTCTTTGTGGGAGAGAACCTTTCCCGATATGGTCGAGCGGCCTCCGCATTTCCCGTCGAATGAGGCCCCCTAGCGACGTTTTCTGCCAAACGGGAACATTTTCTTTGCAATCGGGCCCCCTATTGGCGTTTTCTGCCAGGGGAAAGCGTGAAGGACGCGAAAGACGAGGGGCGTGGAGCGCGAAAGCCGGGGAAGGATGGGGCGCGAATCGAAGGGAACTGAGGGCGAATCGAGGAAGGCGGGAAGGCGTGGAAGGTGCGGTGCAAAGGTAGAGAGAGCGGGGCGTGAAAAGTGCGAAAGCCAGGAAAGGCGGGGTGCGAATCGAAGGTCGCTATGGCGTTTTCTGTTGAGGGAAGTGCGAGAAAGGTGGAGTAAGAATTGGAATGGCGCCGTTTTTCAAAATCCTAGCGCTCGTTTTTCTCGCAGCTGTTCTCTCATCTGTTAAACGCTACGAGCATTTAACACGAGCATTTAACAGGTTTTCGTGCGGCGTTTGGCTTGCGGCACAAATTACAATGGGCAGCAAGGATAAAAAGGCTTCGCGGGAAGGTGCTGTCGTGTTAAAGGACGAGTTTGCCGAATACGAGCATGGCGCCAATGAAAGCCGTGGCGAAGGCGAATTTCTCGATGCCAACGAGGATGGAGCTGCCGCTGGGAAAGCCGCGGCCGACGTCGCCACTGCCGCCGGGAAAGCCAAGGCCGACGCCGCCACTGCCGATGATGCGGTCGCGGGTGCCAACGTCGGCGAAGGCGCCAACGAAAGCGCCGCCGCCGCCGAAGACGCCAAGGCCCGCCGCCGCGCTCATCGGGCGGCCATTCGCGCTCAGCGCAGGCAGCGGGGCGCTTTTGGGCAACAGGGCTCCGAGTGGGGTGGCCTGCCGTATTCGGACGCGCTGCTGCAGGAGGGCCTCGAGCATGCGCGCGTTATCGCCGAGAAACGAATCAGCGGCGCGCCGCGCACTGCGGAAGATTGGCTCGACAACAACGCGGAAGTGAACCTCGCGCTGCTTGCGAAGGCGGGCCGCCTCGCGCGGGAATGCCTCATCGAGGCGCACCTCGATGCCGTCTATGCGGCCACGAAGGGGTACAAGCGGCTTTTCGAGGCGCACGACCTGGGCGCCGAATACCACCGCGCCGTGCGCCTTGCGGTGGAAGATTCGATAGACAAGTTCAATTTGTCGGAAGGCCACGTGCTGAACAGCTGGGTTTCGACAAACAAGAAACCTGTGGAGCGTCGCCTGTGCGAGTGCTATGCGCAGAAAACCGCGCTTCGCAGCGAACATGAGGCGCGGAAGTATTTTGCGATTATCAAGGCGTATCGAAAACTTGAAGATTCATTGCAAGGCGCACGCAGGCCGACCGAGGACGAGTTGCTTGAAGCCCTCGCGGAGCACACGGCAACGCGTGGGTTGAGCCGGAAAGCCATGCTCGACATTCTTGATCGTGGGTCCGATGGCGTGCACATGGTGGCATTCTCCGCCGCATCGCCGTGCGGTCGAGGAGCTGCGCCTGCTGCCTCACGCGCGAGCGTGGTTCCTGCTGCGAAGCTTGCGGCTGGCGCGGCGGATGCCGTGAGCGTTGTGGACACCATCAATGGTGCGGAAGATGCGGACGCCGCGGGCTTTGCGGATGCCGAGCGTGCGCGGCGGGCCTCGGGTGCCGAAACCGCTGCTGTGGAGGGATGCGTTGCGGGTTCCGAAGGTGCCGCGGGCTCCGCATCGATGGGCGGCGAGCCGGTCGTTCATGATTCCGATGCGCTCATCTTTCGAAACGGCATCGAACAAGATATGACTCCACTCGAACGCGCAGTGTACAAGGCTCGTATCGCCCCCGTTATCGACGCCGACGCGCGCCTGCAAACGCTCGCGAAGACGGCCGAGGGAATTCGTGCTTCGTGCGGGCTGCCGATGATGCAGGCCGACCGCGTGCGACGCATTGAGCTGCGCCTGCGAGAGCGCTTCGTGCTTGGTGGCGAGCTCGGCGTGTATTCGGGCGCCGAAACTTCGACCTGGCTGCGTCAGGAGCGCTCGCGCCTCCACAGCGATTACTGGCTCTTGGACCTGTTGGCGCTGCGCCTGGCCGAGATGCTTCCGAAGCAATCGGCGCCTTCGAGGGCCAAGACCAAATCTACGGTCGAAGCAAAAGTCAACGATGCGTCGGCGGCTCGCCCGCAAACCGTGGGCGTTACGCGCGACGATTGCTACAGCATGTTGCTTCCGACGGCTGTCAAAACGGACGATTTATCGGGGAAGAACGGAAACGGATACGCGAAGGCGCTGTGGGAAAACAAGAAGCTGTCCGAGGATGCGGCCGAAAAAGAAGGCTGTTTTCAGGCGTATGAGGAATATCTCGAAAATCCGCTCGCCGTTGTGCGGGGCAAGATGCTCGCGAGGGTGCCGGGCGAGGCTTTCTCTGAAGAGGACCTGTGGCGCGTGCTTCTGTGGCATTTTTTCTTCGATGAAGCGACCGACACAGAAATCGAGGAATTCGTCGCGGCGCTCAAAGATGCGCTCATCCACGATGCGGCGGTCACGGGGTCGAGCGAGTACGTCGCATCGACGGCGCGCGCCTATGTGGTGAAAAGGCTGCTCGCGTCGGCAGCGGCACGCGGCGACGACTGGGATCGCGTGCTTGAGCATGCACTCGGCTTAATGCTGTGCTGGATGTTTGACGTTGAATGCGCTGACGACGAATCGGTGGCGCTTGCGAACGACGGCCTGCTTACGGGCGGCGGCGTGGCGCCTTCTCGCAAGAAGCCGAAGGCGGGCCGCGTGCTTTCGTTTGACGCATATATCGTTGACGGCCCTGCACGCATCGACCTCGAAGAGGGTCGTGAGCTGCGCGTTCATCCGTGGCTTCGCCCGCGCGTGGGCATTGGACATGCGTTCGAGAAAGACGAATGCCGCCAGCTTGGGTGCCGCCGCGCGGAATTCTCAGGCGAAAAGTCATGGGGTGTCATGAATCTTCCGGGGCAGCAGGAATGTTTGGCCCTTGGTGCAAATGGTCGCGCACAAGACCCGGTTTCCAGAGAGCATGCCTTGCTGCTGTATGCGGGAAGCGAACCGCAGGGCAAGGAAAAGGGGTGGCTTGTCTTCGATTTGGCGTCCACGAATGGCACGCTCATCGTGCGTTCGAATGCCGATGGAAGCATGTCGAATGTGATTGCCGGCTTTGGTGCGAACAACTACGCCGATGCGAGGTCGCTGTCGTTTGGGCCTGCGTGCATGGGCGATGAGCTGCTTCTGCGCGAGGTGGCCAGGCGTGCGGGTGCGGTGGTCCAGATGCGCGGAGCGTGCATTATGCCTGGTGACACGCTCGTATTCGGCTTTGCCGTGATGGAAGATGCCAACGGCGTGGTTTCGTTCGGTGCGCGAAATGGTGCGTTGTGCCTGCGCGTGCGCGAGGCTTAGCGGGCGCGTTTGGCCGCGCGCGCATGGGCTATTCAATCTAGCGAACTGAAACGTTCACCCAGCCCGAATGCTGCGAAGATGTGATGCGGCTTCCCTCGACAAGAGCGCAGCTTAAACCGGGGCGCAGTTCGAGTACGTTCGTGGTTGAAAAGCTCGGTTGCTGCACATAAAGCGGGCGCTCGCTTGTGTTGGTCGCGATCCAGCGGCCGTGGTCGCTTTCGTCGGGATGCACGGCAAGCCCACCAATCGTGCGCGGGCACCTGCACGCCTGGTCGGCATCGATGCGCGTCGCGACGGAGCAGGTGTAGAAAATGATGCAGCGGGAGCATGCGGTGGCATTGCCTTCATAAGGCGTATCGGTGGCGTATTCCATGGTTGCTTCCTGCGCTTTCGTTGCTGAAGTTGTTTGACCTGCGATTATGTGCGCGGTCGTAGCGGTTGGGCAATGCTTGCATCGCGGTTGGGCGGCGCTGCGTTGGCATCGGTTGTGCTCGTCGGCCATTTCCGTGCGACTCTCCGCGCGGCTTCGCCCTTCGACCTTGCTGAAACCTGTTAAACGCTACGAGCATTTAACAGGTTTCAGCCCGCGTCGGCGCCGCGCGCGCCAATTCTCCCGATCGCTTCGGGCGACTTCAACGCGCAGCGTGTTCTCCAATCCCCGCTCGTTGTGCGTGATTCTGCTTTAGCCCATGTGCGGCCCTACTCTGCGTGTTCCGCGAGGCCGTTTTCCCTAAGCCACGCTTTCGCGGGTGGGAAGCCTTCCTTTTGGTGCGCCTCGTCATGTGCGGCCGACTTTCTAATATAGGAAAGCCCGAGCTCGCGATTTTCCTCGACGTGGTGAACCGCGCCCTGCGCGATGTAGGACCCTGAATACAGGGCGCATCCCAGGAAGAACTGCGCCACCACGGCGCCCTTCGCCGCCGCCTCGCCCATAAACAGCATGACGTCGGCTTCTGAATACTTGATCGAAGTTCCCCCGAGGTTGTCGCGGGCGCAAATGGCGAGGTAGTACAGGGCGCTCACGCAGCCTTGGCGCGCGAGCCGCTCGAACACGCCTACTGCCTGCGCATAGTGTCCCGAGTTGAACTCGTCAAGCGCTTGCGCGAGCGTGCCCGCTTCGAACGAGGGCGCGTCCTGCGCCAAAATTCGTCCGCTGCCAAGGGCGGCGTTCAGGCCAAGCAGGTGGAGCTCGTGGCGATACGATGCCTTGTCGCGCGGTAGGGCATTCTTCAGCTGAGTCGTGGTCGGACGCTGTGCGGCGTTGATGGCCAGGCATGCTCCGAGCGTCGCGCGAAGCTTCGCATCGAATGCGTCGACTGCGGCGCGTGCCGCCTTCTCGACGGCAGCGACGGATTCTTCGACGCCATACGTCGAGCGCAGGGTTTCGGCGATGTCTTTCTTCAAGAAATCGAGCGTCTCGGCGTCGTGCGTGAAATCGTTGAGCGCGGCTTCCTTGAGGTAGATGCCTTTTTCTCGTCCGCGCTCGATAAACCCGGGAAACGGTGCAGCCGAGCGTTCGTGCGCGAGGCGTTCGCGCTCGTCGGTCCAAGCGGGGTCGTATCGAAGGCTGCCGTCGCTGCTTTGGGCGACCACGCCATACGCGGGCGGCTTGTTTTCGCCTGCGAGCAGCGCGAGCATCGTGGCCGCGAGCGAATACGCGTCGCCGCCTTTGCGCAGGTCGGCTTCATCGTTTGAAGGAAAGCAACTTTCTGGCGACGAGAAGCCTTGCGTTCCCCAGGCGAGTCGAGCCTGGTCGCGCGAGGTTTGCGCAATGCCGAAATCGATGAGGCGCACGCATCCCGTTGAATCGAGCAAGATGTTGCTGGGCTTCACGTCGTGGTGGATCACGCCTACGCGAAGTTCCGTTTCCGCCGTGGCGAGGAAGGCGATGACGGGCGACATGGTCGAAAGCGTCTCCTCGACCGTCATGCCTCTTCCCGTGCGGCGAAGGTGCTTCGCAAGGGTGTCGCCATCGAGCCACTCCTCGACGATACAGCTTTTTTCTTGGGCGCCGACTGCGTGCGGCATGCACACGGTGCCATGCGCGAGGGCATTGGGAAGCACGCGGAAGTTCGAAAACTTCTTCAACGAACGCCACTCGAGCAGGCACTCTTCGCTGTTCTCGAACACCTTTACTGCGATGGGTGTGCCGCTGGGCGTGTGCGCTTTGAAAATGGTCGCTTGCCCACCGTGGCTTACTGCTTTCTCGAATGCGAGATTTTGCGGCGTTTGGCGAATGTCGCTGTGCTCGGGTGTGGCAGGGGTGAAAAGCAGCTCGCGCGAGAAAGGGGTGCTCGGTGCCGCCACGGGTGTTGGCGTCGCTGCCGATGCGAGTGTTACTGCTGCCGGGGTGGCCGTGGCTTGCGTGGCTGCTCCGGATTCCGTGGTCGCTGCTTCCGGCGTGTCTGTCGCGACTGGTGCATTCGGCGCGACTGCCGTAGTTGTCATGGCCGCCGGCATGGTTACTGTCGTGGCTGTCACGGTCGACGACCCTGTTCCCGTGAGAAGTTCTTGGCTCATGCCGACCCCCTTTGCGCTCAGACCTTTGCGTGCGATGCGGCTTTGTGATTACGCTAAGGATAGCGTAATCACCACGCGGCGGTCGCTCTTAGCTGCTGTTTCGTCGAACGTTCCGGTGTTCATAGAGGTTGCGCCTTCATCGCCGCGGCCAATCGCCTCGATAGAGCCGGGGTTGACTCCCGCTGCGATTAGGGCGTCGCGCACGGCTTCCGCGCGGCGCTGGCTCAAGTCGACCAGGTCGCTGCGCGAGAATGCGGGCGAGGTGGCGGTGTAACCTTCGACAATCGCGGTGGCGCCGCTGTTGCTCGTAATGGTGCCTGCGAGCTCGGCGAGCGTCGTTTTGGCCTGGGTGGGGTCGATGAATTCGGCGGAGTCACCCACGAAGGCGAGCACCGTTTCATTCAGAACAACCTGGGCGCTCTGACCGCGCTCAAGATGGGGGAAGCTGAGCGAATCCTGTTCGAAATCGATGGTCGAAACGGTTGGCAGGTCGGCGTCGCAGCCAAGGCGCGTGAGCACGTCGGGTTCGACAATCGCCACGCCGCCGGTCGCTTCAACGAGAGTGGGATAGAGGCTTTGGAGCTTTGTCGCGATGGAGTTTGGGATCACCTGCTCGCCGCTCGCCTGGCCGAGGCCGTAGAAGTGCACTTCGATGCCCGAGAAATTCGCGAGAGCACCCATACTTGCCAGCTGGTTCGCGATGTCGTTCGCATCGGCATTCAGAAGGTCGCTTGATCCAGCCAAAAGCCCCGTGGGGCTCAGACCCGAGCTAATCACGTTGATCACCATTTTCGAGCCGTTGTCGTGGGCGCGCAGCTCGTTGGCGGCGTTGTTGAGGGCGGAAAGGGTATCGATCTCGCCGGTTTGGGCGCGGGCGCCGCACACGCTCGTAAAGTAGTCGGCGAGGAAGGAATCGATTTCTTTTTCTTGGCCGGCCTGCGAGTTCTTCGTGGTGGCGAAGGTTTTGCCGTGCGGGGTCGAATTTGCGTCGCAGGTGAGGTAACCCGCGTAATTGCCCTGCTCAATGGCCGCCTTTGGGTAGGCGAGACACGTTGTGGGAATGCGGAACGCGCTGTTCTGGCTGGCGGAAGTCACGACCATGCAGCTCACCGGCTCGGTAATGGTGGATGAATCGACCGCTGCGGGGTCGATGGCGTAGCTTCCGGGCGCAGCGCTTTGCGCGCCGCTGGAACCCTCGGCCGCGCAACCCGTGGCGAATGCCGCGATGAGAAGCGTGAGCAGAAACGATGCTGCGATGGTTGCCGTGCGAAGGGCGGTGTTGTTCTTGAAGCTCATGGCAATCGGTCTCCTTTACGCTGCTTTTGCCTGGTCAGAGGCGGAGTTTTCAGTGTCTACGATGTCGTTGGGGGTGGCGCCTGCGGTCTCGCTGGCGTCGACTGCGGTTTCGGCGTCGGCAGCGGTGCCGGTCGGGTTGGCGGCTGCAGCGTCAACGTCGGCCGCCGCGTCGCCGCCCTTGCCAAGGCTGTTGGCCGCTGCCTCATTCGTCGCTGCGGTTTCGGCTGCGGGGGCCTTCAAATCGTCGGCAATCGCATGGGGGTATTTCTTTGCGATGCGCGCGTCGAATTCCGCGGAAAGCGTGGCGAATTGCTCGCGTTCCGCCTTGCGTTGGGCTTCGATTTCGTCCACGAAGCCGATGAAGCAGTTGTGGCTGTCGTCCGATTTCGCGACGAGCTGCTGGAATACCTGTTCGCACGAACCCTTCGCTGCAGCGATGCTCTGGCGTCCGGCGGCGAGCGCGACGCGGGCGGCGGTGGCGATGTCTTCGTCGATGTGGTTCTCGATGATGCGCATGCGCTCGATTTCGGCCTGCAGGGCTTCGGCTTCTGCGCGAATGTCGAGGCTCTTAATAAGGAAGGCGGCGATGGCTTCACCAAGCGCGATGCCCGCCATAATCAGGACAAACGCCATGCCATCGATCGAGAGGCCGGAAACGACCTCGCCTGAGACGCTCGTCGTGGTCGAGGCCGCTTCGGTGGTCGCACGTAGGAAGGCACCGGCCATGGCCACGAAAAGCGATCCGATGATCGCGCACGCGGCGGGGCCCTTCTCGCCAGCGGCGATTTTCTCCGACGCGACCCAAGGCAGAATGATGAGCAAAAGGCTTTGGGCGATGGCTACGAGCCCGGCGAAGAAGTTGTTCGGACTGAAGGTGCCGAACGGGTCAACGTCGAGGAAGACGCATACGGCTGAATAGTCGAGGCCTGCGTTGGCCAGCGCCAACATACCAAGCAGTGCGGTGCTCGTGACTTTGTTCATGGCCTACTCCTTCGTCTCGAGGGTTGCGCGAGGCGCGCGTGTCTGACTGGTTTGGCGAGCTTGACGGGCTTGGCGGGCTGCGCGTTTCGGGGTGATGCGCTCCAGGCGCTGTTCGGCCTGGATGATCTGGCTGCGAACGGCTGCGCGATAGGTGGATTCCATCGTTTCGGTGTAGCGGGTGAGCGCCTCCTCGATTTCCGCGAGGTGTTTTTCGGCCGTGCAGGCGGTTTCGTGGTAGAACAGGCCCACGCCGGTTTTGAAGAACGTCGCGTAGCTGTCGGAACGCGCGAGCTGGTGGCCACGTTCCTCGTCGTAGTTGGGCGCTTCAGGAATGACGAGGCCGATGCTCGCGGCCGGGTTGCCGATTTCCTTCTTCGAGGCGCAAGGCGAAACCGACATGCGGGCAGGGCCTTCAGGCAGGGTGATCTTCTTGCGGAACAGGTTCATTTCCTAGCCCTCCTTCTCGATGACGTCGACGTTGCGCGTGCCCAGCACGCCGACGAGGTTGTAGGGCGGTTGCACGCTTCCGCGGCGCGCGGCCCATTTGAGGTGCGTGTCGCTGAGCACTTCGTAGTTGCAGGCGGTGAAGGCATGGCGCGCTTCGAGCGCTTCCGATGTGCGGTTCACCATGCGGCTCGCGCGTGTCTGCATGGCGGTCCAAGCGGAAAGCTCGCTTTCGACCTGGCGCGCGGCCGCTTCGCGTTTTGCCACCTGAACGGCCTTGTCGTGCTGTTTGATGGCCTCGCGGTCGGCCTCGGGCAGCGCCGAGATGTTGCGGTCGTCCACATGGACGGGCTGGTCAACCGCGGCTCGGGCTTCGTTGACCGCGCCGCTGAGGCGGCTGCAGGTTTCCTCGCACACGGCTTGAACCTCTTTCGCCGTGTTCATGACGCGGCTCAGCTGGATTTCCTGGAGGCTCTGGTCGCTGCGCGCGGAGCCCTCGAGCTTCGAGAGGAAGGGCGAGTTGCAAATGTGGTCGGAGGTTTTCTGTTTGACCTGTTTCGACCACAGGATGCCGCTAATGGCGGTGGTCCACTTCTTCGGCGAGAAAATCGCCCTGCTTGTGATGCGTATGTTGCGGTCGAGCTTGTCGAGTTCGAGGTCGATCCACTCCAGGGCCTCTTCGCACTCCTTGATTGTCGTGATTGACGTTGGCTTTTTGACTTTGCTCATGGCGCGCTCCTTTCTGGCGGGTGCTTGTTGGGTGAGCCGCTTTCGCATTTCGCTCTCTACATGGAAAACGGCGGCTGGTCTTTCTGGAAAACCAACGCCGCCTTGGTCGGCGGGTAAAGCACGGTTGCGTTGTCGCGGGGCCGTGCTTCGCGCTCTATTCCGGCGAGGCGGCGTGGGGCAGGTGGGGCGGCCTAGTACGGATATGCTCTGCCTCCGCAGTGGGGGCATTGGGTCCACAGCACCTCGGCGGTGTGTTCTTTGTTGAAAACCTCGTAGCAGTTGCTGCATTCAAATGTTTGCTCGACCATGGCGGGCTCCTTTTCCGGCGGGGGATGCGTTTCGGACGCGCCGCCGTTCGCGCGTCTTGCCCTCTACATGGAAAAGTGCGGCTGCTTTTTCTGGAAAATGAGAAAGGCCTGGTGGGAGAGGCATTGGAGGTTTGGTGGACATGGAGTTTGAGGTTTGGTTGACATGGAGTTGGGTATGCGGCTAGCGGTTTGGCGGGCGTGGCGCCGGCGTGCCGCTTGCGGCCTGGTGGGCGATGTGGGAAATGCCTGGTGTTCGAAATGCTGGTTGTGTTGGCGCGGCCTTGCGGTCGAGATGCTTAGGGCTTGGGTGCGCGGAAACGTAGCTCGTGCCGCTTGCAATCTGGTGCGCGGGTCGGCTCTGGTTGCGGTCTGGCGGGTGAAATGATGCGCGTGCCGTCTGTGGCCTGGTAAACGGATTGTCGACCCTCCGTTCAAACCTTGCGGTTGCGTCTTGTTGGGCCGTTTCTGCCAGGAAATGCCACAAGGGGGCCTCATTGCAGGCATGTTGTTCGGACGAAATGGGGAATTCGGCGTTGAAGATATTTGCGACCTGCGGTTTTGCGGTCGCAGTATCGGATTGCTCGTCATGGGGAGCCTAAAAAGAGGCCCCCTTGCGGCGTTTTCTGACAATTCAGAACGATTTCTCTGCAGGGAGGCCCCATTGTGGCATTTTCTGCCGGTTTTGGTTTCTTTGCCGGGCGTTTCTTCCGCGTTGTTTTCTGCTGGGTGGCGACGATGTGGGTCCGGACCCCATGTGTCAAGTGGGGAAGGCCGTTCGTTTGATAGCTAGAATATCCCGGTGATTCGCGCCTTCTCGAAGGGGTTTTAAGGACGCTCGATAATCGGTGGCGATGCGCTCGTGGAATTGTTATTTGTATGCTCGCAAGGAGTATACTCATGCCCACACGAGGCTTGATGTTTCCGACACCGTGAAATTGGGCCGCGTCTTTCAGACAAGAGTAAAAGCCGGCGGGCTCAATCGCTTGCGCAGCCGCCTGTGTAGCAGGGCGGTTTCGAATGGTCGTTTTGAATGGCCGCAGGCGTGTTGGCAAAACAATGTGCAGGGGATTCGCGCGATTGCTGGGTCCTGCTATTTGCATGGGCATTGCCTCGTTGGACACGCTATGGCCGAAATTGAGTAGAGTGCGGCCGGGCTTGAAGCCGTCGATGCTTTTTGAACTCGAGGTTCTGCTGACGTGGGCGTGCGAATTGCGCTTGGAATACGAGGTGAGCTCATGAAAACGCTGGTTGTGGGCGATTTGCATTTGAAGCAGCAATTTGTGCTGCCCCGTATCGATGGGATGCTGGCTGGTGATGCAGAAATTGGGCGTGTTGTATTTTTGGGCGACGCGTGTGATGACTGGGGCGCGAACGAAGCCGATGAGCTAAACGCTATGGAGTTTTATGCGAAATGGGTTCGCGAGCATCGCGGGCGCGGCATGCGAATCGATGTGCTGCTGGGCAACCACGATTTTTGCTACGTGCGCGGCAAGCGTGGCCCGGGCTCGATCATGTCCATCATGCGCAATCTGCGAACGATTCTGGAAGATGCCCTGCAGGCAAAGGCCGCCTGTGCGGTTGGGCCGTATTTGTGCTCGCATGCGGGCGTGACGGGAGTGTGGGCGAAGCGATTTTTGGCCGACGTGCCTGCTGATGCGGTAGCGATTGCCCAGCGCTTGAATGAGATGCTCGCCGATTCGTCGCATTGGGGCGATTTGGACAGCTGTCCGCCGTCGCGTGGGGGCTGGTCGCTGCCGGGGCCTTTGTGGACCGATGCGTTGCCCGGCGTGCCGCAAATTGTGGGTCATTCGCCGGTCGAGCGCGTGGAGAACTATGCTAGCGGTTGGATGACGGCAGGTCGCGACCCCCTGTGGGCATGCGATACTATGTCGCTCATGAGCTATGGTGCGCCCATCGGCGATGGGTCGATGTTGCTTGTCGACGAGCCGGGTGCAATGGATGGGTCAACCGGGTTGTGCGGCTCGTGTGACTCGGGCGCTCCCGGCGAGCTGTGCGGCCTGGGCGTGTCGAATGGGGCAGATGATGCCGCCGAAACGCTTGAAGCGCACGCGGTGCCGTTCCCGGGTGAGGGCACATTCGCCGAAGCGTGCAAGCGATATTGGGAAGCACGCTAGCCGGCGACGTTTTGGGCTGGTCTCGGCGCTGGTGGCTTCCTCCTTATTCCTTGCGGTAAAACGCCATGCACACGAGGGAAATAATGCAGAACGCCGCCGCGCATAGCAGCATATGGAAGAAGCCCTGTGCGCCCGGCGTGGCAGAAACAAAACCGAGCAGCAGCGCTGGTGCCACGGTGGTGCCCACTTGACGAACCAGCGCAATGGTTGCGATTGCGGCTCCGCTTTCTGTGGGGCTCGTGTTTTCGAACACCATGTAGTTGGTGGGTGCGCCCATCGCAAAACCCATACCCAAGCCCATAATAGACAAACCGACGATGAGCAGAATTGCGTTTGCGCTGTTCAGACTTACGAGCGCGAGGAATAAAAAGCCCGCGGCCGCCACGGAGAGGCCGCCCATCATAACGGGCTTAGGACCGAATTTATCGATAAGCTTGCCGCCAATCGGCGGGCCGAACATGCTCACGATGCCTACGGGCAAAATATACAAGCCGCCCGAGCCGACCGGCGCGCTCATGATGAACTCGGCGACTTCGGGGATGATTGTCATGGTGATAATGACGCAGCCCACAAAGAAACTCACCACCATGGTGATGACGATGGGCTTATTGCCGAGGTATTCCAAATGGAACACGGGGCTTTTTGCGCGACGCTCCGCCAGCACGAATGCGGCGAGTGACGCGACGAAGCCCGAGGCGGGAGCGAGTACTTCCGCAGATGCGAGCGATTGGCCGACGTGCCGCACATCGATGTGCTGAACTGCGAACAGGAACAGCAGCACCGTGACGACGAGCAGTACTGAGCCGGGGATGTCGAGTGGCGTCGAGTCTTCGACGTTGTGGTTCGGAAGAACGCGCAGGCTCGCGACAATGAGCGCCAAGCATACGGGAATGGCGAAGAAGAACAGCGCCGACCAGTGATCGTTTCCTACGATGCCCACGACCAGGCTGCCCACGGCGGCACCGATAACGTTTGCGATGCCAGCAACAGCGGCAGCTATGCCGAGCGCCATGCCCTTCTTTTCTTGAGGGAACGTCGCCCCTATTTCGGCGTTTGCTACGGGAATAATGCCGCAGGCGCCAACGGCTTGCACCAAGCGGCCGGTGAGCAGGACGGGGAAGCTATCAAACATTTGCGACAGGCCGCAAATAAGCGAGCCTGCCATGAACACGAGCAAGCAACCGATGAAGACCGGCTTGCGGCCGCGGATGTCGGCGAGCTTGCCGATAACGGGGATACATGCGGCGTAGAACAGCGTGTAGATGTTCACCATCCAAATGCCCGCGGTGTCGCCTAGGCCGAAATCTTGCTGGATCACGAGACGTACGGGTGAAATCATGCCCACGTATAGCCCGCCGAGCAAAAGGCCCAAAAGATATATGGCGAAAATGGCGCCAACGCCGCTTTGCGTGTTCGATTCGATATTTCCGCGCATGAAGGTCCCCCGTGAAGCGTTTGCAAAACCCCTCTATGGTAGCACTGGGAAATCGGGTTCGTGGTTTCTGCACGAGAGCTTAATGTGAAGGGTGCAAGGCGCAGGGGGAATGCGACGCGTGGGGTGCGAAACGTCGTCCGGCTCGAGGCTTTTCTCGTTTCGCCCGTGAATTTCTTGGCTGAAAATGGTGTGCTTTTCATCAGACATCTTACTGATAGTTACGGTGTCAATTTGCGGTTGCCACGGGCGTAGAAGCTCTTTTTTGTGCCTGTTTGCACCCGTTTTTTCGCTTCTTGCCTGTCGCATGCGTTCCCACTTCGTTTCTCGACGCGCGAGTCACACGTATGGGACAATGAAGGCAACGAAGAACTCGGCGGAAATTAGGGCGAAACGGAGGCGACTGTGGCGAAGCATATGACGAGGCGAACGTTCGTGGCGGCGGCATGTTGCGCCGTAGCTGCGGCGGCGTGCGGCCCTGTGACCGCGGCGATGCTTGGTTGCGCAAAACAGAATGCAGACGACTCTGCGTGGACGTGGGAAGAAGATGCCGACTTGCCCGTGTTGTGTATGGAGGTCTCTGGCGGTGCAATCGTTGCCATGCCGGGCAATGGCTGGAAGCCGCAAGACGAGTGGATTCAGCTGCAGCTTTCGGGTGGCTCGATTCCTGGCAAGGAAATTGAAGCCATAACCCAGGAGGGCTCAACGTTGGTTGTGCGCTTGAAGAAACCGAATAGTGACATGGAGACCATGGACTTGTGCCTTACCGAATATCGTGTGGCTGGCGGCGACGTTTCGAGCGTCGAATCGGTCGTGGTCGAAGACAAGGGTGAGCGCCTCGAGGCCCAGCTCGGTGTCGACGGCGATGTTCGTGCCGTGCAATAGGAGAAACGCTACGCGCCGCTTTCTTCGCTGACGCTTTTCGTCTTAAGGGTAAAACGTGCAGTTGTCGCAAAAAGAGCGGCGGCTGCACGTTTTCACTTGTGCCACTATGGTATATTTACGAACAGACGTTTGTAGATTGATTCGTGGCATGCGTGGTTTTCGCCGCTTGTCGCTTGTGAGAGGTTGCCGATGATTGCATTCCTGAAAGGCACAATGGCCGGCCGAAGCGCTGATGCGGCCTTCGTCGACGTGAACGGCGTCGGCTTTGCCGTGTACATGCCTGCGACCGATATTGTGAAACTCCCCGAGGCGGGCGCCGATGTGGCGCTGTTCACGCATCTTGCTGTGCGCGAAGATGCTATGACGCTGTATGGCTTCTTGTCTCAGGAAGAACATGCGTTGTTCCTGCGTCTTATTGGTGTGTCGGGCATTGGCCCGAAGGCGGCGCTGGCGATCTTGTCCGTCGTCTCGCCGGAGCAGCTGACACTGGCTGTTATGACGCAGGACGACAAAACCATCACCATGGCGCAGGGTGTGGGCAAAAAGCTCGCGCAGCGCATCATTCTGGAACTCAAGGACAAGCTCGGTGCAAGCCAGCTGGAGCTGAACACGGCGGAATTCGCCGACTCCGGCGCGCCGGTGCGCGGCAGCAGCCGCCACTGAACGCTTGCAGGGCGCGCGCGACGGTCTGCTTGCTATGGGCTTCACGCTGGCCGAGGCCGATTTGGCGCTGAAGGGTGCTCCCGAAGAATTGAATACCGAGGGCGCGCTGTTGCAGTATGCTTTAAAGCGACTTGGCTCGGTGGGGTAAAGGAAGTAATTCGTGGCTGAAGGCATTCAAATAGAAGGAATGGTGTTCGAGGCACCTTCGGGCGGTTCAGCGCCGGGAGGCGCGGGCTTCGCGCAGCAAACGCCGCGCGAGCGTGTGGTTTCGAGCGACCTCACCGAAGACGATTTGGCGCTCGATCGCTCGCTTCGCCCGAAATACCTGGACGATTATCTGGGTCAAACGCGCGTGAAAGACAGCTTGTCCATTCTTATTCAGGCGGCCAAGCAGCGTGGCGAATGCATGGACCACGTGCTGTTCAGCGGCCCTCCGGGTTTGGGCAAAACCACGCTTGCCACCGTTGTCGCCAACGAGTTAGGCGCGAACATTCGCACCACAAGCGGCCCGGCTATTGCACGTCCAGGCGATTTGGCGGCTATTTTGACGAATCTCGAAGAAGGCGACGTGCTGTTCATCGATGAGATTCATCGCTTGAATCGCCAGGTGGAAGAGGTGCTGTATCCCGCGCTGGAAGATTGCGTGCTCGATATTGTGGTGGGCAAGGGCCCGGCGGCGCGTAGCATCCGCCTCGATTTGCCGCACTTCACGCTTATCGGCGCGACCACGCGCACGGGTTTGCTTACCGGGCCTTTGCGCGATCGATTCGGTATCGTGTTCCGCTTGGATTATTACACCCCTGAAGAGCTTGCTGACATCGTGAAGCGCTCGGCGGGCATTTTGGATGTGGCGGTCGATGAGGAAGGCGCCATTGAAATCGCGCGTCGAAGCCGCGGAACGCCTCGCTTGGCGAACCGTCTGCTCAAGCGCGTGCGCGACTGGGCGCAGGTGCGCGGCAACGGCGATATCGACGAAGATACTGCGGCAGCGGCATTGAGCTTTTTCGAGGTCGATTCGCTAGGGCTCGATGGCCTTGACAACAAGATCCTCGAGCTTTTATGCGACTCGTTTGCGGGGCGTCCTGTGGGCCTTACCACGCTTGCATCGGCGCTTTCTGAAGATCCGGGCACGGTGGAAGACGTGTATGAGCCGTTCCTTATTCAGCAAGGGCTCATTATGCGCACGCCGAAGGGCCGCCAAGCAACTGCCAGGGCGTTTGACCATCTGGGCCTGAAGATGCCTGGGATGTAAGAGGCGGTTTCCAGGATGGAAACGCGTGGGCATTGAACAGAAGTCAGCGAGCATGGGTTCTGGCGAGTGCGATTCGGGCGAAACCGAGGCGAAGCGTACTTCGGTACGCGAGCCGAAGGTTGAACCCGAAGCGTGCCGCCAGAACCCAGCGCAGCGTCGAGCGGATACTCCGTTCGGCAGAACGGAGTATCTTCAATGTTTCAGCAAGATTATTTGATGCGTCTGATCTGGCAATTCGTCGAGGCGATGCGTCGCACGGTTGAGAAAGACGACGACCCCGATGCGAAAGCCGCGTCGGTGGAAGACGCCATCGCGAATGCGCTCGAAATGGATGCGAATGTGGTACTGGGGCTGGCGCCCGAAAGCTTCGCGGGCATTCTGAGCGTATCGGGAACCGATCCGCATGTGGTCGAGTATTTGGTGCGCGGCATGGCCCTTGAGTCGTATTACCTTGAACAGGCCGGCAAGCAACAGGCGGCTCAGTTGCGATTCGATCAGGCTTGTGCGCTCGCGGCGGCATATGGCATCGAAGCGCCTGCAGCGGGTGAGATTCCCGCGATGAACGATTTCGACGAGATGCTTGAGGCTGACGGCATTACGGGCGAGGAGTAGCTTCCGTCGGGCTTCTTCTGGCTGATTGGTACGCCATCGCGCCGTTGCGCACGGTAGTTCGATTGAGGGCTGTTGATGGTGGTTGTCGTTGACGGGTGAAGAGCGGTTGTCAATGATTGCTTGCGGCGGTCGAG
>ERZ857745.2633-NODE-2633-length-18818-cov-5.873794_pt1 | contig 18818 bp, 15 predicted proteins | sample MGYA00519699_ERZ857745 | MGnify/ENA primary metagenome ERZ857745 (study PRJEB31778, sample SAMEA3449357) | human gut metagenome | biome: human gut; feature: human-associated habitat; material: faeces | place: United Kingdom | collected 2010/2012 ...
CGAGCGTCTGCGTCGGATGGCAGTGGCCGCCGTCGCCGGCGTTGACGATCGGCACGGGCGACTTCGCGGCGGCGGCCATCGGCGCGCCCTCCTTCGGGTGGCGCATCGCGATGATGTCGGCGTAGCAGCCGACCGTCCGCACCGTGTCGGACACGCTCTCACCCTTGGCCGCGCTCGAGCTGTCCGCGGAGGAAAAGCCGAGCACGCCGCCGCCCAGCTCGAGCATCGCCGCCTCGAAGCTCAACCGCGTGCGGGTGCTCGGTTCGAAGAAAAGGGTGGCGAGCTTTTTGCCCGCGCAGGCGTGCGAGAAGGCCGCGCGGTCGGCGATGATGCGGTCCGCCGTGTCGGCCAGCAGCTCGATTTCGTCATTGCTCAGGTCGGTGATGTCGATCAGATGACGCATAGAGGCAGAGTTCTCCTTTCCGGCCGCGTGGTCAGCGGCGTATCCAGCTTTCGTCGGCGGGGTTGTCGCGGAACGCCTTCAGGCGCGCGATGTCGTCGGGGGAGATGTAGCCGCTTGCGGCGGCCTCCTCGCAGACGACGTCAAAATTGGTCAGCGAGACGTTTTTCACGTTCGCCGCGGCCAGCCTTTCCAGCCCCTTCTGCATCCCGTAGGTGAAGATGGAGGCCACGCCCAGCACGTCCGCGCCCGCCTCGCGCAGCGCCTCGACGGTTTCGATCACGCTGCCGCCCGTCGAGATGAGGTCCTCGATGACGACGACCTTCTGCCCCGGCAGCAGCTTGCCCTCGATGCGGTTGGCGCGCCCGTGGTCCTTGGCGGACGAGCGGACGTAACCCATCGGCAGCCCGAGCAGATGCCCGCAGATGGCCGCGTGGGGGATGCCCGCCGTCGACGTACCCATCAGCACCTCGCAGTCGGGGTAGTGGGTGCGGAGAAGCCCGCAGAGTCCCTCCTCGATGACCGTGCGCACCGCCGGCGCGGTGAGCGTGAGGCGGTTGTCGCAGTAAATCGGGCTTTTGATGCCGCTGGCCCATGTAAACGGCTGTTCGGGGCGCAGGAACACCGCGCCGATCGACAGCAGGTCTTTAGCAATTTTCTTCTCCATCTTACTTGAACGCAGGTTCGGCAAAATTCTTCATTCTTTCCCCTCCCCATGGGAAGAGTGTCAACCATGAAATCCGCCGAACCTGCGTTAACGGCATCTGCGATGCCGATTTCATATTGACATTCCCACTAAATCTCCCTTTGGCAAAGGGAGACTTCGGGGCGGAAACCCATTTATTCTTTTCGTTTTTCAGTTTTCATATCTTCGGCGACCCACAACGTCCATGTATCGACGTTGTCGGTCAGGACTTCAGGCAGCGGCAGCGGAATGCGCACATCGGGCGCGATGCCCGCGGAGTCGATCCCGCGGCCTTCCGGAACCCGGCAGGAACGGGTCGTGGGGAGCATCATCCACCGGGTCGGGTCCTGCGGAAAATAAAGTATTTCGCAGTTCGAGAAATCGAGGCACCCGAGCGTGTTATCCTGCCCGTAAACGGTCGTGCGGCGACTGCTGGCCCTGACTTCGAGCACCAGCTGTTCACCCGAGGAGCCGACTTTCCCATCAATCAGCAGCCCCGCCCGGCGAGGCCGCGGCGAGACGGAATCGTAGTGTATCCGGTAGGTTTTCGGTCCGTCCGTCAGGAACTCCCCGGCCGGAGTGCGTTCCATCCGTGCGATCTTCCCGCGTCCACGCTCCGTATCTCCGGCAAACTCCCGCACGTGGGCGACGGCCAGGTCCGAAACGCGGTACTCCATGGCATCCTCCGCCCCTTCGTGGTCGTAGAGCAGCCGGAGCAGCGGTTCATAGGCGCTGTCGCTCCCGCCGCCGTTGCCGCGGATGTCGAGGATCAGGTTTTCACACCCCGAAGCCAGATAAGCCCGCACGGCAGTCCGCACCCAAGCGGTCTGTTCTTCATTCAGGTCGCACGACGGGAAACGGATCAGATACGTTTCGCCGTCCACCCGACAATGGGTGAACTGCGGGTCATAACGCTCCATCCGTGCCGCGTAATCCGAAGGTCGGCGGATTGATTTGGGCCGGTAAGCCCTCACGCCCTCCGTTCCGAGGTGCGAATCGTCGAACCAGCCGAGATACTCGGCAACGGCGTCATACGTGTCGCGCCCCGAAGCGATCCCGCTCCGCAGCCGCTCTTTCAGCGCCCCGTATTCCGCCGCGCGGTTCGCCGTCTTGTCCGGATAGCCCGCATAGGCGCGCTCCACGACGCCGACGGCGAAGTCGAAATCGGAGACTTCGCCGCCTTTCACCGGGACTTGCGCCCCGGCAGGCAACAACAGCCCGGCAACGGCCGCGACAAGCGGCAGAACACGCAGCAAGACACTCATTTATTCCAGCGCCGAACGTAAAATCTTCTCCACCTCCTCGGGATAAATGCCGCCCTCGTGGACCTTCACGCCGTCGACGTAAAACGTGGGCACGTAATAGTAGTCGAACGCGTCGGCCACTTCGGGCTGCTCCGACTCCTCGATCATCTCGATCCCGACGGCGGCCAGCTCCGGATGGGCGGCACGCGCCTCGTCGATGTAACGCAGCGCCTTCTTGCAGAAGGGGCACGAGCGCAGGTAGAAAAGTTTTACCGGTTTCATAGAATTAACAATTTTTGTAATATCGTTCCATCTCACGCAGCCGAATGCCGTATTCGCCGCCTATGGCGGCGTTTACAAATCCGATCCCCCGCCTCAAGCAGGGGCTTGTCGCATCGCGACCACAAGGCAACCAGAACACGGTCTATCCGACGAACTCGGCGACGCACCGGCGGTAAGCCGCCACAGGGTCCTCCGCCGCGGTGATCGGGCGTCCCACGACGATCAGGTCGGAACCGATCTCCCGGGCGCGGGCGGGCGTGGTGACGCGCACCTGGTCCGCCACGTCGCCATCTGCAAAACGCACGCCGGGCGTGACCGTCAGAAACTCCTCGCCGCACGCCCCGTGCACCATGCCGGCTTCCAGCGGCGAGCAGACCACGCCGTCCAGCCCTGCGGCCCGGGTGTTCTGCGCGTATTTCACGATCGTGTCGTTGATCGAGGCGTCGATCAGAAGTTCCTCCCGCATGCGCTCCTCGCTGGTCGAGGTGAGCTGCGTCACGGCGATCAGCAGGGGCCGCGTGCCGTCCTCGCGGGTAAGCCCTTCGAGGGCGTATTTCATCATCTCGACCGTTCCGGCCGCATGGACGTTGCACATATCGACGTCCAGACGCGACAGCACGGCCATCGCCTTCTTCACGGTGTTGGGAATGTCGTGCAGTTTGAGGTCGAGGAAAATCCGGTGGCCCCGGCGCTTGATTTCGCGCACGATGGCAGGGCCTTCGGCATAGAAAAGCTCCATGCCGATCTTGAGGAACGGTTTGCGCTCCTCGTCCCGGAACAGGTCGAGGAACTTGAAAGTGTCTTCCGCCGACTTGAAGTCGCAGGCGATAATTACGTCGTGTTGCATCATATCCGATTTTAACTTTATTCTACGATTCCTATAATGTCGCTCAGCCGCTCGATCCCCAGCCGCTCCATCTCGGCGGGCAGGGCTTCGACGATCTCCTTCGAGGCATAGGGATTCACCAGATTCGCAGCGCCGACCTGCACGGCCGTGGCTCCGGCCATCATCATTTCGATCACGTCGCGGGCCGTCGTCACGCCGCCGCATCCCATGACGGGTACGGAGCAGGCTTTGGCGACCTGATAAACCATCCGCACGGCCACGGGAAAGACCGCAGCGCCCGAAAAACCGCCCATCGTATTGGCGATCACCGCCTTGCGGCACCTCACGTCGATCCGCATTCCCAGCAGGGTGTTGATCAGGCAGATGCCGTCGGCACCGGCCTCTTCGCAGGCGCGGGCGATCGAGACGATGTCCGTCACGTTGGGCGACAGTTTGATATAGACCGGTTTGGTGGTCACGGCCTTCACCGCGCGCGTCACCTCGGCCGCACATTCGGGCGAAGTGCCGAACGACATGCCGCCGTGCCGCACGTTGGGGCACGAAACATTGACCTCGATGATGCCGACCTGCTCCTCGCGGTCGATCCGCTCGCAGCAATAGGCGTACTCCTCGATCGAGAAGCCGCTGATATTGGCGATCACGGGTTTATGAAAGAAGCTCTTCAGGCGCGGCAGCTCCTCGGCGATCACGGCGTCGATGCCGGGATTCTGCAGTCCCACGGCGTTGATCATCCCCGCCTCACATTCGGCGATGCGGGGCGTGGGATTGCCGAAGCGCGGTTCGCGCGTGGTGCCCTTGAACGAGAACGAACCGAGGATGTTGATGTCGTAAAAATCCCGGAATTCGTTGCCGTATCCGAACGTACCGCTGGCCGGAACGACCGGGTTGTCCAGCTTCAGACCGCTCAGGGTGACGGACATATCCGGGGCAGGTTTTCCTGCCGGCCGGTTCTGTGCGATGAACTGCTTGCTTACCATATGATCTCCCCTTTCGTTAATACGGGTCCCTCCTTGCAGATGCGTTTGTTGCCGTATTTCGTTTTGCACGAACAGCCCATGCAGGCGCCGAAACCGCATCCCATACGCTCCTCGAACGACAGCTGGCCCTCCTGCGCGACCGAGTCGCACAGCGCGCGCAACATCGGCAGCGGACCGCAGGCATAGAAGTAGTCGAAGTCGATGCCGTCGCCGGCGATGGCCGTCGTGACGAAGCCTTTCGTCCCGGCCGAACCGTCGGCCGTGGCGACATGCACGTCGCACCCCAGCGCCCGGAATTCGTCGGCGTAGAAGATCTCGTCCGCCGTGTTGAATCCCAGCACGACGCTCACCGGTTTGCCCTCCGCCAGCAGCGCTTTGGCCAGCTTGTAGAGCGGAGGCGCGCCTACGCCGCCGCCCACCAGCAGGGGCCGCCGCGCATCGTTGGAGGTGTCGAAGCCGTTGCCGAGTCCCGTCAGCAGGTCCAGCTCCGCGCCCGCCGCCATGCGGCTCATCTGCTCCGTACCTCCGCCCACGACCTTATAGATGAGCGTGAGGGTCCGTGCATCGCAGTCGCACACCGAAATCGGACGGCGCAGGTAGCGGCCTTCGAGCGCGATATTGACGAACTGTCCCGGACGGACGATCCATTCGGTATCGCCCTCCAGCACCATGCGCCACACCGAAGCCGTCAGCGGCTCGTTCGCAAGAATCTTATAGATGCCTTTCTTATACATGTATTCCCTTTCGATTTTTGATCCGGAGAACAGCCCCCGCGCTTCGTTCGTTTCGCTCCGGACGGGACCGTATCCCGTTCGGAGCGAAAGAGGTGCGTACGGAAGGCGTCCTCACGCCGGAAATCACTTCGCGTCGATGGTCGAGACTCCGAAGGTGATCTCTTCGAGCACGTCCAGCAGCACCTGCACCGTTTCGAGCGCCGTGAAGATCGTCACGTTGTTCTCGACGGCCGTGCGGCGGATTTCGTATCCGTCGAGTCGGGTATTGTGCTGGTTGATGTCGATGGTATTGATCACGTAGCTCACGTGGCCCTGACGGAGCGCGTCGATGATCTCCGAACTGCCCTCGCTCAACTTGCGCCGCGTGCGGGTGCGGATGCCGTGTTCGCGCAGGAATTCGGCGGTCCCGGTCGTCGCCTCGACGTTGAAGCCGAGGTCGTAGAAACGCCGCACGAGGGGCAGCGCCTGCTCCTTGTCGTGGTCGGCGATGGTGACGAAGATCGTGCCGTAGTTGCAGACGTTCATGCCCGTCGCCTGCAACGCCTTGTAAAGCGCGCGGGTGAGCTTGTCGTCGTAGCCGATGGCCTCGCCCGTGGATTTCATCTCAGGCGAGAGGTAGGAATCCATGCCGCGGATCTTGGCGAACGAGAAGGCCGGCGCCTTGACGTACCAGCGTTTCTTCTCCTTGCCGTATACTTCGGTGACGCCCAGTTCCTTCAGCGTCTTGCCCAGAATCACCTGCGTGGCGATATGGGCCATCGGGACGCCCGTCGATTTGGAGAGGAACGGCACCGTGCGCGACGAGCGGGGATTGACCTCGATGACGTAGACTTCGTCGTTGCCGTCGAGGATGAACTGGATATTGTAGAGACCGATGATGCCGATCCGCAGACCGAGCTTCACCGTGTAGTCGATGATCTTGTCCTTGGCCTTCTGGCTGACGCTGAAGGTCGGATAGACGCTGATCGAGTCGCCCGAGTGGATACCCGTATGCTCGACATGCTCCATGATGCCCGGAATGAAGACATCCTTGCCGTCGCAGATGGCATCGACCTCGAGCTCCTTGCCCATAATGTAGCGGTCTACCAGAACCGGCGAGTCCTCATTGACCTCGACGGCCGTCTGCAGGTAGTGGCGCAGGCGCTCCTCGTTCGAGACAATCTGCATGGCGCGGCCGCCCAGCACGTAGCTCGGACGCACCAGCACCGGATAGCCGATGCGGGCGGCGGCCTTCACGCCCGACTCGATGTCGGTGACGGCTTCGGCTTCGGGCTGCGGGATGCGCAGCTCCTCCATGATCGTCTCGAAGCAACCGCGGTCCTCGGCGTTGCGGATGGCTTCGCAGTCGGTGCCGATGATGGGCACGCCCAGCCGGGAGAGCGGCTCGGCGAGGTTGATGGCGGTCTGTCCGCCGAGCGACACGACGATCGCCTTCGGTTTTTCGAGGTGGATGACGTTCATCACGTCCTCGACCATCAGCGGCTCGAAGTAGAGTTTGTCGCTGGTGGTATAGTCGGTCGAGACGGTTTCGGGGTTGTTGTTGATGATGATGGCTTCATAGCCCGCTTCGCGGATCGACCAGATGGCGTGTACGGTCGAATAGTCGAACTCGACGCCCTGACCGATGCGGATCGGACCGGAACCGAGCACCACGATCTTCTCCTTGTCGCTCACCAGCGACTCGTTCTCGTCTTCGTAGGTCGAGTAGAAATAAGGCACGTAGGAGCTGAACTCGCTGGCGCAGGTGTCGATCATCTTGTAGACCGGGAAGATGCCGTTCTTCTCGCGCAGCAGGTACATGTCGTGCTGCGAGACACCCCACAGCTGACCGATGAACTTGTCGCTGAAACCCATGCGCTTGGCTTCGCGCAGCACTTCGATATCCATCGGAGCGGCCTCGACGACGCGCTCGAATTCGACGATATTCTTGAACTTTTCGAGGAAGAACATGTCGATTTTCGTGCGGTTGTAGATCAGCACCAGATCGACGCCGCCGCGGATCAGCTGCGCGATGGCATACAGTCGGTCGTCGGTAGGCTCGGCGATGTATTCCAGCAGCCGGTCGTTCGTCCAGTCGTCGAACTTCTTGTGGTAGATATGGCAGACGCCGGTTTCGAGCGAACGCATCGCCTTCAGCAGGCTCTCCTCCATCGTGCGGCCGATCGACATCACCTCGCCCGTGGCTTTCATCTGCGTACCGAGCTTGTTCGACGCGTCACTGAACTTGTCGAACGGGAAGCGGGCGACTTTGGTCACGACGTAGTCGAGCGTCGGCTCGAAGCTGGCGGGCGTATTGGCCAGCATGATCTCGTCGAGGGTGAGACCCACAGCCACCTTGGCCGTAACGCGCGCGATCGGATAACCGCTGGCCTTCGATGCGAGGGCCGAGGAGCGCGACACACGGGGATTCACCTCGATCAGGTAGTATTTGAATGACAGGGGGTCGAGTGCGAACTGCACGTTGCAGCCGCCTTCGATCTTCAGCTCGCGGATGATCTTCAGGGCGCTGTCGCGCAGCATCTGGAACTCCTTGTTGGTGAGCGTCTGGCACGGCGCCACGACGATCGAGTCGCCCGTATGGACGCCCACGGGGTCGATGTTCTCCATGCAGCAGATGCTGATGGCCGTGTCGTTGTGATCGCGCATCACCTCGAACTCGATCTCCTTGTATCCCTTGATGCTCTTCTCGACGAGCACCTGATGTACGGGCGAAAGGAACAGGGCGTGGCGCATCATCTCGCGCAGCTGCTCCTCGTTATCGGCGAAGCCGCCGCCCGTGCCGCCCAGCGTATAGGCGGGACGCAGCACGACGGGATAGCCGATCTCGGCGGCGACCTCGACGGCCTCCTCGACCGACATGGCGATCTTCGACTCGATCACCGGCTCGCCCAGCGATTCGCACAGCTCCTTGAAAAGTTCGCGGTCCTCGGCACGTTCGATCGACTCGAACGAGGTGCCCAGAATCTCGACCTGACACTCTTTCAGAATGCCCTTCTTGGCGAGCTGCACCGCGAGGTTCAGACCCGTCTGCCCGCCCAGTCCCGGCACGATGGCGTCGGGGCGTTCGAAGCGGATGATCTTGGCGACGTATTCGAGCGTCAGCGGCTCCATGTATACCTTGTCCGCAATATGCGTGTCGGTCATGATCGTGGCGGGGTTCGAATTCACGAGAATCACCTCGTAGCCCTCTTCCTTGAGTGCGAGGCAGGCCTGCGTGCCCGCATAGTCGAATTCGGCGGCCTGTCCGATGACGATCGGACCCGAACCGATAACCATTACCTTCTTTATATCTCTTCTCTTAGGCATTTTTACGCTCCTCCATTATTTTGGTAAACTTTCTGAACAAATAGCCGCTGTCCTGCGGACCCGAAGCGCTCTCCGGGTGATACTGCATCGAGAAAACAGCGTCGCCGACACACTCCACGCCCTCGGCCGTGCCGTCGAGCAGGTTTACGTGGGTCAGCTCCAGCCCCGTACCGGCCAGTGAATCGACGTCCACGGCGTAGCTGTGGTTCTGGCTCGTGATCTCGATCTTGCCGGTGGCCAGATTCTTCACGGGGTGGTTGCCGCCGCGGTGGCCGAACTTCATCTTCACAGTCTTGGCGCCGTAAGCCAGCGAAATGAGCTGATGGCCCATGCAGATGCCGAAGATCGGCAGTTTGCCGCGCAGCTGCCTGACCAGCTCGATCACGGGCGTCACGTCCTGCGGGTTGCCGGGACCGTTCGACAGCACGACGCCGTCGGGACGGAAGGCCATGATCTCCTCCAGCGTCGAGTCGAACGGCACGACCGTCACGTTGCAGCCCACGCGGTTCAGCTGGCGGATGATGTTGTACTTGATGCCGCAGTCGACCGCCACCACGTCGTATTTGTGGTTGGGGACGCGCGACATCCAGCGTTTCTTGCAGCTCACGCGCGAAACCATGTCGTGGGGAAGGGCGTACTCGCGCACTTTGCGGAGCGCCTCTTCGAGGGGCGTGTCCGCGCCGGTGATAATCACCTTCTGGGTGCCTTCGTTACGGATGATGCGCGTCAGGGTGCGGGTGTCCACGCCCCAGATCGCGGGAATGTCATGCTCCTCGAAGACCTCGTTCAGGGTCTTCGTATAGCGGAAGTTGCTCGGCGAGTCGTTGTACTCGCGCACGATCATGCCGCCGATGGTCGGAGTCTTCGTTTCGTAATCCTCGTCGGCCATACCGTAATTACCGATCAGCGGATAGGTCATCACGACCATCTGGTCCGTGTAGGAGGGGTCGGACATAATCTCCTGATACCCCACCATCGAGGTATTGAAGACGATCTCGTTAATGACCTCGCGGTCGGCGCCGAAGCCGTAGCCGTAAAACTCACGGCCGTTCTCCAAGACAATTTTCTTCGTAAATGGTTTCATATTTATTTTCGGTACGGGCTTTTCGCATCGCCCCTTTTTATGGATTTGTTTCGTTCTGTCGATCCGGATTCCGCTCCATATGAAACCCGGCATATCTATAATCCCGCTAAATCTCCCTTTGAGAAGGGAGACTTCACAACTGCAATCCATCATCCCGGTATGCCTCCCGGCCCCCGACGACCGTCAGCACGGCGCGGCCCTGCACCGGCCAGCCGGCGAAAGGCGTGGCGCGGCCCTTCGAGAGGAACGCCGCAGGGTCTATCTCGTACTGCGCGCCGAGGTCGAGCACCGTGAAGTCGGCTTCGCCGCCGACGTTCAGGCCGCCGCCCAGACCGAATATCCGGCGGGGATTGTCGGACATCAGCGCGACAAGCTTTTCGAGCGTGAGCGTTCCCGGCAACACCATATATTTATACATCAGCGGAAAAGCGCACTCCAAACCCACGATTCCCATGGCGCTTCCGGCCAGTCCGCGCGACTTCTCTTCGGCGGTATGAGGCGCATGGTCGGTGGCGATCACCTCGATCGTACCGTCCGCGACGCCCGCGATCAGCGCGGCGCGGTCTTCGCGGCTGCGCAGCGGCGGATTCATCTTGAAGCGTCCGTCCTCCTGCAAATCCTCGTCGCAGAGCAGCAGATAATGCGGCGCCGTTTCGCAACTCACACGCACGCCGCGGGCCTTCGCACGCCGCACCAGCTCGACGCTCTCCTTGGTCGAGACGTGGCAGACGTGATACTGACAACCGGTCTTTTCGGCCAGCGCGATGTCGCGTTCCACCTGCTTCCACTCGCTCTCGGAGCAGATGCCCTTGTGCCCGTGCGCACGGCAGTATTCACCGTCGTGGATATAGCCGCCCCGCAGCAGGTCGTCCACCTCGCAGTGGGCCACGATCGGCCGGCCGGCTTTTTCCGCCCGGCGCATCGCCTCCTCCATCAGTTCGTCGGACTGCACGCCGCGGCCGTCGTCCGAGAAGCCGACGACCTGCGGGGCCAAGGCCGCGAAATCGACCAGTTCGCCGCATCCGCGCTGGCCCATCGTGATCGTACCGTAGGGTTTCACGCGCACCACGGCGTCGCGGCGGATGATCTCCAGCTGCTCACCGAGCGTCGCCGGCGTATCGGGCGCAGGGTTCAGGTTGGGCATCGAGCAGACCGTGGTATACCCCCCGCGGGCCGCGGCGGCCGTACCCGTCGCAATGGTCTCCTTCTGCGGGAAGCCCGGCTCGCGCAGGTGCACATGCACGTCGACCAGCCCCGGCACGAGGTGCCGCCCCCCGAGGTCCACCACCCGGTCGCCCGGGCGCGGTTCCCCGGCGGCCGCGATGCGGCCCCCTTCGACGGCGATCAGCCCCGGTTCGAAACGACCGTTGCGGAAAATCTTCGCGTTGGTGTAAAATGTCTTCATTCGTCGCTGGACACAAAAAAATAGGGCAACCAAAACAGTTACCCTAATAAAACAATAATGCCCGAATCCGTCGGAGACTGGAAACCCGACCAGTAATCCTGCTGCCAGAACGCTTGCGCCGATGCTATGTTGGGTTTACAATTCATAGGATTCAGGTGTCGCTATAATTGTGTACAAAGATAGGGCATTTTCGCCGCCTCTGCAACACTTTTTCCGGAAAAATTTTTCAACATGCCGTATACGCCCCACCGCACGCACTCCGCATGCGGCGGGGCGGAAGGCGCATGTCCGCGGATTTCCGGCGCGGCAGGCCCCGGCTCCCGGAACCGCCCGCCCCGGAGAGCGGGCTATCGGACGATGATCAGATCGACGCCCGCCTCCTCGATGATCGAGATCATCTGTTCGGGAATCCGCTCGTCGGTGACGATCACGTCAATGTCCTCCAGCGCGCAGATGCGGCCGAAACCGCGCTGTCCGAATTTCGACGAGTCGGCCAGCACGATGACCTGCGAGGCGGCGTGCATCATCCGCCGCGTGAGTTTCGCCTCGTCGATCGTCGAAGTCGTGATGCCGTGCTCGGGGTCGATGCCGTCCACCCCGAAGAAGACCTTCGAGCAGATGCAGTCGTCCAGTTCGCGCGCGGCCTCTTCGCCCAGCACCGACAGCGACTTCTTGTGCACCGAGCCGCCCAGCTGCACGATGTTGACGTTCTCCGACTCGTTCAGCAGCACGCCCAGCCGCAGGAACGGCGTGACGATGTTCAGGTGATGCCACATGCGCATCTTGATCTCCTCGGCGAAGGCGTAGACGGTCGAGCCGGAGGCCACGATGATCGAGTCGGTCTCGCCGAGCATCTCCGCCGCCCGCTGGGCGATGCGCCGCTTGGCGTCGCGGTTGATGTTGTCCTTCACATGCACGTCGAGGTCCGCAACGTGGGGATTGGCCGGACGCGCGCTGCCGTGCACCTTATATAACAGGCCTTTGCTTTCGAGAATCTTGATGTCCTTGCGGATGGTCACCTTCGTAACGCCCAGTTCGTTGGCAACGTCGGTAATCCGGACGAAACCGTGCTTGTTCAGACTGTCGAGAATGTATTTGTGCCGTTCGGCAATGCTCAGCATATCGGTCGGATATTTAAAGTGTTACAAAAGCAAATATACAAAAAAAGTCGGACGGGCGCACACCCGGATTACCTAACGGTTCGGCAAAACCTTCCGACTGATAAAAGTATCGTTACGCCACCAAAGATAAAAAAAGATTCCGTATTTCGCAAAAAAAGGTCCGCAACCCGTGACGGGCCGGACCCTTCCGGACCGAAGTCCGTATCATCATCTAAAACAGAACCTTCGATTCCCTTATTCCGCCTCGGGTTCGTAGCCGTCGGCCTTGGCGCCCCACATCAGGAGGAAGACCAGCATGCCCACGACGGCCATGCCCAGGATGCCGACATAGGCCCAATTCCAGCCGTAATGCTGGGCCACGAAGCCCAGTCCCACACCCGAAACGAGCGTCGAAGCGTAGCCGAACAGCCCCGTGAGGCCGTTGGCCGTGGCGGCGGCCTTCTTCGTGGCCTGGTTCGCGGCGGCAATGCCGATCAGCGCCTGCGGGCCGTAGATGCAGAACCCTGCGGCGCAGAGCGTCGTGAACAGCAGCCAGATCGGAGCGTCGGCAGGCAGCTGCCAGAACAGGAAGACGAACAGCGCGGCGCCCGCCATGCAGAAGACGCAGGTGCGGTGCGCACGGCCCTTGAGCCACTTGTCCGTCGCCCAGCCGGCGAAGAGCATGCCGAGGATGCCGGCAATCTCGAACATCGCCACGAGCCATCCGGCGTGCGACATCGAGACGCCCTTCGACTGGCTCAACAGCGAAGGCCCCCAGTCGAGCACCGAGAAGCGGACGATGTAGACGAAGAAGTTGGCGAAGCCCAGAATCCAGATCAGCGGATTCTTGAAGACGTATTTCATCAGGAACGCCTTGTGCTCGGCACCCTTCTTTTCGGTTTTCACCTGCCTGGTCTCGGTTCCTTCCAGTTCGGGAAGCCCCACCGAGGTCGGGGTGTCGCGCAGGAAAACCACCAGCCCGATGGCTCCGGCGAAAGCGATCGCCGACGGAATCCAGAAACACCATTTCCACGCCCCGACATGCGCCGCGGAGGTCATCACGCGCTCCATGCCCGCGGCATCGTCGGGCGAAACGCCCAGGTTGGCGGCGATGGAAGCCACGGCGTCGGGATCGCCCGCCATGTTCGTGCCCAGCGTACCCATGATGTAACCGCAGAGGATCACCACGAGGCCCGCGCCGATCGAGTGCGAGGTATTCCACACCGACATTTTCGTCGCCAGCTCCGTAGGCGGAATCCAGTGGGTCAGCAGACGCGCGCAGGGCGGGAATCCCGTACCCTGCAACAGCCCGTTGACGACCCACATGACGCCCATGAAGAGGATCATCGTGTTGCCGAACTGGTCGCCCGAATGCTCGCCCGTGATCCAGTAGGAGACGTCCTCGCCGAATCCGAACGCGAAGTTGGCCAGCGCGCACAGCGCCAGACCGACGGCCATGTACCAGCGGGCGTTCATGCGGTCGGCCAGAATGCCGTTGGCGAAACGCGAAAAGCCGTAGATCAGGCCGTTCAGGGTGAGGAAGATGCCGAGGCTCGTCTTCGAAATGCCGAGATCGGCTTCCAGGCCGGGCATGGCCAGCGAAAAATTCTTGCGCACGAAGTAGAAGAGCGCGTAACCGACCATCGTCGCGATGATCGTACGCATCTGCCAATACTTGAAGCGCTTGGTTTGTTCAGATGTCATTTCGAAATGAAAGTTAGTAGTTTCAGAAGCCAAATATACAACTTTCGGAGCGATATTCTAAATTATTTTCGTGATTTTTCCGTTTTATCGCCCGGAAGCCGCACACGGCTCTATGCGCCCGGGACCGGAGCCGCGGCGGAGCGAGCCGGTTCGCCAGAACCCGGCGCAGGGCTTCCGACCTCCCAGACGCCGCCCTTGCCGAACAGCCGGTCGAGCCACTCCTCCATCCAGCCGCAGCGGAAGGCGGTGTCGATGACCGTATAGCGGCTGCGCATGTAGGGAATCTTCCCGAACGCCTCGCGGAAACGGGTGCGCGAAACGCCGATCTGTTCGGGTTCATAAGGCGCCCCGACGAGTTCCAGGCGGCGGCGCACCTCGTCGAAAGGAATGATCTGCCGGCGGATGCGTTCGCGCAGTTCGGGCCACGCCTTTTTGAGCCGCGTGAGCTGGTCGCGCAGCCCCTCCCTGTCGACATATTTGTCGCGGGTCTCCTTCAGGCCGCGGGCCACGAATTCGGGATCGTCGTTAAAAATGGCCCGGATGTCCCGCTCGGTCTCGTCCCACGATTTCCACGCAGCGACGCACCTCTCGATGTCCAGCTGCACCACGGGGGCGTCGAGCAGCATTTCGAGAAAGGCCGTCGAGGCCAGCGTGCCGATACCGACCTTGAAGCCGTGCGACACCGAAGCGCCGTTGTATTTCAGGTGCTCCATGTCCCACAGGTGGCTGAACTGGTGTTCGGCGCCCGAAGCCGGGCGGCTCGACTGCGTGGCCTGCATGGCGAAACCGCTCAACAGCAGCCCTTCGGCCAGCTGTTCGACCTTCTCCACATTGCCCGCATGCACGCCTGCGGGATCGGACAGAGCCTCTTTCAGCCCGTCCTGCACCAATCCGAAGGCGAAATCGTCCATCGGCTCCGACCCCACGGCGTCGGAAAGCATCCAGTCGGCCCCGGCAGGGATCTTGGCGATCAGGTCGGCGTAGCCCGAAGCCGACATTCTGGCGGGCGCAGCCGCCGAAATCGACGGATCGAGAACCATGCCCAGCGGCGCAGGACAGTCGAAGGTCTGCTTGTTGCCGTCCTTGGTGATCGAGGCTCCGTAGGCCGTGTAACCGTCCATCGAAGCGGCCGTGCCGACCACCATGTAACGGCGGCCGTTGTGGTGGGAGCAGAGTTTGGTCAGGTCGTTGATCACGCCCGAACCGACGGCCACGGGAACGGCATCGGTCGCAGCCAGCACACCGTCCAGCTCCTCGACGAACGACCATTCGGCGTAGAGTTTCGGATCGGCGAACACGTGCGGTTCGTCCTGCCCGATCCCCGCATCGGCGAGGATGCGGTGCACCTCGCCGCCGGCGACGCGCCACGTATTGGTGTCGGCGACCACGACGGCGCGGCAGCCGGGAAACAACTCGTTGAACATCTCCGCCGTCCGCGGAAGGGTTCCGACGCCGATCACCAGCGCTTTGGTGTCGGTCGTGCGCTGAAGGGCGCTCTCTACCTTATTCATAGAATATCTGCTTGATTTTACCGTTTCCAATTTTTCACAAACGAAACCCGCAGGAAAGCTCCCGGGTTTCCCAAAACAAAGGCAAATATAGATATTATTTTCCTTTCGACAGCCAAAAGCGACGAAAAAATTTTCCTTTCACAATGCATTTTATTTCTTTTCGGATTAATAAAACAAAAAATTGGATAAAAGAAAATAAAAACATACCTTTGGATTTCGAACCGATACAACTTTCACCATGAAACGACTTACCCTGCTGCTGGGCGCGCTCCTGCTGACGGCCGCCGCCCTCGCCCAAACCGCCGTGCCGCCTACGGTACGCATCGCACACGGACCCTATGTACTGAATGTCACCGAAGACGGCTTCACGGTCGTCTGGGACGCAAAGGCCGACGCCATCGGCTGGGTCGAACTCGCCCCGATGGACGGATCGCACTTCTACTCGGCCGAACGGCCCAGGTATTACGACTCGCATCTCGGACTTTGCCGCGTCGGACGCATGCACCGGGTGCGGATCGAAGGGCTCCAACCCGGCACGACCTACCGCTACCGCATCATGCAGCGGGGAATCGTCCTGAACGAGGGCAACCGGCGCGTCATCCTCGACGACGGGGACGGCAGCGAAGTGTACCGGCGCAAGCCCTACACCATCAGAACCCTCGACCCTGCACAGGAAAAGGTCGATTTCTGGATGGTCAACGACATCCACGCCCGCGACTCCGTTTTCCAGCTGCTGATCAAGGAGGCCCCCGAAGCCCAGCCGGACTTCGTCTGCCTGAACGGCGACCTGGCCAGCCAGACCGAAACCGAGCAGACGCTCTGGGACGCCTGCCTCGGGTCGGCATCGAAGATACTCACGCCCGCGGGCATCCCCCTCGCCGTGACGCGCGGCAACCACGAGAACCGCGGCGCCTATGCACAGCACTGGCTCGACTATTTCCCCACACCGACCGGCGAAACCTACTACACGTTCCGCCGCGGCCCGGCCTTCTTCATCGTGCTCGACGGCTGTGAAGACAAGCCCGACAACGATCCCCGCTATTACGGCATGGGCGACTGGAACGAATACCGCCGGCAGCAGGCGGAATGGCTGAAAGGCGTCGTCAACAGCGACGAATTCCGGGCGGCCCCCGTGCGCATCGTGCTGATGCACATGATCCCGGGCAAGGAGGACAGCTGGTACGGCGAGCAGCAGATCCGCAGGCTGTTCGTACCCGAACTCGCCGGCAAAGGCATCGACCTGATGCTCTGCGGCCACTACCACCGCTACCACTGGATCGACGACGGCAGCCGCGGGGTCGACTTCCCGATCCTCGTCAACTCGAACAACGACTGCCTCCGCGTGTCGGCCGACGCGAAGGGCATCGACCTGAAGGTGGTCAACACCGCGGGCGCCGTGATCAAACAACACCGCATCGACAAAAAATAATCACGAATTAAATATGTTCCTTTCCCATCTGTTCCGCGCCGGCTGCGCCGCAGCCCTCATGCTCCTACTGCCCGGATGCGGCAGCGACGACAAACCCGAAGCTCCGTTGCCGAAAATCGAAAGCCTGACCTTCGAGCAGACCTCCTACGAAGTCGGCAGCGGCGCGGTAAAACGCCTTAACCTGCTCATCAAACCCGAAGGCGGGGCGGAGAGCGTTTACAACAACCAGCTCAACCCCTACGACATGACGTGGGGCATCGACGATCCCTCGGTCGCCAGCATCACGCAGGGCGGCATGCTGACAGCCCTGAAACGCGGCTCGGCCACCGTGACCGTCGCCACGCCGTATTACACCGCGCCGGTTTCCGCGACGATCGTCGTCGACGGAGGCGTCAGCCCCGAAGAAAACCTGCTGACCGAACAGCTCGCCCGGCCGCTCTCCGCCGCGATTATCTACAGCCGCAACGTCCGGCTGGCACGCAACAGCGTACTCCAGAGTTTCGACATCGACTCCGGCGGCGACATTTTCTACATCCAGATCGCCGGAACCGACGCCCATTCGCTCAACGTGCTGCGCGGCGCTCCCGCCCCCGGCGCGGAGAAAACGCAGCTCGCCGCACCACTGATGACGCTCACCTACTTCGGACACGGAACCAACATGGCCGTCGAGGAAGAGGGCAACGACCGCTGGATCTGGGCCGGAAGCTACGGCTCGAAGGAATCGGGATCGGACGGCTATTCCTTTTCGCAAACCATCGCACGCGTGAAATTCGTCCCGGGAACGGACTGTAAGCCCGAACAATGCACGGAACATTACTTCCTGCCGGGCGTACGCCATATCCACCCGGCTCTCGACCCGGCAAACGACGTGCTCGGCGTCACCTATTCGGGCGGCGGAACCCGGCATTTCGCCTTTTACCGCCTGAGCGACGCCAAAGCCCTCGCTCCGACGACCGAACAACTCGAACAGCGCACCTGGGGCGGCGGCGCAACCGACCCGAACAAAACGCCGGTCACGGAAAGCCCCGCGGTCCAGGTGCGCAACCTCGGCAGGCTCACGCGGCTCGGAGGCTTCAGCCTGACGGAAGGCAGCAACCCCGACCAGATCGGCAAATACGCCTTCCAGGGCTTCGACGTTAAAAACGGCAGGGTCTTCTACTACGAAGGGGAGAACAACCTCGGGAACACATTCCTGCCGTCGAACGCTTACCTCACGGTGTTCGATTTTCAGGGCGGCATCCGCTGCGCCCGGACCCGTGTCGGACTGCTCGACGACCGCAAAGCCCTGCAATCGAACTCGATCTCGCAGGTGGGATCGCTGGAAGCCGAAGGCGTCAAGTGGCACGACGGCAAGCTCTACCTGGGTTTCACGGCCCGCAACGCAAACACCTCGGGCGACGACCGCCTGCAAACCATTTTCCGCTACGATTTACCTTTAAAAGACTGATACGATGGAAAATAAACCCTTTCACAAGTACCGATCCGTCTGGGAAGACGCCGAACTGATGGAACGCCTGTGCCGCATCCGTCACGTGGCGCTCGACATGGACGGCACGATCTACATGGGGATGTCGCTGTTCCCCTACACGCAGGCCTTCCTGCACGGACTCAAGGAACAGGGGATCGGCTACTCGTTCCTGACGAACAACCCGTCGAAAAGCATCGCGGACTACCTCCATAAACTCGACACGCTGGGCATCAGGGCTTCGCGCGACGAGATGTACACCACGGCGCTGGCCACCATCGACTACATCAAGACCCATCACCCTGCGGCCAAGCGGCTGTTCCTGCTCGGCACGCCGTCGATGATCTCGGAATTCGAGGCTGCGGGCTTCGAGTCGTGCGCCGACTCGGCCGACGACGTGCCCGACGTGATCGTGGCGGCGTTCGACATGACGCTCCGCTACGAACGGCTCTGCCGCGCGGCCTGGTGGATCAAACAGGGAGTGCCTTATATCGCCACCAACCCCGACCGGGTGTGCCCCACCGATCAGCCGACCGTATTGGTCGACTGCGGCTCGATCTGCGCCTGCCTCGAACACGCCACGGGACGCCGCCCGCCATAAGCTGTTTTATGTCTTTTATGAGAAAATATTTGCTCGAAATGAGC
>ERZ857745.2636-NODE-2636-length-18813-cov-3.905747_pt1 | contig 18813 bp, 20 predicted proteins | sample MGYA00519699_ERZ857745 | MGnify/ENA primary metagenome ERZ857745 (study PRJEB31778, sample SAMEA3449357) | human gut metagenome | biome: human gut; feature: human-associated habitat; material: faeces | place: United Kingdom | collected 2010/2012 ...
ACTGGCCGGGGCCAGCGTTGCACTGAACAGCACCGCGGCGCGCCCCAGGGCAAAACTATCCGCCAAAAAGGCGCTGGGGTCAAGGCAGAGCTGCGCTGCACGCACCTCGCTGCCGGATGCCGTGATTTGCAGCACAAAATGATCGTCAAAGGTATCCGCTACGCGCAGCCAGGCCCGCACATCAAAATACAACTGCAGCAGTGCCGTGTGGGTTTCATCCGGTTCTCGGTGGTCGTCCAGCCATGCTTCCAACGGTTCACACAGGCGGTTCAGCAGGTGATCAAACTCCTCGCTGCGCTCTTTTAGAAAGAATGTTTTGCCAAACCGTCCATCTCTGGCGGCAGTTTCTTCCTCGGCACGGTGGCGCCATTCAATAAATACATCATTTACTTTGGTCAGAGCGTTTTTCAGGCTGCTTTTGCCTTTGCCCAACAGCTTCTTCGCTTCATAAAAGCTGGTTTTGGTCAGGGCAGCACTGTGCATTTCCCGCGCACGCCCCGGCAGGTTGTGCGCTTCGTCCACCAGGAAGATATAATCCCCGGCAGATTCAAAAAATCGCACCAGATGTACAACCGGATCAAACAGATAATTGTAATCCCCAATAATCACATCGCTCCACAGGCTGCTGTCCAGCCCCAGCTCAAAGGGGCATACCATGTGGCGTTCTGCATATTCCTGCAAGGTTTCCGCCGTCAGGCAGGGGACATCCAGCACATCCCAGAGAGCTCCTTTGATGCGGGCATAATACCCGTTGGCATAGGGGCAGGCTTCCGGGGTACACTCCCGCGTCTCACACAGGCAGATCTTGTCTTTCGCTGTCAGCGTTACACTGCGCAGGTGCAGTTCCGGCTCGGTATTGCGCAGGATAGCCAGTGCGTTTTCCGCTGCCGTACGGGTTGTGCCGCGGGCCGTTAAATAAAAAATCGGTCCCACACTCTCATTGCCCATAGATTTCAGGGCAGGGAACAGCACGCTCATGGATTTACCAATCCCGGTTGGTGCCTGGCACAAAAGCTGACCGCCGTCCCGGCACACTTTGTATACCTCGCCCGCCATCGCGCGCTGCCCGGGGCGATACGCAGGGAAAGGGAACTGCATGGCCTGCAAATCCGAGTTCCGGGCCTTTTTCCACTCAACCGCCCGCCGCGCCCAGGGGGCATATTCCGCCAGAAGGGCTTCCACTTCCTCCTGCAGCTGCTGCGCGGTGTAATGCCGCTCAAACCGCAGAATCAGCTCTTCATCTACCTGGAAATAGGTCAGCTGAACCCGCATCTCTTCCAACTCATGCTGTGCCGCATAAATTGCTGCATACACAATAGCCTGTGCCCAGTGCTCCGGTGCAAAATCCGGGGCAATATCTGCCGCCGGGCATGCGGTGGTCTTGATCTCATCCACCACGGTAACACCGTCCGCTGCGGTAAAAATGCCATCGGCGCGGCCTTCCAGCGTAAATTCAATTTCTTCATACGCAAAAATACCGCGAAGAAATACCTCCGCGGCGTAATCGGCATGTTCTTTTACAGCGGCGCGCTGCAATTTGCGGTGGATGCGTGCGCCCTCATTGGCGCGGTCAAAGCCGGTAAAGCGGTTGTCAATGCTGCCAACCCGGCGCAAGAATTCCACCAGCTGGCGCACCGGCAGCGTGATTTGTATTGGGGATACAGGTTCCTGCAAGGGCTCGTCCTCCTGTCAGGGGCAGTCAGCTGCGGTTATAGGTATGGTCACACACCTGCTCAATTTTCTCGCGCAGGGCTACAAAATCTTCAAACGCGGATATTTTGCTTTTTGGGTTGCGCAGCAGCGCTGCCGGGTGCAAAGTTGCCATAAACAATGTGCCCTGCTTATCAAAAAACTTACCGTGGTCCCGCGTGACGGAAAAGTCTTTTCCAATCATCTGCTGGGCGGCAATGCGGCCCAAGCACACCACAATTTTTGGGCGCAGCAGCCGGAACTGCATGCGCAGCCACGGGAGGCAGGCGGCGGATTCTTCCGGGGCAGGGTCGCGGTTTTCTGGCGGGCGGCACTTAACAATATTGGCAATATAAATATTTTTGCTGCGGTCAAGGTCAATCGCTTCCAGGTAATGGTCCAGCAGCTGGCCGCTGCGGCCCACAAACGGCAGGCCTTGTGCGTCCTCGTTGGCGCCGGGGCCTTCGCCCACAAAAAGAACCTCGGCGTCCGGTACACCCTGCCCAAACACCACATGGGTGCGGGTCTCACACAATCCGCAGCGCTGGCACGCCAGGCATTGCTGTTTCAGCTCATCAAAATTCATGAATATCCCTCGTATTGCCCCCTTGCACAGGGGACTATAATATAATAAAAGACAACCGCTGCCCAAACAGTGGTAAAAAGGAGCTATTATTTATGCATCCAGACGCCTTGGCCGCCCGGTTGGCCTGTATCCTGCTGGGTTATCTGTTCGGCAGTTTTCTTACGGCAGAAGTTGTCGCCCGCGTTGTTTCCGGCAAAAGCGCGCGGCAGCTTGGCACCGGCAACCCCGGCATGGCTAATATCATGGCCCAACTGGGCAAGGGGGCCGGGCTGCTAACCCTGGCAGGTGATACGTTAAAAACGGTTGCTGCCTGCGGTGCGGCGTACTATGCTACGGCACCACTGATCGGGCAGGCGTCGATTTTATATGCCGGGCTTGGCGCAGTGCTGGGCCATAACTATCCCGCATGGGCAAGGTTCCGCGGCGGCAAGGGGGTTGCGGTAACCTGCGTTTGGCTCGTTTTGTATCTTCCGTTTTGGGGCACGCTTTGCTGCATCGCTGGCGGGGCACTGGTCCTGTGGCTCGGCTACCTGCCGTTGGGGGCTGTGGTGATCCCAGCGCTGGCCATCCTGCCCGCGTGGTTTTCCTATGGCCCAGAAAGCGGCATTCTAACTTTGGCCCTGGCCATCATTATGTTCAGCCGCCACTACCACGGCCTGCTGCGGATTCGGCAGGGGACAGAGCCCCGATTTTTCCAACGCCGCAATCCAAAATGAACAACTTTATCATAGCATATTTTCACCAGCCTGAAAAGCTGTAAACACATGAAAAAACGATATGATCTTAGAACCATTCAGTCATGCCGTTGCCGTCCGATTTTGAGGTGAAATCTCACAATCTAAACTATTTATACCGTAATTTCCCATAAAAACAGCAGAACAACAGAAACCCCAACAATCCCAAGGTAATAAGTTTGTGTAACTTGGTGCCTTGCGTTATCGACATATCAGAATTACAATATAATTATTACGGAATTGTAAAATGGAGGCAAACTGAAAATGAAGTATTACTTGGCTTACGGTCCCAACCTCAACCTGGTGCAGATGCGCCAGCGTTGCCCCAATGCCCGTGTGGTCGGGTATACATATTTATTCGGTGCGCGCCTGGTCTTCCGTGGTTCCAAGAACGGCTGCTTTTTGACCACGGATTTTCAGCAGCCCTGGTGCCCGTCTATGGTGGGCTGCGGGGTTTATGAGATTTCTGATAAAGACGAGCAGGCTCTGGATGTCTATGCGGGGGTTCCTTATTTCTACCAGAAGCAGACAATGCAGGTACAGTGTGTCTGGGACGTCACTACGCGACGGGAAGTTCTGCATAATATTGAAGCAATCCTTTACACCCTGCCCGCCAGCCACCCCTTGGGTGTTCCTTCCCGCCGCTATCTGCAGGAGTGCAAGAGCGGGTATGATGACTTTCATTTCAGCTTCCTTCCGCTGCGCCAAGCTCTGATTGACAGCAGCCCGGAGCCGCACACGAAGTAAAGGAAACACTTTTGTGTGAAAGAAAAGGCAAAAGCAAAAGATAGGCAAGCGGGAAGCGACGTTCTACCGTTTTGTTTCTTGCTTTGCGAAACAAATTTGAAAAAATTAAAAAAAATATGAAAATATCTGTTGACAAAAGTGGTACTGCTGGTTATAATAATACTCGTCGCCGGTGAGGCGGCCAAACAAAATAAGCGGATGTGGCGGAACTGGCAGACGCGCTAGATTCAGGTTCTAGTTCCCTTAAAAGAGTGTGGGTTCAAATCCCTTCATCCGCACCAAAGAAAGCACCTAGAAACGTAAGTTTTTAGGTGCTTTCTTTTTGCTGTACCGCAGCGTTTACCGCACCCCCGTACAGGTACGCGCCTTTCGCGTCCAGATACTCAATTAGGCATTCTTCTACGCTGCCGCCGTGCTTCCAGGCGGCAAAGCCGCCGGGTCTTCCTGCTGTTCGCCCATAGTTGTACTGCCGCTGTCCTCCACATCAAGGGGCAGATCAAGGCTTGTGCAGTGGTTCAGCGGGTCGGCGCTGGCCTTGTGCTGCCTGCCGTCCTCGCCGGTCACGTTGCGTTCATGGCCGTTGGTCAAGGCGCGCTGTATCCGCCTCCGCTGGGTCTGTATCAACCAGTTTGCAAACGTCCCGGCGGCTGGGTCGTATGCCTATATCCGGCGCACCAGCGACCGGCTGTGCAAGGAACACGGTTTATCCGTGGTAACGTCACAACTGTATAGGTGCCGTAAGGTAGAAAGGCCACGAACATGAAGTACGATGAAAGAGCCTGCCATTTTAACATGGACACTGGGTGCGTTGGGAGAAAAGTCTTCAGTGACTGCACCGTGGTCGAGGATGAACTGGATGTGACCATGGCACAGCGGTCAGAGTTGGGCTACCTTATCTACAATGACCCACTGGGCTATGCAGATTTGATTCTGAATGGTAATCCAGAGGAATACTTGAAAAATGTGGCCGGGAGCCATGGGTTAGAAGATTGATCTTCCCATAGAACTGCCATTAACAAAAAACACCGCCCATCTGCGTAACGGAACTCAGGTGGGTGGTGTTTTGCTCTATTGTCTCAGGGACGGTGTCGGAATTTACAGCTTATGCCAGGCTTTCAATGACTTTGGCACATTTTTCAATTTCAATTACCCCGCTGTCCAGCGCGACATGATAGTTGACGGCATCGCCCCACTTCATATCGGTATAAAAGCGGTAATAAGCAGCGCGGCGCTTATCCTTCTCCTTCAGACGGGCTTCGGGCGATTTCTCCCGTTCCCCATAGACCCGCACGATGCGGTCAGCCCGGAACTTCATGTCCGCGTGGACAAAGACCTTCAGGCAGTCGGTGCGGTCCTGCAGGATAAAATCGGCGCAGCGTCCTACGATGACGCAGGGCTCTTTTTCTGCCAGCTCCCGGATGATCCGGTATTGCAGCTTCCAGAGCAGGTCCTCGTTAGTGGGACCGAAGCTGCGGTCAGTGAAGGCAGAGGCGAGGAAGCCGCCGGGAGTGTACTCTCCAGCCTCCTTGACGTAGTTTTCGTCAAAGCCGCTTTCGGCAGCCAGTTTCTGGATCAGTTCGGCGTCGTAGCACCGGATGCCCAGATGCTCTGCCACCAGTTTGCCGATGGTTCTGCCGCCGCTGCCAAACTCGCGGCTGATGGTGATGATGCGTTTTTCCATTAGACTTCTCCTTTCGTGCTCAGTTCACGGTAGGTCTTACAGATCAGATAGCCTGCAATCAGGAAGGTGAGGATATCCGACATGGGCATGGAGTACAGCACGCCGTCCAGCCCGAAGAACCGGGGCAGCAGCAGGGCAAAGCCCACGCCGAACACCACCTCACGCACCATGGACAGGGCGGTGGATTCCGCCGCCTTGCCCATGGCCTGCAAAAAGATGAAGCAGGCCTTGTTGACACAGGCCAGAATGATCATGCACAGGTAGATGCGGAAGGACTTCACGGCAAAATCGGTGTAGTAAACGCTCTCGTTGGCGGCACCAAACAGGGCGATGAGCTGCCGGGGAAGCAGCTCCACCAGCACCAGTGCAACGGCACCCACGGTGGCTTCTGCCAGCAGCAGTTTCGTGAACAGCTCCTTCACACGGGTGGGCTTTTTGGCGCCCATGTTGAAGCCCACCACGGGGATGCAGCCAGCCGCCATGCCCACCACGATGGAGATGACGATCTGGAAGAACTTCATCACGATGCCCACCACCGCCATAGGGATCTGGGCGTACTGCTCCTGCCCGAACACGGCATCCAGTGCGCCGTATTTGCGGATCATGTTGTTGATGGCTGCCATTGCCGCCACAAGGCTAATCTGGGACAGAAAGCTGGTCATGCCAAGGGTCAGGGTACGGCCGCAGATGGAGCCCTTCAGCCGGTAGTCACCCTTTTCAGGGCGAATGATCTTCATGTGCAGCAGATACCACACTGCCAGCGCTGCCGTGACCAGCTGACCGATGACGGTAGCCACCGCTGCGCCCATCATGCCCCAGCGGAAGCCGAAAATGAAGATGGGGTCCAGAATGATGTTCAGCGCCGCACCCGCAAGGGTGGACACCATGGCAAACCGAGGATTGCCGTCGGCACGGATGATGGGGTTCATGGCCTGCCCGAACATATAAAAGGGCACGCCCAGTGTAATGTAAAAGAAATATTCCTGCGAGTGGTGGTAAGTTTCGGCGTTGACCGTTCCGCCGAACATGGCAAGAATGGTGTCCGCAAAAATCAGATAGAGCGCGGCCAGCACAATGCTGCTGACCAGACACATCACCACCGCATTGCCGACGCTCCGCTTTGCCTTGGGAACCTCGTTCTGCCCAAGGCTGATGCTGACGAAGGCGCAGCAGCCGTCACCGATCATCACGGCAATGGCCAGCGCTACCACCGTCAGGGGGAACACGACGGTGTTGGCGGCGTTGCCGTAGGAGCCCAGATAGCTGGCGTTTGCAATAAAGATCTGATCCACGATGTTATACAGTGCGCCGACCAGCAGCGAAATAATGCACGGGATCGCATACTTTTGCATCAGCTTGCCGATGCGTTCCGTGCCGAGAAATTGATTGGAACTTTCCATGGGATTCACCTTACCTTTCCATTTTGAGGACAAAAAAAACAACGGGCAGCCCTCATGCAACCGGTTTTACGCATGAGTGCTACTCGTTGTACGAAATCATTATAGCCTGCCTGTCTGGAATTTGCAAAGGCAGTTTTGCACAAGAATTGTACTGGGCATTCTGCGCAGATTGCACGAGGCAAACTTTGTGAAAGATGTCCTTGGAAGCCCGCCGCCCAGTCGTGGCACAATAAGGTGGAGCACAAAAGTACGCTGGAAAGACTGTTTTGTACAGGCTGTTCCATCTGGATGAAAGAGGAGCAATATGGCACAGTATCAAGCAGGAATGCTCGTGGTTTATGGGAAACTTGGGGTTCATGAAATCGAAGCCGTTGGTCTGCAGAGCTTTTGCGGAAAACCGGCGAAAATCATGATACCCTTCGCCCTTATTTTACGGATTCCCACGACCACAGCTATATCCCCACGGCAAAAGAAGGTGCTCTGCGCCCGGTGCCCCGGCACAGCAGGCGGAAGCCGATTTGGCACGCATCAAAGAGGTGCGATCATGTCGAAAAAGCAATGGAATTTCAAAGAGAAGCAATGAGTCCGGATGGCTGTTCTCTGGGCGGTGCGTGTCTGACACGCCTTCTTGCCTTGGGGAAAATCCCGGTCGAGCCACTTAATGCCCGATTGGATAAAGATAGCCATTCTAATTGGTCAAAATATCGGATTTGTTCGATTGCGCTTTTATTATACACATTTTAAGCTTTGCTGTTGGCAGAGCTTTTTTGCTTCCATCATAGGGGGAACCTGCAATTTTGAAAAACATTGTCTGTTTTTTGCTTATTTGACTACAAAATTTATATAAAAACATGCAAAATTTATGTTGAAATTGTTGCAGAAAGAGTTTATACTAGAACCATCGCGGATACAAAGCGAAAGAATGGGAACAGTAAATCATATGAAGGATCTTTATGACGCCGCACGGCACCTTGTCTGGCTGACACAGTTTGGTTTATCGGTTGTGCTTCCGCCGGTGCTGTTTCTTTTGGGGGCTGTCTGGCTACGCAAACAATTCGGCCTTGGCGGCTGGGTCATCTTGGTTGGGTTCGCGCTCGGCATGGTGGCTGCCATCGGCAGCCTGCGCAGTTCATTAAAGACAATTGAGCGGCAGGGCAGGGCCCCGAAAAAAAAGCAGGAGCCGCCGCCTATCTCGTTCAATCAACACTAATTGTTATGGAAGGAGCCTGTATCCATGCAAAAGCATCAGGACATTCTGCAGCAGGTTGGGCGCATGGCTTTGGCAACCGCCGGTTGTTCCGCCATTATGCTGGCCATCTATGCAGTGGTTGGGCGGTTTACCACAGCGGTATTGCTGGGTGGCCTGCTGGGCACTGTGATTGCTGTAGGCAACTTTCTGGCATTAAGCATTACCGTTTCTAACGCGTTGGACCGTGCCGCGGCAGGGGATAATTCCGTAAAAGCGTGCATGAGCATTCAAAGTTCCAGCGTTGTGCGCACGGCAATTCTGGCAGTCATTTATGTTCTGCTGTTCCATGCCAAAGTTTGTGATCCGCTGGCAGCATTGTTGCCGCTGCTGTTTGCACAGGCTGCCATTAAGCTGATTGAATTCTTCCGCAAAGATTCCAAAGGCGGTGATGCAGTGCCATGAACGGGCCTAAGATTTATTTCACGATCCCTTTGTTTGGTGGAATTCCCATCACGCAGACAACGGTTTCTTCGTTTGCGGTTATGTTGCTGCTTTGTATTGCCGGTATTGTGCTGGGCAGCAACCTGCAAAAGCGTCCCAGCCGCCGCCAGGTACTGGTAGAAAAAGGTGTTACTATGCTGTACGGCATGGTAGAAGACACCATGGGCAAGCATAATTCCTATTGGACGCCTTATATCGGGGCATTGTTCCTGTCTTCCATTTTCGGTTCCTACATCGGAATGACCGGTATTTTCCGCTCTTCCACAGCGGATCTTTCCACCACCGTTACCTGGGCCTTAATGACAAGCGTGATCTGCTGGGCTTGCTCCATTAAAGCAAACGGTGTGCTCGGTTGGCTGAAAGGCTTTACTGAACCGGTTGTCGTTATGACGCCGATGAACCTTGTTTCCGAAATCGCGCAGCCCATCTCAATGGCATTCCGTCACTTTGGCAACATTGCGGGCGGCAACGTTCTGACCAGCCTGGTTTATTCCGCTCTGGCAACGGCTTCCGCCGCTCTTTTGGGCCTGGTTGGCAAAAGCATTGCGGTCGGAATCTTGATTCTTTTGGGTGGTGTGGCGCTGCTGGTTTTGGGTGTGCGCAAGAAAAAGTTGGCTTACAAAATTTTTGGTGCGGTGTTTGCCGCAACCGGAATTTTGTCCCTGCTGGGCTTGGCAGGGGTGCCGTATCTGGAAGTCGGCATTCCCGGCATCATGAGCCTTTATTTCGATGTATTTTCTGGTGGGGTGCAGGCCCTGGTGTTTAGCCTGTTGACGATGGTTTATGTCAGCAATGCCTGCCCGCCGCCTGAAGAAGGTTAACGTAAAATTTTATTTATTTAGGAGGATACCTCGTATGGAAACAGCAATCGTAAAAGCCGCCTGTGCAATCGGTGCAGGTATCGCAATTGGGTTTGGCGCTATCGGCCCTGCAGTTGGCGAAGGTAATGCCGTTGGCAAAGCGCTGGAAGGCATGGCCCGCCAGCCGGAAATGGCAAACCTGCTGCGCACCAACATGATCCTTGGCTGCGCCATTACCGAATCCACCGGCATTTATTCGCTGGTTATCGCCCTGTTGTTACTGTTCGTCTTCTGATGGATACGATAGCCGAAAAGGAAAGGAGGAATGGCTCGTGACGGGCTTTGAAAGCTTTGTTGGCATCGACCCGTGGACAGCGCTGTTCACTTTCTGCAATATGATGATCACCTTTGCGGTGCTCAAAAAGTTCCTGTTCAAACCGGTCAAAAAGATGATCGACGACCGCCAGGCGGAAATTGATACCATGTACGCCGATGCGGATGCAGCCAAACAGAAGGCTGCCGAGTTGGAACAGGAATACCAGCAGCACCTGCAAAGCATCCGGGATGAACGCGATACGCTTTTGCGTGAGGCAACCGCCCGCGCCCAGAAGCGCGAAGAAGAAATTGTTGGCGAGGCCCGTGCCGAAGCAGCCGCCCTGCGCGCCGCTGCTGAAGCTGATATTGCACAGGAACGCAAGAAAGCAGTCAACGACCTAAAAAATGAAATTGGCGGCATTGCTGTTGATATTGCAGGCAAGGTAGTTGAGCGCGAAATCAACGAGACGGACCACAAGGCCCTGATCGATGAATTTATCCGGAATGTGGGGGATGCCTCATGACCGAAACCGGAAAGCGTTATGGCACAAGTTTGTATGAACTGGCTGCGGAAGAGGGCCTGACCGAACGGATTCTGGCGGAGCTGGATGTTGCTGTCAACGCAATGCAGGAGCCTGGCTATCTGCGCTTGTTGATGACGCCCAGTGTCCCCAAAAAAGAGCGCTGTGTGTTGCTGGATCAGGCGTTTGCGCAGGCGCATCCGTATCTTGTCAACTTCTTAAAGATTTTGTGCGAAGCAGGCATTCTGCCAGAACTGCCTGCCTGCGCAAGAGCTTACCGTGACCGATACAACCAGGACCATAACATTTTGGAAGTTACGGCAGTATCTGCTGTTGCACTGGATGAAAGTGCCCGCAGCAGACTGCAGGAAAAATTGCAGCGTGTAACCGGCAAAACCATTACCCTGACGGAAAAAGTGGACCCCAGTGTTCTGGGCGGTCTGCGGCTGGATCTTGGCGGAATCCGCCTGGACGGCACTGTGCAGGGCCGGCTGGAACGTCTGCGCAATGAAATCAGCGGTGTGGTGATTTGATTTGCACCTGCCGCCGGATTCCACCTTCATTTTATAGATTGTGTGGTGAACCAAACAGTGCAACTGGAACCTGAACAGATTTCCCGCATTATTCGTTCCCAGATCAAATACTACCAGAATGCCATTGAGCAGACGGAGACCGGTACTGTTACGATGGTAGGCGATGGCATTGCCCGCGCCGCCGGCCTTGATAACTGTATGGCCGGTGAGCTGGTGCAGTTTGATAGCGGAACCTATGGTATGGCGCAGAATCTGGAAGAAAACAGCGTATCAATCGTTTTGCTTGGCGATGATAGCGGCATCAAAGAAGGCGGTACCATCCGCCGCACCGGCAAAGTTGTGTCGGTTCCGGTCGGTGATGCTCTGATTGGCCGCGTTGTCAACGCCCTGGGCCAGCCTATTGATGACAAAGGCCCGATTGATGCTGCCGACTATCGCGCCATTGAATCCCCGGCACCCGGCATCCTGGACCGTCAGCCCGTCAAGCAGCCTTTGCAGACCGGCATCAAGGCCATTGACTCAATGATTCCCATTGGCCGCGGCCAGCGTGAGCTGATTATCGGCGACCGCCAGACCGGTAAGACCGTGATTGCTACGGATACGATCATCAACCAAAAAGGCAAAGATGTCCTTTGCATCTATGTTGCTATTGGCCAAAAGCGTTCTACTGTGGCCTCTCTGGTTGAAAACCTCGAGAAAAACGGAGCCATGGCTTACACCACTGTAGTATGCGCCACAGCTTCGGAGCTTTCGCCCCTGCAGTATATTGCGCCTTATGCCGGCTGCGCCATGGGCGAATACTTTATGTATCAGGGTAAGCATGTGCTTATTATCTATGATGACCTTTCCAAACATGCGGTTGCCTACCGTGCTCTGTCGCTGCTGATTCGTCGTCCGCCGGGACGCGAAGCTTACCCCGGCGACGTTTTCTACCTGCACAGCCGTTTGTTGGAACGTGCCGCCAAATTGAGTGATGCAAAGGGCGGCGGCTCGCTGACAGCTCTGCCCATTATTGAAACGCAGGCTGGTGACGTTTCCGCTTATATTCCAACCAACGTCATCTCCATTACCGACGGCCAGATCTTCCTGGAAACCGAGCTGTTCCATTCCGGCATCCGCCCGGCTGTCAACCCCGGCATTTCTGTTTCCCGTGTCGGCGGCAATGCGCAGATCAAGGCGATGAAAAAGGTTGCCGGTACCTTAAAACTGGTTTACTCCCAGTACCGCGAGCTGCAGGGCTTTGCCCAGTTTGGCTCCGACCTGGATGCCGACACCAAATCTCGTCTGGCACAGGGCGAGCGCATTGTGGAAATCTTGAAGCAGGACCGCAACAGCCCAATCCCGGTAGAAAAGCAGGTTGCCATTTTGTATGCAACAGTCCACGGCTACCTGAAAGACATTGCCGTAAAGGATATCGCCGCGTACGAAAGCGCGCTGTATCGGTACCTTGATGAAAATGTAACCGCTGGCGGTGTGATGGAAGCCATCCGCACCACAGGCGATATGAAGCAGGATACCGAACAGCAGATGAAAGATGTGCTCGCCGCATTCACGGCAGACTTTATCAAAAATGCCGGATAATCACAAAATACGCCAAAGGGGGTGCTGCCGGTGGCTGGTTCCATGAAAGAAATCAAACTGCGCATCAAAAGCGTGGAAAGCACCATGCAGATTACCAAAGCCATGGAGCTGGTAGCGTCCAGCAAGCTGCGGCGCGCCAAGGAACGGGTGGAAAACAGCCGTCCCTATTTCGAAACGCTTTATGCCACGCTGTTTGATATTGCGGCTGCGGATTCTGAGTTCAGTAGCCCATATCTGGCCAAATGCGAGAAAAAGTGCTGCCTGTACATTGTAATTGCAGGTGATCGCGGCCTTGCGGGCGGCTATAACAGCAACATCTTAAAAGCCGTGGAAGCGGATGCTGAAGGGCGGGAATATTGTGTGCTGCCCATCGGCAAAAAGGCAGTGGAATACTTTGAGCGCCACAAGATCCGGATTCTGACGGATTCTTTTGCCATCGCAGGGGATATTTCGGTCAGCGACTGCTTTGAAATTTCCCGTCTTGTGTGCCAGAAGTTTCTGGAAGGCGCTTTTGATGAAATTCGCATTGCCTTTACCCAGTTTATTTCCATGCTGACCCAAACTGCAATCATTCTGCCGGTTCTCCCGTTTGATGCCGAACCGCCGGAGCCGGGCCACGAGCATCAAAGTCTGATGCTCTATGAGCCAGACAGCGCCGCCGTGTTTGATGCCATTATCCCGGAATACTTGGCCGGGGTTGTGTATGGCGCTTTGTGTGAAAGTGTTGCCAGTGAACAGGGTGCACGCCGCACCGCCATGGACTCTGCCACCAAGAACGCTGGCGAAATGATCGAGCATTTGAACCTTTATTATAACCGCGCCCGTCAGGCAGCAATCACGCAGGAAATCACCGAAATAGTGGCCGGTGCAGATGCTGAAAGCTAGGGCGCACCAGAAAAGCCGAAATTTTATCCGATTTCTTTGCCTTCAGGTATGCCTTTGGGCAATATCTGATGCAACAGTGCTGAGAGTTTTTTCAGACACACCCGGAAACAAGCCCGACAGCACGCTAAAAATTCACTCAAAGGAGTGTGTGCAATGCCAGAAAAACACATCGGTAAGGTCGTGCAGGTCATGGGACCTGTTTTGGATATCCGCTTTGCCGACGGCGAGCTGCCGGAACTGCTGAATGCGATTGAACTGCAGAACAACGGCAAACCGCTGATTGTAGAAGTTGCCCAGCATATTGGCGATAACGTGGTGCGCTGCATTGCTATGGCCGCCACCGATGGCCTTGTGCGCGGTGCCGAAGCCGTGGATACCGGCGGGCCGATCAAGGTTCCTGTTGGCGATGCGTGCCTTGGCCGTGTGTTCAACCTGCTGGGTGAACCGGTTGATGAACAGCCTGCCCCCACCGGGGTAGAGCATTGGCCCATCCACCGCCCGGCCCCTGCTTTCGATGAACAGGAATCTTCGACTGAACTGCTGGAAACCGGCATCAAGGTCGTTGACCTGATCTGCCCCTATGCAAAGGGCGGCAAAATCGGTCTGTTCGGTGGTGCCGGTGTCGGCAAAACCGTGCTGATTCAGGAACTGATTTATAACATCGCTACCGCCCATAACGGCTATTCTGTTTTTACCGGCGTTGGCGAACGCACCCGTGAGGGCAACGATCTTTACGGCGAAATGGCCGAAAGCGGCGTTTTGAGCAAGACTGCGCTGGTCTATGGCCAGATGAATGAACCGCCGGGAGCCCGTATGCGCGTGGCGCTGTCCGGTCTGACCATGGCGGAGTACTTCCGCGATGTCAAGCATCAGGATGTTCTGCTGTTCATTGATAACATCTTCCGCTTTACCCAGGCCGGCTCCGAAGTTTCGGCACTGCTGGGTCGTATGCCTTCTGCCGTTGGCTATCAGCCCACGCTGGCAACGGAAATGGGTGCACTGCAGGAACGTATTACTTCCACCCGCAAGGGTTCTATCACTTCTGTTCAGGCTGTTTATGTACCTGCGGACGACTTGACCGACCCGGCCCCCGCCACGACCTTCACCCATCTGGATGCTACCACGGTTCTGAGCCGTGATATTGCTTCTCAGGGCATTTATCCGGCTGTCGACCCGCTGGATTCTACTTCCCGCATTCTGGCCCCGGAAGTTGTCGGGCAGGAGCATTACCAGATTGCCCGCGCCGTGCAGCAGGTTTTACAGCGCTATAAGGAACTGCAGGATATCATTGCCATCATGGGCATGGATGAACTTTCGGAGGACGATAAGATCACCGTCAACCGCGCCCGTAAGGTACAGCGTTTCCTTTCACAGTCGTTCCATGTTGCGGAGCAGTTTACCGGTATGCCCGGCCAGTATGTGCCGTTGAAAGAAACCCTGCGCGGCTTTAAGATGATTTTGAACGGCGAATGTGATTCCATCCCCGAAAGTTGCTTCCTGTTTGCCGGTACGATTGATGACGTTCTGGCTAAGGCCAAGCAGCAGTAAGGAGGCAGGACCATGTCCAGTTTCCCACTTAAAATCATGACGCCGGACGGCACTGCTTTTGATGGGCAGGTACAGTCGGTGTCCTGCCGGACCATCACCGGGCAGGTTCAGTTGATGGCCCGTCACATCGATTATTGCACTGCCCTTGGCATGGGGGAGGCCCACATCACATTGGAGGATGGCACCCAGCGCAGCGCTGCCTGTATGGGCGGTATGTTGAGCATGTTTGGCGGCGAATGCCGCCTGCTGGCCACCACCTTTGAATGGGCCGATTCCATTGACAAAGAACGTGCTGAGCGCAGCAAAGCCCGCGCCGAGGAATTGCTGGCCCAGAAAAACCTGGATGCCCGTGAGCTGGAACTTGCCCAGGCCCGCTTGAAACGTGCTTTGGTGCGCAGCAATGTTGCTGCGCGTGCTCAGTTTTGATTGATCCGCTCCCGGCTGAATAAATCACAAATAAAAAGTTCCTGAAATCGCAGCAGGTTGCTGTATGGTTTCAGGAACTTTTTATTGTAAGCTTTAGCATTTACAGCAATGAGCAAAGCGAACTGTGATTAAAAGTCGGATTTGCTGTAGCATGCAGTAAATGTAGTTTTGCCCACTTGTGGGCAGCGGTACGAGTGATGCAAGTGAAGGATTTTTCGGTGCATCTTGAGATGCGTGCCGGTATAAAGCCCTTCTAGGGCTTACTCAAGCCTCCGGCTTAGCCGGTGGTTTTGACTGTGGATAAAGTGATTTGCCTAAACGATAGTATTATCCCATATAATCCGTTCGCAGTGCTTCTACCAGATCACATTTCAAAATTTTCTTGCCACCCAGGTAATATGCCAGTGCGACAAAGCCAAAAAGTGCCGCGATAAAAAGCAGGATAGGAACAATGGGAGCCACTGCCAAAAATTCCATTGGATTCAAGTAGCTTGCCGTTATCATCAGCCACACAAACACAACCGTAATCGGCAGCGCGATCAGAACGGGGCGGCCCGCTATAACGAGGGCTTCAATCCAAAATATTTTTCGCATACCTTCTGGCGTCATGCCAATGGACATATATCTCGCAAATTCTCTTTTCCTTTGCCGGATAAATCCCAACGTGTTGGAAAATACGTTAGCGATCCCGATGAGGGCCAGCAGTACGCATAGCGCCCCAATTATCAGTTTGTATCCGTTCAGCATGGCATCATTGTCTATCTTTTCCTGAATCCGGTTTTGCACCTCGAAAGAAATGTCATGCCCCAGCACATTCGTCAGCTCGGTTTCAAGCATACTCAGTTCTGTCAGGGTTCTTTCTTTTTCTGAGAGAATGCGGATATAGGTATCTGGTTCAGCATTTCCAATCGTCTCTTCGATTTGTTTCCAGGTGGAAAGGGACACAAATTGAACTAAAGCATAGTTATCATATTCTTCTCTCAAAACCGGCGGCTCCTGTATAAAGCCCAAAACCGGAATTTCCACAGTTGCAGCCGCATCTTCCGGGTTTTGTAAAGTCATCGTGTCCTGGTTTTCTGACAAAAACGGAACATATTCTTTGTATCTGAAATTGCTGTTTATGTTGTCCCAAATACGGTTCAAAACAACGCTCCCGTTTTCCGCTGAGGAAACGCCGATCTGCTCACAATACGTGGCAAAGCTGCTGTCGTCCATGATTACAATAGGAGCCTGAATGGTATAAATCCCATCTGCCATACTGACATCACTTCCGGCGACTGTTTCAAGACCACCCAGACTTTTTACTTCTTCGCTAACAGCGTCCGCCCCAATAGAACAAACGGCGTTTGCCCTTTGATAAATCACACTGTCTGTATCAGGCAAAGCATGGATTTCATCCGTATGAGAAAAGTCCTCGATCTTTGTGTCCTCAAGCGTTGCCATCACATCCCAGGCATCCTGGTAGCGTTCAAAATAGGTATGGTTTGTACTGATTCCAGAGAGAGTAAAAAAGCTCAGCATTAGAGCGAAGCCCAAAAAAGAAAGAGTCAATGACAGCGTAGCGGTTCGCAGAGATTTCTTCTGTGCTTTCAGCGCATTCCCGGCAAGCTCTCCTTCGATTCCAAACAAAAGCGCAAGCATACGGGATTTTTTCCTCCGTTTTAGCTGCAATTCCTCCGTATTTTTTATGGCTTCCAGTGGGGTCATTTTGCTCAATTTCCTGGCTGGCAGCCAGGTGGAAATCAGCACCGTCAAAAACGAGGTTAGAATCGTGACTGCAAATACCAGAGGATGATAAGTAAAGACAGCTTCATGCCTGCCGACAATACCCTCTGCGAGGACATTGGCTGCCTGGATGGTTCCAAACGTCAAAGCGATTCCGAAAAAACTTCCAAGCAAAATAGGAATGACGCAAAGCATCACCGCTTCCTGTAAAAGACAGATCCGAATTTGCCCCGGCGTTGCCCCAATGCTGGAAAAGATACCAAACTGATGTACACGGGCATTCATAGATACAGCAAACGAGTTATGAATGATTAAAATCAAAGACACCGACACAAGCAGGAGTACAAAGAGATAAAAAGCCATCAATAAGGGCGGATTGCTGTCCTGCGGATCGTTGATGAAATAACTTGACAACAGTGATTCATGATACGATACGGAAGTTTCAGGAATACCTAACTGCTGGGCGATAAGAGGCATATCCTGATACACAGCCTTCATGTTATCAAAGCAAATATCAACTACAAGAGTTTGATCGTCTGATAAATCCTCATTGATTATAGCCGTTTTTACATTGGCGAAATTTTCAATTTCGGACACTTCATCTTCTTCGAACGCCCCGCTGATGCGTCCCTGCCAGTTTCCTTCTTCTAAAACAACAGATTCTATTTCATAATTCCAGAAGTTATAAAACAAACCGCACAGCAAAGAAAGAAATAGAGCAGAAATAAACGCCGCAACCAGAACGGATACGCTGGAAGCCCGATTCTTTTTGATGAATCCTATCGAATAGTCCTTCCACATATTCTTACCTCCGTTTCTGATCGCCGACAATTTTCCCGTCCTCTATGGTAATAACGCGATCCGCCTCCAATGCGATCTTTTCATCATGGGTAATCAAAAGAATCGTCTGTTCCAGGTTACGGTTAGATAATTTTAGCAAGTCAATAATTTCCTCTCCGTTTTTCCGATCCAGGTTGCCGGTCGGTTCATCAGCAAGCAACAGCGCCGGGCGATAGATCAAAGAACGGGCGATAGCAACACGTTGTTGCTGTCCGCCAGATAGTTGGCTGGGCAGTGCTTCCAGCTTATCTTCAATCCCCAACGAATGTACGATCTTCTCAAAGTATTCCTTATTAGGGTTGCGCTTATCTAGCAGAAGCGGCATGAGAATATTTTTTCGGACAGTAAGGGTGGGGATGAGATTATAAAACTGATAGACCAGCCCGACCTTCCTGCGCCGAAAGATGGCTGCCTGTGTTCGGTTCATGGTGGAAATATCCGTTCCCTCTATCAGGACTTTCCCATCTGTCGGCTTATCCACACTTCCCAAAATATGCAACAGTGTAGATTTTCCTGAACCGGATGCCCCTACGATTGCTACAAATTCTCCTTTTTGTACGGACAGGTTAATGTGATCCAGCGCCACGACCTGATTGTTTCTAGCGCCATATACTTTTCGGACATTTTCACATTTTAGTATTTCCATGTCACTTTCTCCTCTCTGCTAAATGGTCTTGCGTACAGTATAACAAGCAGCGCTGATGTCGTTGTTATTGTCCCATCTTCAATACCGTTTAGAACCTGTTCACAAGATTCCTGTGCCTTTTCTATTTTAGTCATCTTCGTGTTTTCTCCACATATATCCTTATTTTGGTTGTGCTGCAAATAGAACATTTCTTTCTGCGTTTCAATCTCTGCGCGCAGTTCTTCTTCCGTGGGCAAGGGCCGCTTCTTTCGTGTACCAATCGCGGGCTGTTTTGTCCTCAACCTGCAATAATACACGATAGTGCGTCCAAGATAGTAGCGCACCAGATTGTGGACTCACTGAGTCCACAATCTCAGGGTACAATTTATAGAAACGAAAATACTTATACAGACTGCTGTAATCAAATCCTTTACCATACTCAGCAGTCAATTCCTTTGCCAGTTTTCTGATAACCGCCGTACCGTAT
>ERZ857745.2638-NODE-2638-length-18796-cov-3.613948_pt1 | contig 18796 bp, 19 predicted proteins | sample MGYA00519699_ERZ857745 | MGnify/ENA primary metagenome ERZ857745 (study PRJEB31778, sample SAMEA3449357) | human gut metagenome | biome: human gut; feature: human-associated habitat; material: faeces | place: United Kingdom | collected 2010/2012 ...
CGGCGGGCCTTTTGGGCGGTTGTGGGGGTCAGAGGGCCTTGGTATACATCTCCTCCACGGAACCGAAGGAGGGACGCTTTCTGCCGCTGGCGGTGAAGCCGAGGGATTGATAGAACCGGATGGCAGGCAGATTGGCATCGAATACCCAAAGCAGGATGGAGGGGTATCCGGCGCTTTTCACGTCCCGCAGGACCTTCTCCAGCAGCAGCTTGCCATAGCCCTGATGCCAGTGTGCCGGCAGGGAATGGATGCAGATCAGCTCGGCGGTCCCGGCCATGTCGGGCTCTCTGGCGGCGTCCCACCATGCGATGCCGTGGGGCGCACCGTCCCGCTCCAGAATGTACCCGTGGGCGATGCCGTGGGTCAGCAGATGCTCATACATTCGGGTCACAGGCTCCGGGTCCGTATATTCGGAGAGGATGCCGGCGGGGATGATCTCCCGAAAGGCGGCTTTCCAGCTTTCGGTCTGGATGTGGGCAAGCTGCGGGGCATCTCCGGGTCTTACGCTTCGGATGTCAGCGGTGTGGTTCATGAGAGAGCCTCCTTTGCATTTGCTGAGGGGGAAAATTTCGGGTCAGAGGACCAGAACGGCGTCGAGACATAGGGTGAGGGCGTATTCATAGGCGCTGCCGCCCCAGTGCCACTGGTCGTAGCGCTGGACGTCGGCAAGGCTGTCCGCTGTATAAAGAAGCATCCCCCAAGTGGCGCTGCGGAAGGCGGCGCAGGCCGCAAGGGCAGAGCACTCCATCTCCACCACGGAGCAGCCCTCGCTTTTGCGGTAGGCGACCTTCTCCTTCGTCTCACGGAAGAAGCCGTCGGTGGACCATGTGACGACCTCCTGATAGCGCATATGGTGGGCGAGGATGGTTTGCTCGATGGCCCGCCGGGCGGGTTCGCTGATCTCCATATAGCGGGAGGGCGGGGCGTAGTGGTAGGAGGCCCCCTCGTCCCGCAGCGCCTTGCAGGGGACAAGGAAGGTACCCTCGTCAAAGGGCGTCAGCACGCCGCAGCTGCCGGCGGAGATGATCTCACGGACCCCGTAGCTGATGAGCCAGTCCAGCAGCTGGGCCGCTGCGGCGGCCCCCACCGGGGCCTGACAGAGGGCGACCTCCTGCCCGTGGTAGGTGGTGACATAGATGGGGTAGAGCTTGGTGGCGCTGTTGAAGGTGGCGACCTGTCTGGCTCCCGCAGCGTGGGCGTAGCGGTCGATGTAGCCGCCGAGAAAGGCGAACACGCATTTCCGGGGCAGATGCAGGTCCAGCTGCTCATAGTCCGGGCCGATGACGGCGGTCTGCTCCGGATCGAACTCCAGAAGCGGTATCTCGCAGGGGATGATGCCCATGGCGTGGCCCCCTGAATGTGAAATCAAAGCGGGGGGATGGAGACTATGATACCACACAGGGAGGGGGGACTGCAAGAGGGACTGGGAGGGGGCTTTCCGGTGATTTGGAGCGGGATGGCGGCGATGGAGGGAGAAAATTTTGCAGGCAGCGGAGGAGAGCGGGCGAAAAATGGAGGTGTGAGACGGGAAAGGGCAACAGCGGGTGCAACAAAGGCCGGTGATCGGGGAGGGATAGGAGGGGTGAGGAGATGCGGAAGCGGTTTTATCGGGATCGGGCCGCGGCGGAGTGCGGGCTGTGCGGACGGGAGATCTGGCCGGGGGAGGGGTTTTATCAGGTGAACGGGGAGATCTTCTGCCGGGATTGTCTGGAGAGGTATGCGGAGCAATTTTTTGCGGGGTTTTTCAGAGAAGGGACTGTGTGATGGGGAAGGAAAGAAATGTGCCGTGGGAGGAGATCCTGCGGCGGAGAAAAGAGGGGGAGACGGCCCGTGCGCTGGCGGTGGAGTTCGGCGTGTCCGTGGAGAGTGTCTATAAGCGAGGGCAGCGGGAGCGGCGGGCGCAGAGGGGCAGCTTGCAGCAGGCGGCCCGGAACCTGTGCCGCAGTGCAGGGAGCATGGTGGCGCAGATGGAGGATATGGACGCCAAGGAGCTTAAGGAACTGACGGCGCTGCTGCGGGAGCTGGTGACGCTGGAGGAACGGACGGACAAGGGGCCGGAGACGGTAAAGGTGGTGCTGGCGAAGGAAGCGGAGGAGTGGAGCAGATGAGCGTGCAGGTGGTGAAGCTGGAGCGGCCCAACCCCCGGCAGGAGGAGTTTTTGAAGTGTGAAAAGAAGTATGTGGCCTTCGGTGGGGCCAGAGGCGGCGGAAAAAGCTGGGCGGTGCGGACCAAGGCGGTGCTGATGGCCCTGAAATACCCCGGTATCCGCATTTTGCTGGTACGGCGGACCATGCCGGAGCTGGAGAGCAATCACCTGCGGTTTTTACGCAGGCAGCTGGCGGGGGTGGCGGAATACAAGGCGGCCTCCCGGCAGCTGGTGTTCCCCGGCGGCAGCGTGCTGGAGTTGGGGTACTGTGGCTGTGACGGGGATATGGACCGGTATCAGGGGGCAGAGTTCGACGTGATCTGTATCGATGAGGCCACCCAGCTGAAGGAGGAGTGGCTGCGGCAGTTTGCGGCGTGTCTGCGAGGGGTGAATGAGTTCCCCAAGAGGATGTACTATACCTGCAACCCCGGCGGGCCGGGGCATGGGTACATCAAGCGGCTGTTCATCGACCGGCGATACCGGGCGGGAGAGCGGGCGGAGGAATACGCCTTCATCCCCGCCAGGGTCACGGACAATCAGGCGCTGCTGCGGGCGCAGCCGGACTATCTGCGGCAGCTGGAGGCCCTGCCCCTGCGGCTGCGGCAGGCGTGGCTGGAGGGCAAGTGGGACGTGTTTCAGGGGCAATTCTTTCAGGAGTTCGTGGACGACCCGACCCACTATCGGGACAGGCGGTTCACCCACGTCATCGAGCCCTTCGATATCCCCAGAGAGTGGAGCATCTGGCGCAGCTACGACTTCGGCTATGCCAAGCCCTTTTCCTGCGGCTGGTGGGCGGTGGATCACGACGGGTGCGTGTATCGGATCCTGGAACTGTATGGCTGCACCGGGGAGCCGGATGAGGGGGTAAAGTGGACGCCGGAGAAGCAGTTTGCAGAGATCCGGCGTATCGAGGACACCCACCCGTGGCTGAAGGGACGGGATATTTTAGGGGTGGCGGACCCGGCCATTTGGGACAGCAGTCGGGGAGAGAGCATCTATGAGACGGCGCTGAAGCACCGTATCTTCTTTATGAAGGGGGACAACCGGCGGATACCGGGATGGATGCAGATGCATTATCGGATGGCCTTTGACGAGGAGGGGTATCCGCAGCTGTATGTGTTCACCGGATGCCGTGCCTTTCGCAGGACCGTGCCGGGGCTGCTGTTCTCTGAGACGGAGCCGGAGGATCTGGACACCCGGATGGAGGATCATGTGGCCGATGAGAGCCGGTATCTGTGCATGGCCCGGCCCATTCCGCCCCGGCGGGTGGAGACGGCACTGCCGGTGCAGGACGATCCGCTGAATATGCTGGCGAGACGGTGAAAGCGGGAAAAATTTCCGGTGTTGCACGGGAACGTGCAACAGGAGGGGAAACTTCCGGCGGCGGTGGGCGGAGAAGTGAGGACAGGAAAGCTGTTTTGGACAAACGGAAGGGGAGAAATGCCATGAGCAAGACGCAGCAGACGGCGGGGGAGAAGCCCCGCATCGGAGAGCAGGAGGTGCGCCGGGCGGCGGAGCTTCTGAAGAAGTACCGGCAGGGGAAGGTAAATCTGGAGCGGCGCATCATCGACAATGAGCAGTTCTGGAAGCTGCGGCACTGGCCGCAGATGGAGAAGACGGGGGAGGGCGGCAATCCCGGCGACCCGCAGCCCACCAGCGGTTGGCTGGTGAACTGCATCCTCTCCAAGCACGCAGACGCTATGGACTGCTACCCGGAGCCAACGGTGCTGCCCAGAGAGCCGGGGGACCGGGCGGAGGCGGCCAAGCTGACCCGTATCCTGCCGGCCATCCTGAAGAAGAACCAGTTCAAGCGGACGTATTCCAGCGCATGGTGGTACAAGCTGAAAAGCGGGTGCGCCGTATATGGCGTGTTCTGGGATGCGGGCAAGCTCAACGGTCTGGGGGATGTGTCCATCCGGCGGATGGATCTGCTGAACCTGTTCTGGGAGCCGGGGGTGACGGATATTCAGGACTCGGCCAACTTCTTCTCCACGGAGCTGGTGAGCCATGAGGTGCTGGAGGAGCAGTATCCCCAGCTGAAGGGAAAGCTGGGCGGCGGAGGGTTTACCGTGAGTCGGTTCCTGTACGACGATCAGGTGGATACCTCCGACAAGGCGCTGGTGGTGGACTGGTACTACCACACCCGTGAGAAGGGGCGCAGTGTGCTGCAATACTGCAAGTTCGTGGGGGAGACGGTGCTGTATGCCACGGAGAACGACCCGGAGCTGCGGGAGCGGGGATGGTACGACCATGGGAAGTATCCCTTTGTGTTCGATGTGCTGTTCCCGGAGGAGGGGACGCCCTGCGGATACGGGTATGTGGATCTGTGCAAGTCGCCTCAGAAGCAGATCGACCTGATGAATCAGGCCATTCTCAAGAATACGCTGGCGGCGGCCACGCCACGGTTTTTCATTCGGTCGGACGGGGCGGTGAACGAAAACGAGTATGCCGACTGGACGAGGCCCTTCGTACACACCAACGGCAATCTGGGGGCGGACTCCATTGCACCTATCCATACGGCGGGACTGGACAGCGTGTATGTGGCCATCATGCAGAGCAAGATCGCCGAGATGAAGGAGACGGCGGGGAACCGGGACGTGGCCAACGGCGGAACGGCCTCCGGTGTGACGGCGGCCACGGCCATCGCCGCCTTGCAGGAGGCGGGCGGGAAGCTGTCCCGGAACATGATCGACGACGGGTATGAGGCGTTTTCCGATGTGGTGACGCTGGTCATCGAGCTGATCCGGCAATTTTATCAGCTGCCCCGGCAGTTCCGGCTGCTGGGGGCCATGGGCCGGGAGGAGTTCGTCAGCTACGACGGGCAGGGCCTGCGGGAGCAGGTGATGGACGACGGGACGGGGGTTTGCTACCGGGTGCCGGAGTTCGATCTGGAGGTGTCGGCGCAGGATGAGAATCCCTACAAGACCATGGAGTATAACCAGCTGGCTTTGCAGCTGTTTCAGATGGGCTTTTTCCGGGAGGATATGGCGGATCAGGCGCTGCGGTGTCTGGAGCTGATGGACTTCAAGAACAAGGACCAGCTGACGGCGGCTATTTTACAGGGCAAGCAGCAGGCTGCCATGGCGCAGACGGCGGAGGGAGCGGCCTCCGGCGGCGGTGCGGCGGTGAAGCAAACGGCCATGGAGCGGATGCGTCAGCAGACCCATGAGGCGGTGAGGCCCCGATGATCCGGGCGGTATTCGGACGGGACCGGGTGACGGTGATGGGTCACGCCGGGTATGCTCCCAAGGGGCAGGACATCGTGTGTGCGGCGGCATCGGCGCTGGTATTTGCCCTGATCGGCAGCCTGCGGCAGGAGGAGAACCTACGGGAGGTAGTGATCCGACCGGGGTATGTGACGGCGGCGGCCAAGGGGCCGTGCCGGGAGGAGCTGGAGCTGGTGCGGTGCGGACTGGCGCAGCTGGCGGCGCAGTATCCCCAATGCGTAGAGGTGGAGGGGAATTGCAGATAGGGTCGTGACCTACCACGGAAAGGAGGTATCTCTATGAGAGGGGTACAGTGGATGCAGTGGTTTGCAGAGGAGGGGGCGGTCGATGAGGCGGCCCGGACGGGCGATACGGCTCCTGACGCCGGGGAGCAGGAGGATTTTGCGGCGCTGATCCGGGGCAGGTACAAGGCGGACTTCGACGCCAGAGTGCAGAAGATCCTGGATGGACGGCTGCGGGGCCTGCGGCAGGAGAATGCACGGCTTCGGCAGGATCAGGAGCAGCGGCGGGAGCGGGCCCGTCAGGCGCTGGAGTCCATGGCGGCACAGGAGGAGCAGGTGCGGCAGGTCTATCCGGAGTTCCGGTGGCAGCGGGAGATGGAGAACCCGGCCTTCGGACGGCTGGTGTGCGCCGGAGTGGAGCCGATGGCGGCCTATGAGGTGGTGCATCGGGAGGATATCCTGCGGCGGGCCATGGCCTACTCCGCCAAGCGGACGGCACGGCAGGCGGCACGCTCCATCGCCAGCGTGGGCAGGCGTCCGGCAGAGAACGGCGGGCGATGTGTAGGCGTGACGGGCAGCGACCCCAGAGGGCTGACCTCCCGTGAACTGGCGGATATCCGCAGACGGGTCATGGAGGGGGAGAAAATCTCCTTCTGATGGGAGTGGCCACGGATGGAGCCGCAGGAAGAGCACAACGAAGTGGAGAAAGGAAAGAGGAATATGGAGAAACTGTTCGATCTGCAGGTGTTTGCACAGGAGAACACCCAGACCACCGGCGGACTGTCCGCCGAGATGAAAACCTATTACGGCATGGAGCTGCTGGATAACGCCAAGCCCCAGCTGGTACACAACCAGTTCGCCGCCACCAAGCCCCTGCCTACCGGCGGCGGCAAGACGGTGGAATGGCGTAAGTTCGGCTCCTTCGACAAGGCGCTGACCCCGCTGACGGAGGGCGTGACCCCGGACGGCAGCGGCATCTCCGTCAGCTACATCACCAAGGAGCTGGCCCAGTACGGTGACTACACCACGGTGTCGGATATGCTGGATCTGACGGCCATCGACGACGTGGTGCTGGAGATCACCGATCGGCACGGCGCCAACATGGGCCTGACGCTGGATACCGTGACCCGCAATGAGATCCAGCAGGGTAAGCAGGTGCTGTATGCTCCGGCCATCGGCGCAGACGGCAGCAAAACGGAGGTCACTGCCCGTGGCGCTCTGACGGCGGCGTGCCGCCTGACCAGCGAGATGGTGGCCAAGGCCGCTACCCAGCTGAAGAAGATGAACGCACCTACCTTCGACGGCAAGTATGTGTGCATCCTGCACCCCAGTGTGGCCTTCGATCTGCGGCAGGACGAGGCGTGGATCGCCGCACATCAGTATGCCGCTGCCACGGAGCTGTTCTCCGGCGAGATCGGTGAGCTGCACGGAGTGCGTTTTGTGGAGACCACGGAGGCAAAAATCTTCCGGGGCGAGGATCTGGCACAGAACGGCCGCACCTTGCTGGTCAACGGCAAGGTGGAGAATAACGCCGTGGTGGCCTTTGACGGCGGCACCGTGGCGGCGGGCGCTCTGGCAGGCCGGTATGTGCTGCTGGGCGGTGAGCGCCGCCGTGTGATCAGCAATACCGGCAGCAGCATGACGCTGGACAGCGCCGTGACCGCCGCCGACAACGCCGTCATCTATCCCGGCGAGGGCGGCGCCGAGGGCTGTGCCGTATACGGCTGCCTGTTCGTAGGAAAGGGCGCCTACGGCGTGGTGGATCTCAACGACGGCACGGAGGTCATCGTGAAGCCCCGTGGCTCCTCCGGCACTGCCGACCCGCTGGATCAGCGCTCCAGCGTGGGCTGGAAGGGCGTTCACGCCGCTGCGATCCTGTACGACGAGTACATCGTGCGGGTGGAGTGCGGCTCCTCCTACTCCGGGCAGGACAAGGCCAACTGACGAAGAGAAGCGGAAAACAGAGGGTGCGGGCGGTATCGCCCGCACCCGGCGGACGGAAAGGAGCAGGCAGATGCAGGAGAAGATGAAAACGGTACTCATCCCCAGAGGACGGAAGAACGAGGAGAATTTCGTGCTGGTATCGGTGAACGGGCGGAACTTCAAAATCATGAAGGGTGTGGAGGTACAGGTGCCGGAGTTTGTGGCGCAGGTGCTGGAGAACGCCCGGATGATGGAGGACGATGCCCGCAGCTATGTAGACCGCATGGCCAACTGAGCGGAAGGGGGAGAGAGAATGGCGACGGTCAAGCAGGTGTTGGAGCAGGTGGACGCCATGCTCCCCAACCAGTACACCACGGCGGAGAAGCGGCGGTGGCTTCTGCAGGCGGAGGGCTTCGTAGTGCGAGAGGTGCATCAGCCCCACGCAGGCGGAGAGGAGACAGAGGTGCCGCCGGAGGACACCGGGGAGGACACGGTGCTGCTGGTGCAGCCGCCCTATGACGAGCTGTACCGCCACTATGTGGAGGCGCAGATCCACTACGCCAACGGGGAGATGGAGCGGTACAACAATGCCTGTGCCGCTTGGAACAATGCCCTGCTGACATACCGGGACTTCTGGTGCCGCAGTCATATGCCCCGGCAGGGGGTGAAGGCGCTGCGGCTGATGTGAGGGGGATGGGATGTTTTTTCAGAAAATGAGCGTGCCGGTGCAGAGCACGGTGACGGTCAGCAGCTTTTTAGGGCTGGATCGGCGGGCAAGAGGGGAGCTGGGCTCCTTCCGGGAGATGGAGAACCTCACCTCCGACGGCTATCCCACCCTGACGGTACGACCCCGGCGTGGTCTTGCAGGGCGGGTGGAGTCCCCCGGCGGCATAGCCGCCAAGGATGCGCTGATCTGGGTGGACGGTCACACCCTGTATATCGGCGGCGTGGCCACGGAACTGGTGCTGACGGAGGGAAGTAAGCAGCTCATTGGCATGGGCAACTGGCTCATCGTGTGGCCGGACAAGAAGTACATCAACACCGGCGATCTCAGCCAGCACGGCAGTCTGGAGAACCGGGTGCAGACACAGGGACAGGTGACACTGTCTCTCTGCGGGGCCAAGGGGGCGGCGCTGGGGGACTATCTGGTCTCGGAGGAGCCGCCGGCGGACCCGGCGGGAGGATGCCTGTGGCTGGACACCACCGGGGAGATACCGGTGCTGCGGCAATACGGCGAGAGCGGCTGGAGCATCCGGGAGGATACCTATATAAAAATAGCGGCAGGCGGCATCGGCGTGGGCTTCGCCGCCGGGGACGGCGTGGTCATCGAGGGGTGCCGTGAGGAGAGCATCAACGGCAGCCATGTGCTGGAGGCGGCGGAGGACGGCTCTTTGGTGGTGCCGGGGATGATCGCCAGTCAGGTGACCCAGACGGAGACGTTGACGGTGCAGCGCAGCGTGCCGGAGATGGACTTCGTTATCGAGAGCGGCAACCGGCTGTGGGGGTGCAAGTACGGTGTGGTGGACGGACAGGCCGTCAATGAAATCTATGCCAGTAAGCTGGGGGATTTCAAGAATTGGAACTGCTACGCCGGGCGCAGCACCGACAGCTATGCAGCTACCCGTGGCTCCGACGGCCCCTTCACTGGGGCGGCGGACTATCTGGGCAGTCCCCTGTTTTTCAAGGAGGACTGCGTCGAGCGGGTGTATCCCAGTGCGGCGGGAGCGCACCAGATCGTGACGGTGCGGTGTCCCGGCGTCAGGAAGGGCAGCGGACGGAGCCTTCAGACGGTGGAGGGCGTGCTGTACTACCACGGCTGCGGCGGCGTATATGCCTTTGACGGCAGTATGCCCCAGCGGGTATCCCAAGCGCTGGGGGAGGATGAGTATCACGGCGCTGTGGCCGGAGGCGCAGACGGGAAGTACTATCTCTCGGTGCTGGACGCCGAGAATCAGCCGCAGCTGCTGGTATATGATGTGCGGCAGGGGCTGTGGCACCGGGAGGACGACCTGCGGGCGGTGGGCTTCGCCGTCAGCGGCGGCGTGTTGTACGCCATGACCAAGGAGGGGGATATTCTCGCCTTAAAGGGCGGCGGCACAGTGCAGGAGGAGCCTGTTGCATGGCGAGCGGAGACCGGCGATCTGGGACTGGACTCCGGCGAGGGAAAGTATCTGGTGCGATTATCTCTGCGGCTGCGGCCGGAGGAGGGTAGTACCGTCCGGGCGGCAGTGAGCTATGACGAAGGGCAGACGTGGCAGGAGCAGGGCGGCGTCACCGGCAGCGGGTGGCTGCGGGACTGCGTGCTCCATGTGCGGCCCCGAAGGTGCCGGAGACTGCGGCTGCGGCTCTATGGCGTGGGCGGCTGCCGGGTATACAGCCTGACGGCGGTGTATGAGAAGGGAAGTGACGGCCCGTGAGCACACTGATGATGCCGCCCAGCCCTCAGGGGACGGTGCAGGAGCAGCTGGTGCGGCAGTATTCGTACTTGTTCCAGATGGCCCAGCAGCTGAATGTGGCGCTGGGACAGCTGGAGAGCGGCGGGACTGCCGCACCCTCCGGCGGCACTGCGGCCCCGGCGGCGCGGGAGCAGCAGTATCAGACTCTGAAGAGTATGATCGTCAAGACGGCGGACACGGTGCAGCGGCGTATGGATCAGCTTTCGGCCAAGCTGACGGGGGAGTATGTGGCGGCGTCGGAGTTCGGCACCTATGTGGAGCGGCTCAATGCGTATCTGGAGGCGAATCCGGAGGCGCTGACCCAGTATTACAGCTTTTTTGCCGACCTGCAGGCCAGCACGGAGACGGTGTCCGCCGCCTTTGAGCAGTACCGGGTGGAGACGGAGGGCTACATCCGGACGGGTATCGTGTGCTACGACGGGGCGGTGCCGCAGTATGGCGTGGCGGTGGGGCAGAACCTCACCTGCCGGGAGGTGGACGGAGAGACGGTGGTGGAGCAGAACGACTTCCGGGCCACCTTCACTGCCAGCAAGCTGTCCTTCTGGCAGGATGCCAGCGAGGTGGCGTATGTGTCCAACAACCGGCTGTATATCACCAACATCACGGTGCTGGAGGGTATGAGCATCGGGGAGTGGGAGATCTCGTCGGAGAACGGACTGGTGATCCGGTGGATGGGAGGTTAAGGAAATGGCCAGTATTTACGGAGGGGCCTCCGGCAACGGCTGGAAGCTGAGGCTGGACTATACGGTGACGCAGGACCGGGCGGCCAACTCGTCCAGCCTGCGGCTGAGGCTGTATCTGTACGCCAACACCACGGGGTCATATAACCTGGAAAAGGATTCGGCGTACTACGTTTTGCAGGGACAGAAGGTCTATCAGACGTATCAGTACACGGCGCCGGGATGGTATCTGCTGGGAGAGCGGACGGTGACGGTGCGCCATGGGGCGGACGGAAACGGCTCGGTGCAGCTGGGCGGTCAGTGGGTGTCGGATGTGGAATCCAGCTGGACCCCGGCCAGCCTGTCGGTGTCGGCGGCGGTAGCGCTGCCCCGTATCCTGCGGCCCTCGGTGCTGCGGGCGGCGGAACTGACGCTGGGGCAGGCGTGTGTGCTGTCCATTCGTGCAGAGGAGGAGCGGTCCACCCACCGGGTGACGTATGCGCTGGGCGGCGCCAGCGGCACGGTGGTGCAGGAGACGGCGCAGCGGGAGCTGACGTGGACTCCGCCGCTGGAGCTGGCCCGGCAGCTGCCTCAGTCTGTGGCGGGGGCTATGCGTCTGACGGTGACCACCTATGACGGCGACACCACCATGGGAAGCAGCGTCACGGAGTGCAGGGTCTATGTGCCGGATACGGTGCGGCCCACGGCGGCGCTGACGGTGACATCGGTGAACGACAATGCCGTGCTGGAGCAGTGGGGCGTGTTTGTCAAGGGAATGACCCGGCTGAGGTGGCAGGTGACGGCGCAGGGGGCCTATGGGGCCTCCATCGACGGGTGCAGCGTCAGCTGCGGCGGTGTAGGCGGCAGCGGTCTGAACGGTGTGTCTGCCGGGGCAGTGTCGGTGAGCGGCGAGGTGACGGCTGCGGCCGTGGTGAAGGACAGCCGGGGGCGCAGTGTCTCTGTGGAGGTGGGGTCGGTGACGGTATATGAGTACAGCGGCCCCACCATGACCCGGCCGGCGGTATGCCGGTGCGATGCCGACGGCACGGCGTGCAGCGACGGCGGCTATGTGAAGGTGAAGTGCGGGGCGCAGTGCGCCGACGTGGGCGGACGGAACCGGGTGAGCCTGCGGGTGCGCTCCCGGCGCCCGGGTGGAGCGTTCGGCGGCTATACGGCGCTGGAGAGCGGTGTGGAGAAGGTGCTGCCGGGATTTTCTCCGCTGCTGTCGTATGAGCTGGAGCTTTCGGCGGAGGATCTGCCGGGGAGTCGGAGAACGGTGGTGTGTGCCATTCCCACGGCGGCGGCTGCGGTGCATCTGGCCTCCGGCGGCACGGCGGTAGGCGTGGGGAAGTATGCCGAGCACGACCGGGCGGTGGAGGTGAACCCGGAGTGGGAGGTCTATGTGAAGGGCAAGGCCCTGTGGGAGCTGATCTATCCTGTGGGGAGCCTGTATCTGTCGGCGGTGGACACCGATCCGGGGGTGCTGTTTGGCGGAACGTGGGAGCGCATCCGGGACAGGTTCCTGTTGGCGGCAGGCACTGCGTATGGTGCAGGGACCACCGGCGGTGAGGCGGTCCACACGCTGACGGAGAGCGAGCTGCCCACCCATGCTCACGATCCGGCCAACGAGGCGGGGTATTACGGCTTTATCACCAACAGCCAGAAGGCGTTCACCGTGGGGGATATGGGCGTTCAGAGCGGCAGCGGCCGGTACTATCCCTATGCCCCGGCGGCCTTTGACGTCAGCCGCAATACCAAAACGGGCAGCGTGGGCGGCGGGAAGGCCCACAACAATATGCCGCCGTATCTGGCGGTGTACGTCTGGCAACGGACGGCATGAAAAGGAGGAAGAAAGATGGCATCCAATTATCCTACCGTCTACTACGGCTCCTACGGAGAGACGGTGAAGCAGCTGCAGCAGGCATTGAACCAGGTGGGCTATTCGCTGGACGTGGACGGCGGCTTTGGGGAAAAGACCCGTGCGGCGGTGCTGGACTATCAGCGCAAGAATGGTCTGCGGGTGGACGGCGTGGCGGGCAGCGAGACCATGGGGAGTCTGTTGGCCCGGCTGACCCCGGCTACCTCAGGCCCCAGCACCAGCGGTCAGGTGCTCTCCGGCGTGTCGGATGAGACTATGAGCCGGATGCGGCAGCTGGAGAAGGGATATACCCCATCCGATGAGGTGACGGCGGCCCGTGCTCTGTGGGAGAGCCTGCAGGGGCAGAAGCCGGGGGAGTATGAGTCCCGGTTCCAGCAGCAGCTGGCGGCGCTGTACGACCAGATCAGCTCCCGTAAGCCCTATGCCTACGACCCGGAGCAGGACGCCGACTATCAGCGCTATGCACGGCTCTATCAGAGGCAGGGGCAGGCGGCCATGGAGGATACCATGGGGCAGGCGGCGGCGCTGTCCGGTGGGTACGGCTCCAGCTATGCCCAGCAGACGGGGCAGCAGGCGTACAGCCAGTATCTGTCGGAGCTGTCGGCTCTGATCCCGGAGCTGGAGAAGCAGGCTCGCAGCCGCTATGAGCAGCAGGGACAGGCCCTGATGGACCGGTACGGCCTGCTGCAGCAGGCGGAGCAGGTGGATTACAGCCGTTGGCAGGATCAGCTGAAGGCGTGGCAGTCCGACAGCGACCGGGCGTATGAGTACTATAACAGCGTGGGGAAGGAGGACCGGGATCTGTACAGCACCATGCTGAAGTACTATGCCGGCAAGGCGGCGGACGAACAGAAGGCCGCCGGAGGCGTGCGGTATGGCAGCGGCCGGACGGTGGAGGGGGAGAAGCCCCAGTCCCTCAGCTCCACTGCCAGCGACAGTCTGGAGCGGGCCATGGGTAACTATCTCAAGGCCGGGGATACCCGCAGCGCACAGAACCTTATTACCCTGTACAAGGAGCGGATGACGCCCACCCAGAAGAAGCGCTTTTCGGCGCTGTTTGACAAGTACGGCGCAGCCATCGGCTGGTAAGGACTTGCCAAAGGGCGGCGGGGCGGGTACAATAGAGCCTGACTTGTAAGGGGAGGGCGCTGAAGAATGGCGGGATACTACTACGGACAGCTGGGCAAGGAGAAAAAGGCGGTCTATGATATGCTGGCGGCGGGGTGCGATGCGCTGGCGGCGGTGATCCGGGTGCCGGATCTGGGGACGGAGGTGCTGTCGGACATCTATCTGCGGATGAAGCTGGATCTGCCGCTGCTGTTTTTCGTGACGGGATTTCACTATCGAAAGATGCCGGGGGCGGACCATGTAGAGGTGCTGCCGGACTATCTGTTCGATCGGGGAAAGGTAAAGACGCACCGTCAGGCGGTGACGGCCCGGCTGGAGCGGCTGGCCCGGCCCCTGAAGGGAAAGAGTGACCGGGAGAAGGAGCTGGCCATCCACGATTTCATTCTGGAGAACGTCACCTATGACAAGCTGAAAAAGTCCTATTCCCACGAAATCATCGGGCCGTTGACCCAAGGGGTGGGGGTGTGCGAGGGCATCGCCAAGACGGTGAAGGCCCTGTGCGACGCTGTGGGGCTTCCCTGTATCGTGGCGCTCAGCGAGGCGGCACCGGAGATCGGCGTGCGATACCGGCACACATGGAACGTGGTGACGGTGGAGGGGCAGCGGTATCATGTGGACGCCACCTTTGATAACTCCCTCCAGCGGGGGATGAAGCGGTACGACTACTTCAATCTGGATGACCGGCATATCTTCCGGGACCATCAGAAGCTGGTGCTGCCGCTGCCGGAGTGCAGCGGGGACAAGGGGTACTTCTACCGGTCGCTGTCCTTCACCAAGACGGAGGATGTGGAGAAGCGGGTGCGGCAGGCCCTGCGGAAGAAGCAGGAGCACTTCGTGTTCCACTGGCGTGGCGGCGGGCTGAATCAGGAGATCCTGGGGCAGCTGCTGGAGAAGTGCGCCGGTGCGGCGGCGGAGCGGGGCAAGACCGTGGGCTGCTCCCTGAACCGGGCGCAGGCGGTGATCCAGCTGGATTTCTCCGATGCCCCAGCGGGAGAGGTGCTGGTGGAGGAGCCGGACGAGGGACAGAAGCTGTGAATGGGTAAGGATTTCAGGCTCTTGAAGGAGCGAGAGGCGCAAAACCGGGGGTTTTGCGCCTCTTTTTGTTGCACTCAACCGTTGGTTGAATTATAATATCCGTAATTCAACTACGCCGTTATTGCCATTTTAGACGGTTTTTTATATGCTGAGAGCACAAAATGAAAGGAGCGAACACACGATGAGTGAGAATTTGTTGGCAGGCCGCATCGCACAGCTGCGGAAGGAGGCGGGCATGACCCAGGAACAGCTGGGCAATGCCCTGGGACTGACGTATCAGTCGGTGAGCAAGTGGGAGAATGGGCTGTCCTGCCCGGATGTGCAGCTGCTGCCGCAGTTGGCGGATCTGTTCCATGTGACGCTGGACGATCTGTTTGGCCGTGAGGCTCCGCAACCGGAGCGGACGGCGGAGCAGGAGGAGATGGAGATGGAGCGCACCCTGCCGTGGCCGGACGATGATACTCTGTATGCGGTGGTGTATCATGGGCATCAGCTGCTGACGGAGGAGCCGGCAGCGCTGAGAGGACACCGGGAGGAACTGCGGTTCGTGTACGACGGTCCGGCGGTGAACGTCAGCAGCTGGTTCGACGTGGTGTGCGAGAGTGGCCCGGTAGGCGGCAATGTTACCGCCGGAGGAGACGTGAAGTGCGGCGAGGTAGGCGGCAGTGTCACGGCTGACGGAGATGTGGCGTGTGACGCCGTAGGCAGCGGCGTGCAGGCCGGCGGTGATGTGCATTGCGCCGGTGTGGAGGGCAATGTCATCGCAGGCGGCGATGTGGCCTGCGGCGGGGTGACGGGTGACGTCCGGAGCGGCGGCGATGTGGCCTGCGGGAGTGTAGGCGGCAGCGTCCGGACCGGGGGAGACGTGGTGTGCCGCAAGGGCGGCGACGGCTTCGTATTCACTACCGGTGAAAGGAACGTGGAGGTTCCCGACGTGGCGGAGACGGTGGAGGATATCCGCCAGACGGCCAAGGGGTTGAAGGACAGCCTGCGGGAGATGTTCCGCAGGAAGCCTTCCGAGGAGGAGTAAGCTGTAACAGCTTTGTATCAAATTGTAACGGATTTGTATATATTAGATGAAAAATGAAAGAAAAACGGAAGGAATGTAGACGTTTTTGCGAAAAACTATTGACGGGCGCAGACGGGTATGGTAAGGTCTTTTACAGAGGAGCACCGTAAAAAAGAGCTTTGAAGTGAAGGAGGATCATATTATGAAACGTTTCCTGACGATGGTGCTGATGCTGTGCCTGTGCGTGGGACTGTGCGCCGGCTGCGCCCAGAATCAGCAGCCCGATCCTCAGAAGCCGGAAAACGGTACGCTGACGGCTGAGGAGCTGGAGGAGTTTCAGGCGATGTTCACGCCGGGCAGCTGGTACAGTCAGGCCACCACCAGCAGCTATACCTCCCCGAAGGATATCGACCTGCACCACCTGTTTTACGACGGCATCGGGTTCTACGGGCTTCTCTATGGCCACACCTATCTCACCGACCGGGAGCGGGCGTATCTGACGTCGCTGGATCCGGAGTCGGTCATGCAGTACTTTCGGGCGCCCCGGCAGGTGATGGACGCCGTGCTGAAGGAGTATTTCGGCGTGTCTCTGGCGGAAACCAATCAGGTGGGGTTGTCCAAATTCGTCTACTGGGCGGAGACAGACAGCTATTACATCGACCACACGGATACCCGGATGACCTCCGTGACCCTCACCGGCGGCGAGCGGGCGGAGGACGGCACTGTGACGCTGCGGTATGACGGTGGCGTGATCGTCCTGATCCACCACGACGGCCACGACACCGCAGAGTATACGGTCCATTCCCACCAGTGCGGATGACGGAGCGATATGAAACCACACATCCCCCGGAGTACTGCTCCGGGGGATGCTCTTTTCCCGGAAACAAATGGTTGTAACCGGTGGAAGGGTGTGATATAATGAGACGGAAAAATCGGCGGGGAGCCGCCTATCTGAAAAGCAGGAGGAACGAACATGAACGAGGTATGGGATCTGAGTATCCTTTACAAGGATTTTGACGACCCGGCGTTTACCGGGGATATGAAGGCACTGGACGAGGCCATTGCGGCGGTGAACGCACTGGCCGGTGAGGCGGCGGGCATGGAGCACAGCCAGCTGGTGCATCGCTTCCTGCAGGTGCAGGAGCGGGTGGAGGAGCTGGCCAACAAGCTCTTCATCTTCTGCAGCCTTCGGTGCAGCGCCAACACCGCCGATACCAAGGCCAACAGTCTGGGCGACCAGCTCAGCGCCAAGCTTAGCGGCTGCGCCGCCGCCAACGCCTCCCTGCGCCGGACGGTGGCGGAGCTGGAGGATCTGGATGCCATCATGGACGCCGACCCGGCGCTGGAGCCCTATCGCTTCCTGCTGGAGTCCATCCGCCGGGACAGCAAGTACCTGCTCACCGACCGGGAGGAGGAGCTGTTCGCCCGGATGAACATCTCCGGTGCTTCGGCGTGGGAGAGCCTGCGGGATAACCTCACCAGCAGCGTGAAGGTGGAGTACGACGGCGGCATCACCAACCTGTCCGCCATCCGCAATTTGGCCTACGATCCCGATCCCGTCGTCCGCAAGAGCGCCTATGAGGCGGAGCTGGCGTGCTATGACAAGATCAAGGACTCCGTGGCCTATGCCCTCAACAGCATCAAGCTGCAGGTCATCAACGAGTGCCAGGTCCGGGGCTATGCCTCCCCGCTGGATAAGGCCCTGTATCAGAGCCGCATGAAGCGGGAGACGCTGGATGCCCTGCTGGGGGCCATGGATGAGTATCTGCCCAAGTTCTGGCAGTATCTGCGGGCCAAGGGCAAGGCGCTGGGCCACGAGAACGGCCTGCCTTGGTACGAGCTGTTCGCCCCCATGGGCAAGAGCGACAAGAAGTACACCACACAGGATGCCAAGGACTATCTGCTGAACATCTTCGGCGGCTTCGACAGCCAGCTTCACGACATGGTGGAGCGTGCCTTCGACGAGGCGTGGATCGACTTCTATCCCCGCAACGGCAAGGTGGGCGGAGCCTTTGACTGCGGCGTACCCAGCGCCAAGCAGAGCCGGGTGCTCACCAACTTCGACGGCGCCTTCGGTGATATTGTGACGCTGGCCCATGAGCTGGGCCATGCCTTCCACGATCAGCAGGTGTTCTCCCACCCGCTGGTGTGCCAGGAGTACACCATGCCTGTGGCAGAGACGGCCTCCACCTTCAACGAGGTGCTCACCGTCAGCGCCGCCATCGATGCCGCCGAGAGCGATGACGAGAAGTTGGCTCTGATCGAGAGCCAGCTGTCCGACGCCTGCCAGATCATCTGCGACATCTACTCCCGGTATCTGTTCGAGTCCGCCGTGTTTGCCGCCCGGCCGGAGGAGTTCCTGGATCCCGACCGCCTGTGCCAGATGATGCTGGAGGCCCAGAAGAAGGCCTACGGCGACGGGCTGGATCAGACCTGCCTGCACCCGTATATGTGGCTGTGCAAGGGCCACTATTACAGCGGCAGCCTGAGCTTCTACAACTTCCCCTATGCCTTCGGCGGCCTGTTTGCCCGTGGCCTGTATGCCAAGTATCAGCAGGAGGGCAAGGATTTCGTGCCGCTGTATAAGAAGATGCTCCACGCAACCTCCGTCACCTGCGTGGAGGATACCGCCAAGATTGCAGGCATCGACCTGACGGATAAGGCCTTCTGGCGGCAGGGACTCCAGTCTCTGGCCGATGAGATCGACCTGTTCTGCCAGCTGGTGAAGTAAACCGTATTCCCCGAGCATACCCCCCTGTCCGCCGCAAGGCGGTCAGGGGGGTTGTCTTTTGGAAGGAGATGGCACCACCATCGCCGCTTTGATGGGCTTTTCCCGGTTCGTCAGCGGATTTTGCTTGAAACAGGGGGGATAGCCTGCTATAATAAATTAGTTATTATATGCAAACATGAAAGAGGTGAGCGACTCGTGTACCTTCGGGCTTTGGAAATCCAGGGCTTCAAGAGTTTCCCTGATAAGACGGTGCTGAACTTCGGTGAGGACATCACGGCCATCGTGGGGCCAAACGGCTCCGGCAAGTCCAATATCTCCGACGCCATCCGCTGGGTCATGGGCGAGCAGAACAGCCGCCAGCTCCGCGGCGCCAAGATGGAGG
>ERZ857745.2641-NODE-2641-length-18780-cov-7.333725_pt1 | contig 18780 bp, 16 predicted proteins | sample MGYA00519699_ERZ857745 | MGnify/ENA primary metagenome ERZ857745 (study PRJEB31778, sample SAMEA3449357) | human gut metagenome | biome: human gut; feature: human-associated habitat; material: faeces | place: United Kingdom | collected 2010/2012 ...
TTCTACCTGAAAATCGCAGAGAATATCCAGATTGCTGGTATAACCCATTGCAGTGTAAACACCTTTTTCAGAACGTTTTTTGATCTGTTCTGTCAGAGATTCAAATGCCTGATCATATTTTTGTCTGAATTCCATTGTCTGTTCCCTCTTCTGAATCTTTGATAAACTGAAGTACCGTTTCATAATCCGGAACTGCTGTACTCGGTCCGACAGCAGAGATACCGAATGCAGATACCGCACTTCCAAATTTTCCACATTCTTCCATGGATAATCCATTCGAAAATGCGTATAAAAATCCACCCATAAAGCAATCTCCTGCTCCGGTTGTATCCACAACATCTACCGCATAAGTAGGCTGATAGACATATCCGTTACGATTTCTTAAAAGACAGCCGTCTTCTCCAAGTGTTACCGCAACCAGTTTATTTTTTTCCCTGACAAGCCTTTCACTGCCTTTCAGAATATCTTTCTCGCCAAAGAAATGCTCTAATTCTACATCTGTAAGCTTAACAATATCACTCGTTAATGCTGCATCACAAATACTTGTCATTTCTTCCTGTGTGTGCGTATTTCCCCGCCAGTTACAATCTAATCCCAACAGTCCGTTTTGCTCCCTGACAACTTCTATGATCTTCTGACAGGCTGCATAAATCGGTTTTTCCTTTTTATAAAACCACATAGGTATCACAAAAGCCCTGCTGGATCTGATCATATCGAAGTTTGAGGCGTTTTCCGGGATACAGTTTTTTAAGGCGGAAAACGGCTTTTTCCAAGTCGGCCGTCTGCGGCATGATTTCATCAAAATGCACAAACATCATACGAGTTTCCACTTTATCGCTTATTACCACACCGGATACATCAATTCCACTTTCCTTTGCATACTCATATAAGAATTTGCCATGATCATCATCTCCGACCGTAGTGATAAGTGCACTCGTACCACCCAGCCGGACAATCTGGGACAACAGATTTCCTGTAGCTCCTGCCGGCTGTCTTTCATATAAATTGAAGCCTGCTTCTGTCTTTCCTCTGTATACCATGTTCAGAATCAGATCTCCTAATGCCACAACATCTACATTTTTCATCGATCCAGTATTCTCTCCTTCTTCATTTCTCGCATTGTTATGATTTGGCATTTCTTGCTTTTTTCGTACGTACTGTATCATAAAATACAGCTATAACGATAATAATGCCCAAAATAACCTGCTGCCAGAATGCATCAATTCCGTTCAGATTCAGTCCGTTTCTGATACATGCAACAATGATCGCACCAACAACAGCACCAAGCATTCCACCTTCGCCACCTACCATACTGATGCCTCCCAGTACAGATGCAAAGATACCTTCAAACTCATAGCCATTTCCACCATTAGTCGGCATGGATACAAGCCGTCCTGCAAGCATGGCTCCTGCCAGACCTCCGAGCATTCCTGTTATGATGTATGCAATAAATTTTACTTTAGGTACATTGATACCGGACATAGCTGCTGCATCCGGGTTACTTCCTATAAAATAGATATTTCTTCCAAATACGGTCTTTTTCAGAATGAAAGACAATAATAATGCTATTACAATAAATACATAGGCCGGGATCGGAATTCCCAGAATAGAGCCGCTTCCGAATTTTACAAAACTGTTAAGAATTTCTTCTGAAGCATAAGCCCGAACCGCAATAGTCTGTCCATTGGTCAGAATCATCAAAATTCCCCTGTATATCCACATGCCTCCGAGTGTTGCAATAAAAGGGATCAGCCCCATGACTGTAACCATAAATCCGTTCATTGCCCCGCAAAGTCCGCCAACCAGAACGGCGCCGATTATACTCGGAATCAGCGGAACATTCATTCTGATAAACAGACAGCAGGCTGCTCCTGTCAATCCAACGATAGAACCCAGTGATAAATCAATACCGCCTCCAATGATAACAATGCTTGCTCCCATTGCAACCATGACATAGACAGCAGCAGAAAGCATAAGGGATGTGATATTATATGCCTGTCTGAACGGAGGTGTTGTAATAAAAAGAAATAACATAATCACAATCAGAATTGTGATCGGTCCCAATATGCTGCTTTTTTTAAATGCACTTAACTTGGTTACATTTTTTAACTCATTTTTTTTCATATTTGGTCATCGCCCTTCCTGTTTTTTTATTCCGGTTGCATACTGCATAATATTGGATGCTTCAATCTCCGCATGACTTAATTCACCTACCGTATGTCCTTCCCGGTATACATATACTCTGTCACTCATTCCAATCACTTCCGACAGATCAGAAGAGATCAGAATAATACCAAGACCGGCATCTGATAATTGGTTCATCAGCTTATAGATCTCAAATTTAGCACCTACATCAATTCCTTTGGTTGGTTCATCAAATATCAGAATCCTTGGATTACACGACATCCATTTTGCAAGAATTACCTTCTGCTGGTTTCCTCCACTCAACAGTTTTGTCTGCTGTTCCAGACCCGAAATCTTAATCTGCAGCTTTTCTACATAAGTGTTCGCATTTTCTTCCGCTTTTTTTTCACTTACCAGTCCCCTTCTGGATAATTTTTTCAGAGAGGCAATACTGATATTTTTTTCAACATTTAATGACAAAGCCAGACCGTCTGCCTTACGGTCTTCTGTCATATATACGACGCCGTTTTCTATTGAACTGTGCACATTTTTAAACTGCTTAACCTGCTTGTCAAATAATGTAAGTTCATCTATTTTTCCCTTGTCAGCTCCAATCAATATACGCATGGACTCTGTTCTCCCGGCTCCGACAAGACCGGCCATTCCAACTATTTCACCCTTATGGACGACAATTTCATCCACATTTATGCCACTTTTATTTTTTATTCCTTTTGCATGAAGAACCACTTCCCCTATTTTTCTCTTGTAGTCAGGATATTTTTCTGTCATCTCCCGCCCTACCATCAGGTTTACAAGTTCTTCATTTGTTGTATCCGCATAGTTCATGGTGCGGATAAATTTTCCATCACGCATGACTGTTACTCTGTCGGCAAGGATTTCCAGTTCTTCAAATCTGTGCGTAATGTAAACAATACCCATTCCCTGTTTTTTTAATTTCTCGATTATCTTATACAGATGGTTAGTTTCTTCCTTTGTAAGTGACGTTGTAGGTTCATCGAATACAATAACCTTTCCGCCGCGCGATATTACCTTAGCAATCTCAACCATCTGCTGTTCTGCTATACTTAATGATCTGACAGGTAATGTCGGATCCACATATAATCCGACTGTATCCTGTAGAATCTTTTCTGCTTCTTTTCTTAAAGTTTTATCATCGATCAGATGTTTTTTTGTTTTCAGATTTCCGATAAAGATATTGTTTGTCACATCCATCTGCATACAGACATTTAATTCCTGAAATACCTCACCAATACCCAGCTGAAGTGCTTCTGACGGACTTTTAATGGCAACCTTCTGACCTTCAATAAAAATTTCTCCTTCATCAGGTGCATACACACCATAAAGAATTTTCATTAATGTAGATTTTCCTGCACCATTTTCCCCCACCAGTGCGTGCACCTCGCCCGCACATAGATTAAAAGAAAAATGATCCAGTGCATGCACGCCGGGAAATGTTTTTGTGATATCTTTCATCTCCAATAATACATTACTCACTCCATCTGCCTCCTGTTATTTAAAAAGGCTGTAAATGTATACAGCCTTTTTATTTCTGTATGTTATGATATGAGTGTCAAAATTAAATTTTGCCACTCATTGATGTATTCGAATTGCTATATTGCTACGCAATTTTCGCAATTCTCGAACACCTCAAACTTTCATAAAATGCTGTATTCACAGCATTTTATTACGTTTTTGGTGTTCGGCGTGTCAACAAGTCTAAAATGCTTACTTGTGCAAGCACAATCGCATTTTGGACTTTTGACACTTACATCATGTTATTACTGTTCTAATTCATCAATATTATCCATGGTGAATATCTTACATCCCGGATCGATATTATCCTTAGGAACAGATTCACCCTTTAAATGCTGCAGCATTTTTTCTACTCCAAGATATCCCATCTGATATGGCTCCTGAACCATCAATGCATCAATAACGCCGCTCTTCATCAGTGCGATTTCATCCTGATCAGAGTCAAAGCCTACAAACTTTAAGCTTTCTTTCTGATAAGAAACCAACACATTTCCGGCTGCCAGTGCAGACTGGTTATTTACACAGAACAGCCCTGCCAGATCAGCATTCGCTGTAATTGTGTCACTTACCTGTGTGGAGCATCTGTTTAAGTCATTATTATAATACTGGACATCCATGCACTCTATGGCAGGATATTTTTCTTTACAACGATCTACAAATCCCTGGATACGGTCTACATCAGATACAGCCTGTGGATCATTGGCAAAAACTGCAACCTTTCCACCATTTTCTCCTAAAAGCTCTGCCATCTTATCCGCTGCTTCTGCCCCGGCTGCTTTGTTATCTGTGCAGATGCTTGTAATATAATTTTCAGATGCTGTAAGGGAATCCAGACATATAACCGGCAGACCTGCATTATAAGCCTCATCTATTGCACTGGCATTCGCATCATAATCCTGCGGACACATAACCACCGCATCATAACCGGTACTGATAATCTCTGACATTGCATTATTGATCTGAGCGGAATCATGATAAGTACTAGGTGCCACAACCGTTCCTTCTACTCCGTACTCCTTGCAGGCATCCATGAATCCTTTATCAATGGACAGGAAGAAATCTTCCGCTCCCTTCTCCAGTAATGCTATTTTATAAGTTTTCTCCTGACCTGCTTCTTCACTGCCTGCCTGTGCGGCAGCTCCCTGATCTGCAGGTGCCTCCGTTGTCTTGCCACACCCCGTCATAGCAAGAACCATTGCCGAAATAATAATTGTACTAACTAATCTCTTTTTCATATTGCCTTCTCCTTTCTTGTTTTAACGTTTGCGCAATCGTTAAACTGATTGTACCACGAATGTTATTTTCTGTCAATTTGTGTACGTAACATTTTCGTTAATCGGTATAATGTTAGTCTTCGCTATCTCATTATAATTGCATAAAATCAAATGAAACAAACTGTTTTCCATAACATCATCCATATCCAGTTCGCAGAAATGTGTAATAGCGCGTTCAATTCCATGATCACTTATGTAGTTCTGAAGTTCTACGGCCTCTTTATCATTCTGATCCTGATAAAACATACCATACGCAATGCTGCGCGTAATAAAGTAAGGAATGATCCGGTGTTTCATACATAATAAAGCCGGTCCTACAAGCCGGTCATTCTTTTTCAGTTTTCGGATCGGTTCTCTGCCTATTCTGCTAAGCTGATCCCGGAAAAACGGACTTGCAAACTTTTCAAATTCAACTTTTACTGCTTCATCATCCGGAACCGGAAGTCCATATTCTTCATTCAGAGCCAGCCTTCCCTCTTTCCATGCATAATAAGCACATTTTCTGATATACAGATTGTTTACAGCCTGATTGATCGTCTGATATCCATAATAAGTACCCATAAATGCAAATGTCACATGTCTTAGATTTTCAGACCAGATTTTTTCAATCATATTGATTTCCATATTGTCCTTCAATACGAAGAATGCGGGATACTGATATCCGTCAGGAAACAGAAAGCTGTTATCCACCATCAGAATATCTTTATCGTCCCCTTCCAGAAAATACGGATCTTTCCGGCAGACCTCCGGATAAACCACCTTGCGGTTTACCTTGGCCGTTATCAGCGCAATATGTTTTTTGAAATAATCCAGCTCATCCTCATCCAGAGATCCGGAGATTTTTTTATCGAAATATTGTCTCAATCCGACAAAATTTCCACCAAGTATTATCGCAGCTGTGGAATCGTTTTTCTGCTCTTTTCTCATCCGGATCATTTCTGCCAGATCTTCCGCGACCTGATCAAATGCAGATGGAAAAAGTGCAGTTGCGATCATTTCCGACCGGGCAAGGTATGTAATATATTTCAGATGATCGTTGACGGTATCTACTATCTGAAATCCCTTTACAATACTTTCCCGGGATTTCCCTGTCAGAAGATTTTTCTGTTCTACCGTATAGTATCCCTGTTCTGCCAGCCCCTGCACGAGTCCGGTGTCTATATCGGCAAATACAATGCTGTAATTTTTCTCCTGATAAAACATCTCACCCAGCATGCCACGTCCGCTGCGGCCGGCTCCTATAATTGTAACGATTGGTTTATCACTCATCTTTTCCATCCTCAATATAAGATATTGCAATCAGATCCATGTCTCCGTCAAAGTGTATTTCACCAAAATCAGCCGGTACCAATATGGTTTCTCCCAGCCCGATGGGCATATCTTCTATGGTTCCTTCTCCGTTTACACATGTCAGAAACAGAAATCCCTGATAGCTGTAGTTTCCTTTACCCTTGACAATGAACCGTTTTGCAACATATTCTCCGGCCTTTTCATAATAATGATAGATCAACAGACCGTTTTCACGTACAGGTTCTACTGCTTTTGCTCCAACAGGCACTTCCGGAATGTTGACGCAGTCATATACTTCCTGCAGTTGCAGTGGACGTGACGGATCGTTCCTGTCATTATCATAAAACCGGTAAGTTATATCACCATTTGTTCCAAACGTTGCATTGATCAGACCTTTTCCATAGCCGCCATGAATCACGCCTGCAGGTGTATGTACATAATCTCCGTCTTTCACCTTAATCGTAGAAAAGAGATTTTTCCAATCTTTATTTTCCACCATACGTTTAAAATCTTCCAGATTTTTCGCCTTGTTTCCAAAAAGCCACTCTGATACATGATCAGATGCTTTTAATGCAACGGCGCCGGATACTTTGCCCTTCTGATTTTCGTGTTTTTCTGCATATGCATCATCTGGATGCAGCTGATATGACTGAAATCCACTGTTTGCCGTTGTAGTCATCCGGACCGGAAATGATTTTTCCCTGCACTGGAATATCTGTGGGTTTTTTTCATAAAAAACCGACAACGGTTCCCCGGTTTCTCGTACCGTATTATCCAATTGTCCGGGAATGGCAATTACATGATAAATAGTTCCAATGTTTTCCATGTCTGTTTTAATATGAAAATGATCGATCAGTGCACGACCACCCCAGATAAATGACTTATAAATTGGTTCAATATGATATAATTGTCGCTTCATGTTTCCTCCTATACTTACAATTAGTTTAACGTTTGCGCAATCGTTAAACTAATTGTAAGTATGAGACCATGATTTGTCAAGATAAATTTACTGACTTTTTTAAAACGGGCACGGTAACAGTGCCGATATACTTCCTGAAATCACAAGAATGAGGGAGCACCCATTGATGCTCCCTCATGTTTCATTTTTATGTTCTGTTGAGCAGTCCCGCCATACGGATATGAAGCTCATGTGCTTCGCCGGACTGCTGGTTTATTTGCCCAGTGGCTTACCTGTCAGCTTTTCATAGCCCTCCAGATAAATATCGATCGTCTTCTGTGCGACATCATCCGGTAACTTCCATCCCTTCTCCGGATTAGCTTTCAGCCAGTCACGTGCAAACTGCTTGTCAAAGGATGGCTGTCCATGACCCGGCTCATATACATCTGCAGGCCAGAAACGAGAGCTGTCCGGTGTCAGCATTTCATCACCGATTACAATATTTCCATCCTCATCCAGACCGAATTCAAACTTGGTGTCTGCAATGATAATGCCTTTCGTCAGTGCATATTCTGCACATTTTTTGTAAAGAGCGATCGTATAATCCTTGATCTTCTTTGCATATTCTTCCCCTTTACCCGGGAAATATTTCTCCAGATGAACGATACTCTGTTCATAAGATATATTTTCATCATGATCGCCGATCTCGGCTTTTGTGGAAGGTGTGTAAATAGGCTCAGGCAGCTTATCGGATTCCTTCAGGCCTTCCGGAAGCTTAATCCCACAGACTGTGCCATCTTTCTGGTAGCTTGCCCATCCGCTGCCTGTGATATATCCACGCACGATACACTCAACCGGAATCATCTGCAGCTTTCTGCACATCATGCTGTTTCCATCAAATTTCTCCTGCTGGAAAAATTCAGGCATATCTTTTACATCTACAGAAATCATGTGGTTCGGCAGAATGTCTTCTGTCATGTCAAACCAGAACTTGGACATCTGAGTCAGTACAGTTCCCTTCTTGGTTACCTGATTGTTCAGGATAACATCAAAGCAGCTGATGCGGTCTGTCGCAACCATGATCAGGCTGTCACCGTTGTCATAAATCTCACGTACTTTACCTTCTTTGATTGGTTTCATTTCCTGCATTTTTTCGCACCTCAATATTCGTTATGTAATTTGTAAAACTCCAAAATCATCGGCCTTTGCCGAAATTACTGTATTACCGTACCACTATCTCTGTAAGATTGTCAATACACTGAATTTTATTTAGCTTTGCTGATAAAATGTAAGCAAATATGAATTCCATTTCATATCCTGAAATGGCTTTATTCATCCTTCGCCCATCCGTAAGAATATTTCACAGCTTTATTCCATCCTTTAATCTTTTGCTCTCTTGTTTCTTCGGTGATAGACGGGTAGAATTTCTGGTCAATGGACCAATTGTTGCGCACTTCTTCTTTATTGCTCCAGTAGCCTACTGCCAGACCTGCCAGATAAGCAGCCCCCATTGCAGTTGTCTCAACACAGCATGGACGGTTGACCGGTGCATTGATAATATCTGCCTGTGTCTGCATCAGGAAATTGTTGGCACTGGCTCCGCCATCAACTTTTAATGCTGCCAGATTAATGCCTGAATCTGCTTTCATGGCATTTAGTACGTCATTTACCTGATAGGCAATAGATTCCAGCGTTGCGCGGATAATATGATATTTGTTCACACCGCGGGTAATTCCTACGATCGTACCTCTCGCATACTGATCCCAGTGGGGAGCTCCCAGTCCTGTAAAGGCCGGCACAACATAACATCCATGTGTATCTGATACTTTATTTGCCATATACTCGGAATCTTCAGAGGAATCAATTACCTTTAATTCATCTCGCAGCCACTGGATAGCTGCACCTGCAACAAAAATTGATCCTTCCAGTGCATAGGTTACCTTTCCGTCCAATCCCCACGCAATCGTAGTAACCAGTCCGTTCTTTGAAAAGACAGGTTTCTCTCCTGTATTCATCAGAAGAAAACATCCTGTGCCATAAGTATTTTTTGCTTCTCCGGCATTAAAGCAGGTCTGGCCAAACAAAGCAGCCTGCTGATCACCTGCTGCACCTGCAATAGGGATAGCACCGCCAAGGACTGCCGGATCTGCTTTTCCATAAATACAGCTGGATGGCATTGGTTTGGGAAGCATGGACTTTGGAATGTCAAGTTCATTCAAAATTTCCTGATCCCACTGTAAAGTATTGATATTAAAAAGCATGGTTCTGGATGCATTGGAATAATCTGTAACATGGACTCTGCCCTTTGTCAGTTTCCAGATCAGCCAGGTTTCCACAGTTCCAAACAAAAGCTGCCCTTTCTGCGCTTTCTCTCTGGCTCCTTCTACATTGTCCAGAATCCACTTTATTTTTGTTGCAGAGAAATAAGCATCGATCACAAGCCCTGTTTTCTCCCTGAATTTCTCAGTCAGTCCTCTGGCTTTCAGCGAGTCGCAGTATTCCGATGTTCTGCGGCACTGCCATACGATCGCATGATAGACAGGTACGCCGGTATTTTTATCCCATACGATTGCAGTTTCTCTCTGGTTTGTGATTCCGATCGCAGCGATCTTTGAAGCATCTGCTCCGATCTTGGTCATTGCCTCTACTGCCACACCCAGCATACTGGCCCATATCTCATCTGCATCATGTTCTACCCAGCCCGGTTTCGGGAAATACTGGGTAAATTCTCTCTGTGCAACACTTAAACGTTCTCCCTTTTCATTAAACAGGATACAGCGGTTGCTGGTCGTCCCGGCATCCAGTGCCATAATATATTTTCCCATAAAAGATTTCCTCCGTTCTCTTTCATTATTATAACCATACCACAAACATCTGAAGGTTGCTATTCTTTTTTATTCATGTTATGATGCAGACAAAACGAAACGTTACTGCTATTATAGAAAGATGGAGTACAATATTTTGAAGAAAAAAGAATTTATTTTTATAGGTGGTATTCTTATTCTTGCACTGGCGATGTGGGGAGGAATGTCTCTTATAAATAAGGGCAGTCATGGTTCCATCCGCATTACTGTAGACGGAAAAGAATATGGAACTTATTCTCTGGAAAAGGATCAGACGATTAAAATCAACGATACAAATGTCTGTGAGATCAAAGACGGTCAGGCACGTATGATCTCTGCACAATGCCCCGATCATCTGTGTATGAAACAGAAGGCAATCGATGAAAAAGGAGGCACCATCGTATGCCTCCCTAATAAAGTCGTTATTGAAGGGGAAAAAAGTACTGACAGTAAAAAAACTGACGAACCGGTAATTGACGCAGTAACCTGAGCTCTCCGTTGCCTGTAACTGAATAACTGTTTCACAGTTCGGCTAAAAAGCAAAATTAAAAGGAACCATATTATACGGCAGCTATATGATAATACACACCAGCCCGCCCTTACTGTCATTGACAATTTTCTGCATGGTATCCTGAAGCTTTACCTGGCTTTCTTCGCTGATAGCTGCAATCTTGCTTCGGATGCCATCCTGTACCAGCTGCTCAATGGATTTACCGAAAATATTAGTCTCCCAGATACTCTCCCCCCTCTGGCTGCCTTCGTCAATATACTGGATCAGATCCTTTGCCTGCTGTTCTGTTCCTACTATGGGAGCAATTTCAGTTTCTATATTTGCCTTTATCATATGGATAGACGGACTCTTTGATTTTATCTTTACTCCATATTTATTTCCCTGTCGGATCACTTCAGGCTGTGCGATCTCAATCTCATCCAGATTCGGGACAACCACACCATAACCGGTTCCACGCACTGCTTCCAGTGCAGCCTGCACTTTTACATATTCCTCTTTCATATGTACCAGTTCCTGCATTGTATGGATCAGTTCATATTCACTCTCCATTTCGATTCCACTCATCTGACTGAGCATCCTGTAATAATATTCTTCCTTTATGCGTATTCTTACCTTTACTGTTCCATCGGATAAGCCTACATCTTCCAGAAGGGAATCCTGTACATAAGGTCCGGATAATTTTACAGATTCCTTTGTGATATCACGTATATGCTGCATACTTTTCATTTTATCCCTGATCTGTGAAAGGATCTGCTGTTTTAACTCATGCTCCAGGGGAAGCATTTCTACCCAGCGCGGAATAAAAAACTGAATCTGACTGACAGGAAATTCATATAAAACCTTCTCCAGAATCCTGGCAATATCTTCTTTTCTCAATTGGTCACAGTTTACTGTCAGAGCAGTTACCTTATATTTCTGTTGGATTTCTTCCGCTGTTTTCAGAGCCGCATCTTTATATGGCATCTGCGAATTTACCAGCACGATAAATGGTTTCTGCTGTTTTTTCAGTTCCTGAATAGTCTTCTCTTCTGCCTCCGGAAAATTGTCTCTGGGAAGTTCACCGAAACTTCCGTCAGTTGTGACCACAATACCTATTGTGGAATGCTCCTGAATTACTTTCTGTGTTCCGATGCGTGCGGCCTCGCGAAATGGGATTGCCTGCTCAAACCAGGGAGTTTTTACCATTCGTTCTTTCCCGTCCTCCGTCTGCCCGGATGCACCCTTTACCAGAAAACCCACACTGTCGATCAGGCGGATCTTTACCTGCTGATCTTCTCCGAGAGTGATGGGAACTGCTTCTTTGGGAATAAATTTTGTTTCTGCTGTGGTAATGATTTTGCCTGATCCGCTTAAAGGAAGCTGATCTCTGATCTCTGCCTGCTTTGTATCTGACATCTGCGGCAATGCAACAAGTTCCATGAATCTGCGGATAAATGTAGATTTTCCTGTGCGGACAGGTCCTACGACCCCTATGTATATATCTCCCCCTGTACGGGCCTGGATATCACGATACACCTGAAAATTTTCCATAAAAATAGCCCCCTTGCATATTTACACATAACCTTCATGTATTGTTATAAAATATGCAAGGAAGCTTTAAAATATTCTATTTATCATTTGGACATATTGTTACTGTTCACACACCACTATCCCGCGAGGTGTTTTGGCATGAATATGCCAAAATCCCGAGACATACAAGCCAAAATTCTATTGCCGCAGGCAATCTGGAATGAATTTTGGCTACGTTACTGTGAACGGAGTGAACAGTAATGACATATTGTTACTGTCAGGTATCACAGATGTTCCTTAATAGGAATCATTGTGAAGCAGATGATGCTCTTTGCCTTTCAGAAGTCCGTTGTAAAGTTCCAGAACTAACGGGTTTTCATCGGATTTCTTAATGATAGTTGTATTATCTGCATTATACAGGCCCTTAGCTCTCAGAGCTTTGGTTCTGTCGCCGGATCTTGTCGGCTGTCCGCCACCCATGATACATCCGCGGCGACATGCCATGATCTCGATCAGATGATATTCTTTCTCACCATTCTTAACCTGTTCCATAACGGTTCTTGCATTTGCAAGGCCGCTGGCAACACAGATATTAAGGTTCATTCCTTCATAAGGAACTGTAAATTCCTTGATTCCCTCATCTCCACGAACACCGCATTCTGCGATCTCATGCATGGTTTCTTTGCTGTGATCCGGAGTCAGGCGGCGGAGAACTGCTTCTGTAACACCTCCTGTAACACCGAAGATAACACCACCACCGGAGCCGAAGCCAAACGGCATATCACAGGCTTCCGGATCAAGAGTTGCAAAGTCAAGACCAAAGTTATCGATCATGCGGAGCAGCTCTGTAGTTGTAATAACGATATCTGTATCCTGTTCACCGTCTGTGAAGCTGTTCGGACGAACTGCTTCTGCCTTCTTGGCTGTACATGGCATAATAGAAATCATAACTGTTTTCTTGCCGCCGGCATGTTCCGGATCGCGGAAGTACTCTTTGATTACTGCTGAGAGCATTCCCTGTGGAGAACGGCAGGTAGAAAGATTAGGAATATACTCCTTGTACTGGTCTGTGATAAACTTCACCCATGCAGGACAGCAGGAAGTAAGAAGCGGAAGTTTCTCACCCTTCTTAATTCTGTCAAGGAACTCGGCACTCTCTTCCATAATAGTAAGGTCAGCACTGAATGAAGTATCATAAACTTCATCGAATCCCATTCTGTGGAGAGCATTGACAATCTTACCCATAACACTCTTGCCTTTGGTCAGTCCATAATGATCACCTACTGCGACACGTACTGCAGGAGCAATCTGAGCAACTACACGTATATTCGGATCAGCAAGTGCTTCCCATGCCTCGTCCATATGTGTCTTGATCGCAATAGCACCTGTTGGGCAATATACACGACACTGACCGCAGTTTACACATTCTGTCTCTGCGATTTTTTTGTTAAATGCAGGCATTACCATGGCCTCAGTTCCCCGGAATGCAAATCCTAAAGCTCCGATTCCCTGAAGTTCTTCGCAGGCACGTACGCAGTTACCACACAGAATACATTTGTTTGGATCACGAACCAGAGAAGGAGAACTTGTATCCAACTCATGATATTCCCTGGTATTTTTGAAACGGATTGTCTGTACGCCCAGCCTGTGTGCCAGTTCCTGAAGGACACACTCACCACTCTTAACACAGGTTGTACAGTCACGACAATGTGCTGCAAGCAATAATTCTACAATTAGTTTTCTGTATTTCTTGACTCTTCCGGAATTGGTATAGATCACCATTCCATCTCTTGGCTGTTCAGAACATGAGGCAAATGTTTTTCCCCTCTCGTCTTCAACTGTACATAAACGACAGGCACCAAAAGTGGATACCTCTGAGTGGTAGCACAGTGTCGGAATATTGATCCCTGCCTTGCGGATGACAGACAGGACATTTTTTTCATCGGTAAATTCTACCTTTCTACCGTCAATTATCATATGGCCCATAGTGTATCCTCCCTTCTATGCTTCCACATATACTGCATCAAAGTTACAGTTGTCCTTACATGCACCGCATTTGATACAGATGTCGTTATCAATGTGATATGGATGTTTAATCTTACCTGAGATCGCACCTGCCGGACAGTTCTTTGCGCATTTACCGCAGCCAATACAGAACTCAGGGTTGATGTGGAACTGACGAAGAGCAGTACATACTTTTGCACGGCATTTCTTATCGCGGATATGTTCCTCATATTCATCGCGGAAGCGTTTGAGAGTACTGATAACAGGAAGAGGTGCACTCTTGCCAAGTCCGCACAGAGCCATGTTCTGAACCATATTTGCAAGCTCTTCCAGCTCATCCAGATCGGACATCTCACCCTTTCCATCTACGATCCTCTCCAGGATCTCCAGCATACGTTTGGTACCCTCACGGCACGGTACACATTTACCGCAGCTCTCACGCTGGGTGAAGTTCATAAAGAATCTGGCAACCTCAACCATACAGGTATTCTCGTCCATAACTACCAGACCACCAGATCCCATAATCGCATCTAATTTTTTGACAGAATCAAAATCAAGAGGTGCATCCAGCTGGTCAAGGATCAGACATCCGCCGGACGGACCGCCGATCTGGACACCTTTAAATGCGGCGCCACTCTTTAAGCCACCACCGATATCATAGATAATGTGGCGGAGTGTGGTTCCCATAGGAACCTCTATCAGACCGGTATTCTCGATAGAACCGGTCAGTGAGAAGGTTTTAGTTCCGGGGCTTCCCTCTGTACCGATGGTGCGGAACCAGTCTGCTCCCTGAAGAATAATCTTCGGTACATTAGCATAGGTTTCTACATTATTAAGAACTGTAGGCTTACCCCACAGACCTTTCTCTACTGTACGGGGCGGTTTTACACGAGGCATACCTCTGTTACCCTCGATAGATGCGGTAAGTGCCGAACCTTCTCCACATACGAAAGCTCCGGCACCTCTGTTGATATGTAAATGGAAGTTTACACCGGAATTTAAAATATTATCACCTAACAGGCCATATTTTTCTGCCTGTTCAATCGCCATCCTAAGTCTCTTTACAGAAAGAGGATACTCTGCACGAACATAAATATATCCATTCTCCGCACCGACTGCGTAGGCTGCAATAGTCATACCTTCGATCATCTTATATGGATCACCTTCCATGACGGAACCATCCATAAATGCACCGGGATCACCCTCATCACCATTACATACAACATAGCGGGTTTTCTCTGCCTGGCGTGCAACCTGAGACCATTTCTTGCCTGCCGGGAATCCTGCACCGCCACGACCGCGAAGCCCGGATTTAGTTACTTCATCAATAACTTCCTGCGGAGACATGCTTCCCATCACTTTTGCAAGTGCCTGATAGCCTCCCACAGCAATATACTCTTCGATAGATTCCGCATCGATTTTTCCACAGTTTTCAAGAACGATACGTGTCTGTTGATTTAAGAAAGGAATATCATCAGGATGTGGACAGACTGTATTATTATCTCGATAAAACAGCCTCTCTACAGGTTTTCCTTCCAATATAGTTCTCTCCACAATTTCCTTACAGTCTTCCGGCTGTACGTGAACATACTGATAATCATATGGTTCAATTCTCATCAGAGGTCCAAGTTCACATAAGCCCTGGCACCCTGTCTTGATCACGCCTACATGAGGCACATCCTTCTGCATTTCAACTGTTACTCCATCAATTCTCTCACAGAGTACTGACATCTCTTCATAAATCTTCTGCGCTCCGGATGCGATACATCCGGTACCTGAACAGACAAGAACGCGGCAGGTATAAGATTTAATCTGCTCATTTACTTCAGCCTGCTTATTTAACAGGTCTTCTTTACTCTTAATACTCATACGCACTCTCCTCTCAGTTTATTCAAAAGTTCTACAGCTTTCTCAGGAGTCATCTTCGGATGTACTTCATCATTGACAGTCAGTGTGGGGGCAAGTCCACATGCACCCAGACAGGATACTGTTTCTACGGTAAAAAGCATGTCATCTGTAGTGTGTTTCTTGTTGCTCAGTCCAAGTTCCTTCATCAAAGCCTCTTTTACAGGCATGGATTTTCTCACATGACAGGCTGTTCCGTCACACACTTTAATGACATATTTCCCTTTCGGCTCAAAAGAAAAATTCTCATAGAATGTGGCTACACTGTAGGCCTTGGCTTCTTTTACTCCGATTTCTTTCGCTACATAAGTCAGCAATTCTCCCGGCAGGTAACGATATTCCGCCTGAATATCCTGCATGATCGGAATCAGCGATGCTGCTGTACGTCCGTAGTGCTCGATGATCTCATCCGCTTTTCTGTAATAAGACTGGTCTAACATTCGGTTCCCTCCTTAAATAGTAATTTTGATACATCGGTTTTAATATAGTACCGATATATCGATTCCCACGCAGCTTTAGTTATTTTTAACATATGTGCTGTTGATATTATACATTATATAGTTGTTTTGCACAATATCATTTTTGAAATTTTCTGAAATTAATTTATAACAATTTGTTATAGATGTATAGTATTCATAAATGTATATAAATGAAAAGCAATTTCTTTAACAGGGTTGTTAATTTAATAGCAATATCAAAACAAAAAAAGATCATTGAAAAGAATATTATCTTCTTCTCAATGACCTTTCTGGAAATGGCTGCATTATTTAATTTCATGTTCCTCATGGAAATGCTTATATTTTTCTATAAACATCAACAGAAAGCTGATCATAAGGAATCCACAGGAAACCCAGATCATTCTGATTCCATAGCGTATGGACAGATTTCCACCAATGCCGGCACCCAAGGCAAACATAAGGATGATTCCAAAATAATACATCGCCTGTTTTAGCTGTTTTGATTTTTTTTCACGAAAATAAACTGACAACGCAGCTGTACCACTGCGCAAATTACCGATACACATAGTACTTGCATAGGAATATCCGTTTACCTTGCGGAAGGACTGTACCTGCATTGCACAGGCGAAAGATGCCATGGCATTTGCCAGCATATTGTATTCGGTTGGCAGGAAACCTACTGTAAATAAGATCAGGATTTCTGCCAGCAGAACACCCTGTCTCCAGTGGAGCTTCTGCGCATATTTATAATTTGCCTGTATTTTCTCCGCAACCCATACGCCCAGTGCAAAGAAAATAATAGGAAAGAAGTACCCCAGTCCTGCAGTCACTTCCCCTGCCATAAAGTGCTGGCTCATAAGAACGACGTTTCCTGTCTGTGCATTACAGAATACTTCGTTTCTTGCATTATAGGTGTAAGCATCCTGAAAACCTCCTGACAGTGCCAGGAATGCACTGTTTAAAAAGGCTTCCGACATTTGTATTTCGTGTTGATTATGATCTTTCATGATTTTCCCCGTTCAAGTTTATTTGCAGTTATCTCCTGTACGGATAACTGCCTTTATTCTTTTACCGTTTATTTTCAAACATTCGAAATCCGCTGCTTTACTGCGTAAATCGCTGCTTTCTCATGTTTGGCGGGTTCCTTTTTGACCCTGATTATCATGTTATACGTTTATAGGTCAAATGTAAAAGATATAATTCATATTATTGTATATATGATTTTTATATATTGGATACAATATATATATAATTTTGGCTATATAAAGCAACTTCCATATACTGTATGTCTACAGCATATGGAAGTTATTTTTTTATGTATCTGCAGAATTACTTATCTCCGTGTTCTTTGAGATATTCTGCTTTTCCCATCTCATACAGATTATTGCCTTCTGAGTCAATGATGACTACAAGAGGCATATCCTCTACATACAATTTACGAAGTGCTTCTGCTCCCAGATCTTCATATGCGATCAGTTCAGCTTTCTTGATGCATTTTGCAAGAAGCGCACCTGCACCGCCGATAGCTCCGAAGTATACACCATCATATTTCTTCATGGCGTCTACTACTTCCGGAAGGCGGGCACCTTTTCCGATCATTCCTCTTGCTCCCACAGACATCATTGTGGGTGCATAGGCATCCATACGTCCGCTGGTTGTAGGACCTGCAGAGCCGATGACTGCGCCTGGTTTTGCAGGAGTTGGTCCTACATAGTAGATGGTTGCATCTGTAGGATCAAATGGAATTTTTTCCCCTTTTGCAAGGGCCTCACACATTCTCTTGTGTCCTGCATCACGGGATGTATAAATAGTACCTGTTAATAATACCTGATCACCTGCATGGAGAGTTCTTGCCAGCTCTCTAGTAAGTGGAAGTGTAATTTTCTTTCTTTCCATCTCAGATCACCTCCGATTTATGGCGGGTTACATGGCAGTTGATATTAACTGCACATGGCATACCTGCAATATGAGTCGGCATTGTTTCGATATTCAGGCCGATGGCTGTTGTCTTTCCGCCAAATCCCTGAGGTCCGATTCCAAGCTTGTTTACTTTTTCCAGCATTTCTTTCTCAAGATCAGCATAGAACGGATCCGGGTTCTGAGTATCCAGAGGTCTCATCAGTGCTTTCTTTGCAAGAAGTGCACATTTGTCAAAGGTTCCTCCGATACCAACTCCGACTACCATTGGCGGACATGGGTTGGGACCTGCGGTCTCTACTACTTCAAGGATGAAATCCTTGATTCCCTGTAATCCTGCAGATGGTTTGAACATACGGATCTGGCTCATGTTCTCACTTCCGAAGCCTTTGGGGCCTACTGTGATCTTTACCTGATCTCCGGGAACGATTTCTGTGTAGATCATAGCCGGTGTATTGTCGCCTGTGTTTCCACGGCGAACCGGATCCTTTAC
>ERZ857745.2655-NODE-2655-length-18692-cov-3.613511_pt1 | contig 18692 bp, 15 predicted proteins | sample MGYA00519699_ERZ857745 | MGnify/ENA primary metagenome ERZ857745 (study PRJEB31778, sample SAMEA3449357) | human gut metagenome | biome: human gut; feature: human-associated habitat; material: faeces | place: United Kingdom | collected 2010/2012 ...
CGGTGACGCTTGCGGTGCAAGACAACCATATTAACTGCGTTGAGGTGACCCAGGAAGGCGAAACGCAAAGCGTGGGCGGCTTCGAGGCCATTCGCGACGGCAAGTACGCCGCCATGATCGACGCCGAGCAGGGTCCCGATATCGATTGCATTTCGGGCGCGACCATCACCACCGCCGGCGTGCGTCAGGCCACGACCGACGCTCTTATTCAGGCGGGCGCCGACTTGCAGCCCGTGGAAGTAGGCGGCGGCACCACCATCGACAAAGTGCAGAAGGGGGAATAGCCATGGCAGCTCTTGAGAACAAAGGCGTTTCCCGCCGCGATTTCTTGACCGGAGCGGCGGCTTTGGCCGGCGGTTTGGCTGCGGCGAGCGCAATACCGGCGGCGGCGCATGCCGAAGAGGCGGGTGTGATCGGTGACTGGGCGGCCGACGGCAGCAAAGCCGTTGCCGTAGCTCCCTCGAAAGACACGAACGCGAGCGCGTCCGATGGCACATATCGCGAGCACGATGCAGCGGCATTTCCTGCGAACGATGCCACGGCTATCGAGCCCCGCAAAGTTCCCGATGCGTGGGATTACGAATGCGACGTCGTAGTCGTGGGCGCGGGCGGCGGCGGTTTGAACGCTGCGGCGCGTGCGGCCGAACTGGGCGCTTCGGTCATCTGCGTAGAAAGCATGGCGTCATGGGGCGGCAATGCGCAATCGGCCGGCATGTGCGGCATTCTGGGCGGCTATTCGAAGCAGGAAGAAAAGCGCTTCGCATTCCCGAGCTATCCGTTCGACCCCAAAGCGCTCACCGATTGGGCGATGGACGAATACCACTACGCGGCCGACCCGAAGCTCATCTATAAAATCGCGTGCGAAGGAGGCCACTCGCTTGACTGGATGGCCGATTGCGGCGTGAAGTGGCGCTTGGGCGAAGTACCAGTGTACGTTGCGCCGAAGAATTCCACGCTCGACCACCACGTGCTGAAAATGAAAGACGCGACCGACGCCATGTACGATTACGGCGTATCCACGGGCGTTGAATTCATTTTCCGTTGCCCCGCCGAGGCGCTTGTGCAAGACGAAACGGGCCGTATCGTGGGCTTGGTCGCCAAGCAAGATTTCCAGCACGAGGTTTATATCCACGCGTCTAAGGGCGTCATTCTTACCGCGGGCGGCTTCTGCAACAACAAAGCCTTGCTCGATCGCTACATTCCCACGGCGGCCATGGGCTGCGCGTCGAGCTATCTCGTCGGCGGCGAAACGGGCGAATGCTTCCGCATGGGCTTGGGCGTTGGCGCCGATGTGTCGGGCTTCAACAGCTCTGCGAGTTTCGATGGCGGCGTCGATTGGCAGGCTGAAGGCGGGCAATGGGCGCGCTTCCTTTACGACGGTATGACGCAGCTCTCGCGTCAGCCGTGGCTCACCATCGATCGTGCTGGCAATCGTTTGCGTTATATGGACAGCCGTGTGGGCGAAGACGGTGCGAACGCGATTTACGCGCTGGGCGACTTGGCGACCATTCAAATGGTGCCTCCTGGGCATCGCTCCTACATCATTTTCGATGCGAATTACGAAGACCACCTGGCGGGCTTCGCGCAGGAACATTGCCGCAAGCTCATCACGCCCGATTTGGAGCAAATCGACAAGGTGCCCGAGCATTACCGCGATTGGCACCACGGTGTGCAAGACGCCATCGATGCCGACGTGCTCAAGCGCCGCGATACGCTTGAGGAGCTCGAGGCCGATTTAGGCTTCGCGAAAGGCGTGCTCACCGATGCTGTTGCGAAGTGGAACGAATGCTGCGAAAAGGGCGAGGACGACTTCCTCTATCCCATGCCTCCTGAATGGCTCCATGCCATTACTACGCCGCCGTTCTATGGCTGCCGCATTGGCGGAAACCTGTACGGCACTAAGGCGGGCCTGCTCATCAACGACCAAATGCAGGTCGTGGGCACCAATGGCCTCGTGATTCCCGGCCTGTATGCGGGTTGGCATACCGCTGGCGGCGCATGCGGCGAGAACTCCTATATCGGCGATCCTATTCTTGGTTCGCTTATGGGCGATGTGGGCTTGGCATTCTGCGGCGGGTATTTGTGCGGAACGTCGGTCATCGACAACGAGTTTTAGGGAGGCCTGACATGAAAACCCAAATGAAGGCCATGGCCAGGCCGTATGTGACCTTGTTCGGAATGGCTCTTATCGTGGCCGTTGTGGCGCGCATCGGCTTGGGTATTATGGATGCCACAGGCGCGCCTGCCTACGACTACATTTCGGCGAGCGATGTCGCCATTCTTGACACGATTTGCTCCATTCTCACGGGTTCGGCGTTCGTGGCGTTCATGTTCGCCGCCTCGCTCGCACTCACGCTTTCGGTTGCGGGCGTGGCTTTGTATGCGGCGATCGCTCGTCGCGAGGGTGGCCAGGCCAGCGCGGCAAGCGCGTTTCTGTGGGGATGGGCTACGGCGCTCGTCGCAATCGTATGCCTGGTTATTGTTGGAGGCGGCATTCTGTCGGCCGTGCAGGTTGGCTCTATGAGCTCGAAGCTTCCCGGCACGGGCGTGCTCGTGGTTGCCGCAATCGTATTTGCCGCATTTCTTGGAACGCTGCTTGGTGCAGCGTCTATGGTTGCCGTGGCGTGCGTGCGACGCGCGAAAACGTCGAAGCGTGCCTGCGTGAACCTGCTTGTGGCGTGCGCGGTGTGCGGTTTGGCGGTCATGGTGCTCACGGTGGGCACGTTCTCTACGCTCAATCACGTGAACATCGATACCTCGGCGCTCGGCATATGGTTCGCCGCCGATGCGATTGTGAACATCGCTATGCTGCTTGCTGCAAGCCGTTTCGCGAAATAAGCCTGTCGCTTGATGCCGCTTGAGGGCTGTCGCTTTAGTGGGCTCGGGCGCATGGCGGTGAGAGTCGTCGCAGATTCGTCGAAAAACAAAAGCTGCAGAGACGGCAGCTCGCGTCAGTTGGGTATGGTTCGCGACAATACATTGGGCGGAAGGTATGCACGCCCTCCCAAGCGAGTCCGCATGCGGGCTCGCTTTTTTGTGCGATAACGCTGCGGCGTGTTCGGCGATAGGAGGGAGACAGCTGCTATTTCTTGCCGAAAAAAAGAAAACCCGCATCATGCGGGTTCGAGGAAAATCGGAATGGTGCCCCAGATAGGATTCGAACCTACGGCTTTCTGCTCCGGAGGCAGACGCTCTATCCCCTGAGCTACTGGGGCACATCGCAGTCGTTCATTATACGCTAAAATGTCTCTCGCGAGAAAGAGGAACTATGCCAGAAACTATTACCATCGATCGCCTTGCCTATGGCGATGCGGGCATCGGCCGTGCGGAAAATGGCAAAACCGTATTCGTGAACGGCGCGTGCCCGGGAGATGTCGCCTTGGTCGAAATCGATCGCGACAAGGGCAATTTCTGCGAAGGCCACGTGGTCGAGCTCGTTGCGCCGTCGCCCGACCGAGTGCTGCCGGCATGCCCGCTTGCGAGCGTATGCGGCGGTTGCGGTTGGCAACATATATCTTACGAGCGTCAGCTTGCTGCGAAGCGCGATGCCGTGGTGTCGCAGCTGCGTCGCATCGGCGGCTTCGATGCGGAGCGCGCCGAGCGCATCGTTGGCGCATGCGTGCCGTCGAAGCGGCAAATGGAATATCGCAACAAGCTCGAGTTCAGCTGCGCTTTCGATGCGAAGCAGGGCTTCCAAATGGGCTTCCATCAAAAGGGAAGCGACAAAATCCTTGCCGCCGACGCATGCCCGCTTGCGCATAAACAAGCCCAAAAAACGCCGAAGGCTCTGCGCGGCGCTCTACGCTATCTCACGGGTCGCGAAGATTTAGGCATCCATCGCGTAGGCGTGCGCCATTCTCACCGTTCGGGCGATTTGGAAGTGGCTTTGTGGACGACGCCCGGTCCGTTTCCGCGCAATGCCGTGGCGAAAACCCTGTCCACGGCCGTGAAAGCTTCGTCAATCGTGCGCGTGATGACGGCCGATGCGGGCAGCGCGCGCAAGCTCAAGGGCCTCGAGATTCTCGATGGCCGCGGTTTTTGGCGCGAAACCGTCGCAGGCATTGAACACGGCGTGAGCGCGCCCTCGTTCTTCCAGGTGAACACGCCTCAGGCCGACAAACTGGTGCAGCTTGCCCTTGACGGCCTCGAGCTCGATGAAGATTGCGTTGCGGCCGACCTGTTCTGCGGCGTGGGCACCTTCACTATTCCGCTCGCGAAGCGCTGCGGCGGCGTGTACGCCGTGGAGTCGTATGGCTCGAGCGTGCGCAATTTGCGCCACACCGTTGAGCAGGAAAACGTCGATGTCGAGGTTATTGGCGGCGACGCGACGCGTGAGCTGCCCGAACTCGGTGAGCTTGACGCGCTCATCGTCGATCCGCCTCGAAGTGGCCTCGCGAAAGAAATTATCGGCTCCATCGCCGAGGCGGCGCCCTTGCGCGTGGCGTATGTGAGCTGCGACCCAGCTACGTGGGCGCGTGACGTAAAGTTGCTCGAAGCGGCCGGCTTTGAGCTTTTGCAAGCAACGCCTGTCGATATGTTCCCGCAGACCTTCCATGTCGAGACGGTTTCGATTTTCGCGAATAAGAACCAGTAAAACGGCCGATTTATATGAGGCTGCCATGTGCGCCTCAGAAGGAAAAAGCCCCAGCTACGCCCGCGCGAATGCTCTTATTTGCGCGGGCGCTTCGCATATGGGGGAGCCACTCTCGGCGTTGGCGCTCGCCTTCGCGTGCTCGAGCGTCCGCCCTTTTTTCAGGTTCGAGGCGTTTTCGTGCTGGAATTCCATCGAGTTCATGAGCAATTTTTATGGCGCAGGCCTGCAAAAAGCCATTGAGCGGTATCATACAAAAGCTTATGTGCTGCCGAACGCGGCAAAAGAGGCGCCGCTTGCAGCAACGATGCTTCGACTTCGCGCCGATTACCGGCGCCAGACGCAGTTTCAACGCACGATAAAGAAGGAGTTATCGACTATGGCACTGTATACCCCCGAGTATCAGCCCAACGGCAAGGAAATCGCCGTCATCAAAACCTCCAAGGGCGACATCCGCGTGCAGCTGGCGGGCAAGGACGCCCCCATCCACGTCGGCAACTTCGTCGAGCTTGCCACCAAGGGCTTCTACGACAACCTGAAGTTCCACCGCTACGTGCCGGGCTTCGTCATCCAGGGCGGTTGCCCCAACACGCGCGACCTTGATACCGACCAGGTCATCGCCGCTGCCGGCAATCCCTTCGCCGGCCTCGGCACCGGCGGCCCGGGCTACTGCATCAAGGAGGAGTACTCCACCAACCCCAACAACCACCATGCCGACGGCGCGCTGGCCATGGCCCGCAGCCAGAACCCCGATTCCGCGGGTTCGCAGTTCTATCTGTGCCTGGGCGCCCAGCCCATGCTGGACAGCGGCTACACCGTGTTCGGCCAGACCATCGAGGGCATGGACGTCATCGCCCAGCTTCGCGTCGGCGATGTGATCGAGGGCATCGAGATCGAGAACGCCGCCGAATAACCTGCTAACCGCAGCATTCCGAAGCGTACAAGATAGCGAAGGATCCAGATGAACAACCAGTTATTCCAGCAAGCCCGCGCAGCGTATGCGCAGAAGGACTTCCAAGGCGCCTTGGAAGTCTACCAGCAGTGCTTGCAGGACGAGGCCAGCCCCCTCGCCCCCGGCGAGATGGGCCAGCTGTACCACCAGATGGGCAACTGCCTGGTGAAGCTCAAGCAGCCCAACGAGGCAATTCAGGCCTACGGCCAGGCCGTGGCCGACGAGGCCTACGACGCCCGCGGCGGCGTGCATTACAACCTGGGCATGGCCTATGCCGCCCTGCACGACTACGAGGACGCCGTTGCCAACTTCGAGGCGGCCGCTTCCGATGCGAAGTACGATTCCGCCTACAAGGCCTACACGGGCATGGGCAACGCGCTTTTGAAGATGGGCAAGACCGCCGAGGCCGGCGTGGCGTTCCGCAACGCCGCCCTTGACGAGGCCAACCCCGATCCCACCAAGGCCCTGCTGAACCTGGGCGTGTGCTTCATGGCCCTCAATCGCGCCGCCGATGCGGTGTCGTCCTACGAAAGCGCCCTGCAGTTCGACATGCAGCCCGAGATGCGCAACCGCCTGTACGCCAACCTCGGCCAGGCCTACGTCGCAACCGGCCAGATGCAGAAGGCCGTCAACGCCTTCGAGGAGTCCATCGCCGACAAGACGTATTTCCTGTCCGATTCCGCAAGCGTCGATTACCAGCGCGCGGTGGCGGCCGTTGCCCAGGGCACGTCCGAGATCACGCAGGTCATGGCCCCGGTTTCGGTGCCTGGTGGCGCAGCTCCCTCCGATTCGGCCGATCTTTCCGGGATCGATGTGGCAGCTGACGGCTCCGGCATGTATGCCGAGCAGGATCCTTATGCCGCTCAGCAGGCCGCCGACCCGTACTACTACGGCGATCCCTATGCCGCCGATGCCGGCCAGTACGGCGCGGCAGCGGGCGACGATCGCTTCTTCAGCGCCTCCGACGAGGAGCTTGAGCAGTGGTCCAAGGGCGTTGCCAAGCGCGATCGCAAGCGTCGCAACGTCGGCCTGAAGATCTTCGTCGTCATCATCCTGCTTGTGGTGGTGGCCTTCGGCGGCGCTCTGTTCATGTACACGCAGGGTTGGGGCTATCCCAGCCAGGACAGCGTGGCAACGCAGCTGTTCGCCGATCCCGATAACGCTTCGGCGCTGTATTCCGCCGAGGTCAGCGACACGTCGGCCGCTTCCATGACCAACTCGCTGGTGAAGGACTCCGCTCCTTCCATCAATGCTGTGGAGAAGTCCATGACCGATTCCACCGTGTACGTCACCGCTGAAACCGACGGCGGCGGGCAGATGCAGTACAAGGTATCCATGGTTCGTGACCTCATCGGTTGGAAGGTAAGCAACGTGGAGCTGTATTTCCCCAGCCAGAACTAACGGCTTGATGCGCATATCGGGCATCGAGGCCGCAACCAAGGTAACCTGCGCCCGCGGAAACGGGCGCTTGGGATAAGAGATAAGAAGAAAGGTACCAATCATGGCTATCCAGAAGACCTACAGCATGATCAAGCCCGACGGTGTGCGCAACGGCCATATCGGCGAGATCGTCAACCGCTTCGAGCGTGCCGGCCTGACCGTCGAGCGCATGGAGCTGGGCATGGTGACGCTTGACCAGGCCAAGGCCAACTACGCCGAGCACGAGGGCAAGCCGTTCTACGACGGCCTCATCTCCTACATCACCTCCGGCCCGGTTGTGAAGATGGTCATCTCCGGCGAGGGCGCCGTCGCCAAGGTGCGCACCCTCATGGGCGCCACTAATCCGGCTGATGCTGCCCCCGGCACGATTCGCGGCGACTTCGGCCTGATTATGGATGAGAATGTTATTCACGGCTCCGACTCCCCGGAGTCCGCTGAGCGCGAGATCGGCATCTTCTTCGCATAAGCCGACCGGCATCCTGCAACTGTGGAGGCCCTTTGCCCGCTCAAGCGGGCAGGGGCTTTTTCTTTGGGCGGGATGTTGAGATACTGTTCGCGCGTGTTGCCGTCGGTACGTTGCCTAAAGAGGGTGGCCGTGCCGCCTGCAAGCGCCCCGCGGTTCGCCGTGCAGGTGCTTGCGATATCGGAGCCCGCAATGCCGTAAGACGAGAAACGGATGAAACATGCTCTATCGAGTTTTCGACGCCGCGGAGCTACCCGCATTGGTGTCGGCATTCATGGACGGCTACGAGGTCGTGGCCCCTGTGAAGCGCGGTGCGCACTATTCGTTCGAGGCCATCAGCTCGCCTGACGAGATGGACCTGGCCTACGACACCACGTTGGCATCGCCGAAGCGCTACTTCCTTCCTCCCACCGAAACGCTCATGCGTTACAACGCCGCCACCAATGAGGTGGCCGATTTCCAGGAGGAAGTGGTCCCGCGCGTGATCTTCGGCGCCCATGCGTGCGACATCAACGCCATCAACCGTTTGGACCTGGTGTTTAGCGACGGGCGTTATCCCGATCCGTACTATAAGGCCCGCCGCGCCGCCACGTTGATCGTGGGCGTGTCGTGCAGCCCCGACTCCGATTGCTTCTGCAACCTATGGGATGCCGACGAGGCGCGTTTCGGCTACGACCTGTTCCTTCATCGCCTGGGCGATAAGTTCCTGGTCAGCATCTCCAGCGTTGAGGCCGCCAACATCCTGGAGTCCGCCGTCGACCTGCGCGATGCCACCAACGAGGACCGTATCGAGTTCCGCCATGCCACGCGTGCGCGCCAGGCGGCGTTCAATCCTGACATCCCCGAGATCCAGGACGTGGCCATGCTCATGGACGCGTTCCACTCCGACCCGTTTTGGGAGGAGCTGGGCAGCAAGTGCCTGGCTTGCAACGCCTGCGCCGCCGTGTGCCCGACGTGCTTCTGCTTCGATATCCAGGACGTGCTCGACCCCGACGGGCAAACCGGCGAGCGTCAACGCATCTGGGATGCGTGCACCTCGCCGCAGTTCGCCGTGGTGGCAGGTGGGCATAACTTCCGACCCACGGGCCGCGAGCGCGTGCGTCACCGCATGTATCACAAGCTCAACGGCTTTTTAGCAACTTACGACCGCATGCTGTGCGTGGGCTGCGGACGCTGCGTGAAGGCGTGCAAGGCCGACATCAACCCCATTCGCGTGCTGGAGTTCTTCGAGAAGAAGGGGGCCGAAGGTGCCTGCTAACACCGATTTCAACCCCGTGGTCGTATCGCCGTATCACGATGAGCCGGCAGCCATGACGGGCCAGGAGCTCATGGCCGCCAACCCGTATCGCCCGTGGCCGGCGCGCATCACGTCCATCACCGAGCTGACGGCAACCGAGAAGCTGTTCGAGTTCCGTCTGATCGACGAGCGCATCCGCGAGGCGTTCCGCCATGAGCCGGGCCAGTTCGTTGAGCTGACCATCTTCGGCGTGGGCGAGGCTCCCATCTCCATTTCGTCGAGCCCCTCCAAGCGTGGCTTCATCGAGCTGTGCGTGCGCCGTGCCGGCCGTTTCACCGAGGCGCTGCACAAGATGCAGTGCGGCGACATCGTGGGCATCCGCGGGCCTTTCGGCCGCGGCTTCCCGTTCGAGGAGATGAAGGGCCACGACATCCTGCTGGTTGCCGGCGGCCTGGGCATCGCGCCGCTTCGCAGCCTCATCAACAACATCCATGACGAGCGCAGCGACTTCGGCAAGGTAACCATCATCTACGGTTCGAAGAACCCCTCCGAGGTCATGTTCCGCAACCAGTTCGAGATGTGGCGTCACCGCAAGGACTTCGACCTGTACTTGACCGTTGACAACCCCGACGACACGTGGGATGGCGAAGTGGGCCTGGTCACCAAGCCCTTCGAGCATCTTGAGATCAGCCCGGCGAACACCTTCGGCGCGGTGTGCGGCCCGCCGGTGATGTATCGCTTCGTGGTCGCCGAGATGCGCAAGAAGGGCATCAGCTACGACCATATCTACATGAGCTTCGAGCGCCACATGAAGTGCGGCATGGGCAAGTGCGGTCACTGCCAGATCGGGCATCAGTACTGCTGCATCGACGGGCCCGTGTTCAACTATTGGGAAGCGAAGAACATCCAGGGGTCGATGTAGATGGGAGGCACGAACATGGGATGCGGAAACGATGAGCGCCAGGCGCGCGACCTTCCGCGCGTTGTGGTGGTCGGGCTTGCCAGCTGCTTCGGGTGCCAGCTTCAGATCACCAACGTCGAGGAGCACCTGATCGACGTGCTCGGCCAGATCGACCTGCGTTATTGGCAGCTGGCTTCCAGCGAGCCCATGCCGGAGGAGTTCGACGTGGCCGTCATCGAGGGTGCCGTGACCACCGAGGAATCCGAGGCCACCGTGCGCAAGCTGCGCGAGCGTGCCAAGTGCGTCATCGCCTTGGGCGCCTGCGCCGCAACGGCGGGCATCCCTGGCATCGCGTCGCGCAATTTCTTCAAGCGCCCGAGCCAGGTGTACAAGGACGTGCCGGCGGCATGCGGCTCCATGGTGGTGCCGCGCCCGGTGGGCGCGGTCATCGATGTCGACTATACGGTGCGCTGCTGCCCGATCGACACCATGGATTTCATCGACGTGCTGCAGCGCGCGCTGTACGGCTCGAACAAGTTCGACCGCACGGGCACCATGTGCGGGCAGTGCAAGCGCAACGGTACCGACTGCTTCTTCGACCAGGGCCAGCTGTGCCTGGGCCTGGTGACGGTGGCCGGCTGCGGCGCGAAGTGCGTGAACCTTGGGCGGGCGTGCAACGGCTGCCGCGGGCTTTCCCCCGACGCCAACCTTGAGGCCGCGCGCGCCGCGTGCGAGCGCGCGGGCGTGGACCCGGACGATTTCGACGAGGCGCTGGCGCTGTTCAACCAGGTTGAACGCGTGCAGTCGGCGCGCGAATAGGAGGCGAATCGATATGACGAGAACCGCCATTTCGGTAGACCATATCGCCCGCGTTGAGGGCCATGGCAACGTGCATCTGTCCATTAAAGACGGTGCGGTGGAAACGTGCGAGATGAACGTGGTGGAGCCGGCGCGCCTGTTCGAGTCCATGGTGGTGGGCCGTAAGTTCGCCGATGTACCGTATATCGCCAGCCGCGTGTGCGGCATCTGCTCGGCAAGCCACGTTATCACCGACATCCTGGCCATCGAGCGCATCTTCGGCGTGGAGGTCACCGACCGCACGCGCGCGCTGCGCGAGCTGCTGGTGTACGGCAGCTATCTGCAAAACCACGCGTCGCACCTGTTCGTGTTCGCAGCGCCCGATTTCCTGGATATGGCAAGCGTGTTCCCGCTGGCCAAGGCCAACCCCGAGCTGTTCGACCAGGCGCTGGGCCTGAAGTCGTTGGGCAACCAGCTGTGCAACCTGGTGGGCGGGCGCTCCATCCACCCGATCACCGCGGTGGTGGGCGGCTTCACCCACGAGCCGTCGCGTGATGAGTACCTGGCCATGGCCGACAAGCTGGACGCCGAGCGCGAGTTCGCCCGTGCGGTGGTCGACCTGTTCAACGGTTTCACCGTTCCCGATATCGCCACCCAGGGCGACATGATGGCCATGGTAGCCGAAGGCCGCTACCCGGTGGCCGACAGCCGCTGGGCGCGCTTCTTGGATGCGGGCGTCACGTTCGATGCCGATAGGGCTTGCGAGCAGGTCGAGGAATACGAGGTGTCGCATTCCGCGGCGCTGTTCGCCCGCTGCAGGCAGACGGGGAAGACCTACTTCACCGGCGCGCTGGCGCGCATCAACGCGTCGTGGGGCGCGCTTTCGCAGGAGGCGAAGGTTGCAGCTGCCAAGGCCGGCCTGCGCCCGCCCGAGCGCAACCCGTTTTTGAACAACGTCGCCCAGGCGGTTGAGGTGCTCGATGCGCTGGGACGTTGCGCCGACCTGTGCCGCAAGCTCGCCGAGCCCGACGCTCCGTTCGAGGGCGGCAGCGCCCCGGTGCCGTTCGAGGTGCGCGCGGGCGTGGGCACGGGCTTCACCGAGGCGCCGCGAGGCACGGTGTTCCATCAGCTCGAGCTCGACGACGCCGGCCGCGTGGTGCACGCCACCATCATGACCCCCACGGCGCAGAACTGCGCGAACCTGGAGGCAGACATGCGCGTGCTGGCCGAGAAGCTCATCGCCGACGGCGCGGAGGCGCCGGAGGTGCGCGTCGAGGTCGAGAAGCTCGTGCGAGCCTACGACCCCTGCTTCAGCTGCAGCGTGCACTAGGGAACCGAATAGTGCGAACGAAGGCGGCCCGCGAAATGCGGGCCGCTTGGCGCATCGGCGAAGTATGCCGCCAGGCTTTTCCCTCACCGTCCCTAATGCGTACCCCTGATGGATTTCCATGCGCAGGGAAACCGGGTAAAATCGCCTGTGATAGAATCTGATTTCACTAGAAACGTAGCACAAGGGGTTTGCCTACATGTCATTCTTGGATTTCTTCTCGGGTCTCACCGGTCAGATGTCGTGCGACATGGCCATCGACCTCGGCACCGCGAATACCCTGGTCGCCATTCCCGGCGAAGGCATCGTCGTCAACGAGCCTTCCGTCGTCGCAATCGAGAAAAGCACCCACCGTGTCCTGGCCGTCGGCCACGAGGCGAAGAACATGATCAACCATACGCCCGATGCGTTCTCAGCCGAGCATCCGCTGCATGACGGCGTGGTGGCAGATTACGACGTCACCGAGGCTATGATCAGCGCGTTCATCAACAAGGCCGCGCCGCGCAAGTACCCGTGGCAGGCCAAGCCCCGCATCGTCATCTGCATCCCTTGCGGCGCCACCTCCGTTGAGAAGCGCGCCGTGTTCGAGGCCGCCGTGCAGGCTGGTGCCCGCCAGGCGTACCTGATCGAGGAGCCCATGGCCGCTGCCATGGGCGCCGACCTGCCCGTCACCGAGCCTACCGGCTCCATGGTCGTCGATATCGGCGGCGGCACCACCGAGGTGGCCGTCATCTCCTTGGGCGGCATCGTCACGTCCTCTAGCCTGCGCTTGGCCGGCAACCGCATGGACGAGGCCATCGCCATGCACCTGCGCGACCTTCTGGGCATCAAGATCGGCGAGCGCACCGCCGAGATCATCAAGATCAAGATCGGCTCCATCCTGCCGTTCGAGGACGGCCGCGAACGCGACATGATCATCTCCGGCCAGGACGTCATCACCGAGCAGCCCAAGGAAGTCACCATCCAGTCCGAGGATGTCCGTCAGGCGCTCATCGCCCCGTGCGAGGAGATGGTGGTGCACATTAAGGAGACGTTCAAGAAGACCAACCCCGACTTGGCGTCGGACATCATCCAGAACGGCATCCTGCTCACCGGCGGCGGCGGCCTGCTTTCCGGCTTGGACCGCTACCTTACCGATAAGCTGGAAATCCCCGTGTGGGTGAGCGAGACGGCTTTGACGAACGTGGTCATGGGCTGCCTGAAGGTTCTCGAAACCCCGCAGGCGCTCAAGCAGACGCTCATGCGATCGAAATAGGACAGCCTCAACGTTATGGCTCTTAATTTTCAACAACAAAGCTCGGCGCTTATGCGCCGAGCGCTGCTTATAGGCTTGATTGCGGCCAGTATCATCATGGTCACGGCTTATAGTCGTGAAGGTTCGGCCGGCCCGCTGCACACGCTGCAGTCTGCGGTGTCGGGCGCCGTCAGCCCGCTGCGCATCGTGGGCGGCTCGGTGGAGGCCGCAACCTCCACGGTTGGCGATACCATGGAGAACATCACGGCCGACCAGAACACCTTGACGGGCTTGCGCGAGTACAACAGCCAGCTCGAGCAGCAATATGCCCAGATGGAAGAATATAAGCAGGAAGCGCAGCGCTTGCAGAAGCTGCTCGATTTGAAGGACAACTACCAGATCGAGGGCACGGGTGCGCGCGTCATCGGCCGAAGCTCCGAGGCGTGGAGCCAGACGGTCATCATCAACAAGGGCACAAACGAGGGCATCTCCACCGGTCAAACGGTTATCGGGACTTCCGGCGTGGTGGGCCAGGTGGTGTCGGCCAGCGGAAGCACCGCAACGGTGCGCTTGCTCACCGACCCGCAATCCGGCGCCGCGGCCATGGTGCAGTCCAGCCGCGCCGAGGGCATCCTGCGCGGCAGCCTGATCGGCCTTCTGTATCTTGAGGACCTGGATGCCGACGCCGAGGTGAACGTCGGCGACGTCATCGTCACCTCAGGTTTGGGCGGAAGCTACGCACGCGGCCTTATCATCGGCACGGTGGTGAAGGTGGACGCCCAGCAGGGCGATACCAGTCGCCGCATCGTGGTCTCCCCGAACGATTCCATCGACACGCTCGAGGACGTGCTGGTGGTCTCCAGCGTGGGCGCATCAGATGACGACGATTCGGATTCCAACAGCTCTTTGAGCAGCTCCGCTTCCGCAAGCGGCTCGAGCAGCTCCTCGTCGAGCTCGAACGGCTCTAACAACTCCGGCAACGGCGATTCATCCAACGAAGGGGGGCGTTAGCCATGGGCGAGAAGAACAACCTGGTGCTGGTGGTGGGCGCTATCGCGGCGTTCGTTCTCCAGATCGCCCTGGCCCCGGCCGTGGCGCTGTTCTCGGCGCAGCCGAACTTCCTGCTGGCCTATGCGCTGGTCGTGGCCATCGTCATCCCCACGCAGGCAGGTCCTGTGCTGCCGTTTATCATGGGCTTGCTGTACGACCTCACGGGCACGGGCCCGGTGGGCGGCATGGCGCTTCTGCTGGTCATCGCATGTTTTTTGGCCTCCCGCGTGTTCTCTCTCATGGATAACGACACGCTGTTCATGCCGCTTGCCATTTTCACGGCCTGCGCGCTTCTGGCTGAGCTTTCCTACGGCATGTTGCTCATGGCGTGCGGGCTTGCCGCCAACCCTCTGGAGGCGCTGTTCACCCGCGCTCTTCCGTGCGCGCTGTACGACTGCGCCGTGGGCCTGGTGGTCTACTTCGTCATGGCGCGGCTGCTTGCCGGTGGCGCCCAGGACCGCGGTCTGCGCACGCCAAAATTGCGATAGGGGGCGCCATGTTCGCAGCTATCGTAGCCGGCTTCGTGGCCCTATTGGTGGTCGCCGCCATCCTGGTGGCGGTCTATGCGGTGCTTCGCAGCCGGAAGACCGAGAACGTCAGCGTCAAGCGCGATGTTCGCTCCATCCAGTCGGTTGGCGTGAGCAGCTCGCTTCCCGATTCCCACCGTGTGCCGGCAGGCGGCGTTGCCCGCGGAGGAACGCCCGCTCAGCCGGTGGCAAACCCCGGCGATAACTTGAAAAGCCGATTCACCGCCATGGGCGTTGTGGCGGGCCTTATCTTCGGCACGCTGGCCACGAAGCTGTTCAGCATGCAGGTGCTTGCCGGCGAATCATTCAAGAAGGAGTCCGAGGACAACCAGTACACTACGGTGTACACGCCTGCGCCGCGCGGCTATATCTTGGATGCCGACGGCAACGTCATCGTGAAGAACCGCACGTCGCTGACGGTGCTCGCCGAGCCTGACGTCGCCAACGACCATGACGTGGTCGCCCGTCTGTCCACGGTGCTGGGCGTACCGACCGGCATCGTGCGCAAGCGCATCGCCGATGCGACGAGCGGCGCGCAAAGCCAGCGCGTGGTGGCAAGCGACGCCAGCATGCGCAACGTCGCCTTCATCGCCGAGCATGCCGATGCGTTTCCGGGCATCACCGTGCAAACGCGAACGGTGCGCGATTACCCCCATGGCGCCCTTGCGGCGCATGCGGTGGGCTATACCGGTAGCGTGACCAGCGATGATATCGCAAGTGTGGCCGAAGGCCGCGACCTTGAGCTGGGCGACTCGGTGGGTCGCAGCGGCATCGAGCAGATGTACGACAACCTGCTTGCCGGCGACCATGGCGAGCGCAAGGTCATGGCGGACGCGCAGGGCAACGTGGTGGAAGTGGTCAGCGAAACGCAGCCCGTCAAGGGCTCTGATGTGCATACCACCCTGAAATCGCATGTGCAGTATGTGGCTGACAAGGCGCTCGCCGATATGATCTGCCCCGATGGCGGCGCCATCGGATCGGGCAAGGGCACGGGCGGCGCGGTGGTGGTCATGGACGTCACCGATGGAAGCATCGTGGCGCTTTCCAGCTATCCCACGTTCACGCCCACCACGTTCGTGGGCGGCATCACGCAAGACGAGCTTGACCTGCTGCAATCCTCGGCCGCGTTCAGCCCGCTGCTCAACCGCGCCATCCAGGGCACCTATCCGGCAGCATCCACGTACAAGACGTTCACCGGCTTGGCGGCGCTTGAAAACGGCATGGCCACGGCAACCGAGACCTGGGACTGCTCCGGCAGCTGGGACGGTTTCGGCTCGGGCGATGTTCAGAAGTGCTGGAAGAAACAGGGCCATGGCACGCTCGACTTCCGCGGCGGCATCGTCAATTCCTGCGACACCGTGTATTACGATATCGGATACAAGTTCTGGGATGCCGCTGCGAACAAGGGCAAGTCGGCAACGTTGCTGCAGGATTTCCTGAAGCGCTACCGCTTGGATCAAACCACCGGCATCGATCTTAACGGCGAAACCTCGGGGCGCATCCCCACGCCCGAATGGAAGCAGGAATACTTCCGCGACACTCCCGAGGATGCCCAGTGGAAGGGCGGCGACTATACGAACATGTGCATCGGCCAGGGCTACGTGCTGGTCACGCCCATGGAGATCGCGGTGGCTTATGGCGCCATCGCATCGGGCAACATCGTCAAGCCGCATCTGCTCAAAGAGGTGCGCAACGCCGGCGGCGATGTGGCGCTTACGTATCAGCCGCAGGTTCTGGACACGCCTGACGTCTCCATGGCCGACCTTGCCGTGGTGCGCAATGCGCTTCGCGGAGTGACCACTGACAACGAGGAGATCGCCAAGCTGTTCAACGATCAAGGTATCGACCCGGATACGGTTGCGTGTAAAACCGGTACGGCCGAATACACTGATATGGAGGATACGGCTTGGTTCGCCTGCTATGCCCCCTATGACGACCCGAAGTACGTGATCGCCTGCGTCGTCGAGCACGGCGGCGGCGGTTCATCGGTAGCGGCTCCGATCGGTGCGCAGGTCATGGCCGCGGCGCTTTCGTCGACCAACGCCTCGGATGGGGAGGTCGGCGATATCGCGGGTTCCTCGGGCAAGTCGGAAGCCGGCGCCGGCAAGGGCACGTCGAGCGGACGTTCGGACTAACGGGAAGGAGGCGCTATGGCGCAGTTACCGCAAATCGATTCGCTTCGCCGTCCCAACGCGGCGGCATCAGCTGCATCCAAGCCGCGCCGTTTCCCGTGGCTGCACCTGCCGCTTGCCATCGTGATCACGTTGCTGGTGGGATACGGCTTGATCATCGTGTATTCCGCCGTCCGCGCGGACGGCGATTACCAGTACAGCCGCCAGCTCGGCGGCGTTGCCGTGGGTTTGGTTTTCATGATCTTGGTGTGGCGGTTCGATTATCGGCGCTTGTCGGATTACACCACGCTGTTCCTTATCATCAATGTGGTGCTCATCATGTCGCCGCACATACCGGGGCTCGGCACCGATGCCGGCATGGGCGCGAGAAGCTGGATCAAGCTGGGCATGCAGATCCAGCCCGGCGAGTTCGCCAAGATCACCGTCATCCTCATGGATGCCGCGGTCATGGCGCGCTACGGCGGCAACCTGGACGATCCGCGCGAGTATGTGAAGGCCTTGGGCATCATGATGGTGCCGTTTCTGTGCATCATGACGCAGCCCGACCTGGGTACCGGCCTGGTGTATCTGTGCATTGCGGCGTTCGCCCTGGTCATGGGGGGCGCTAACACGAAGTACCTGCTGATAACGCTTGGATTGTTCGTGGCCGCCGTCGTGGCGGTGTTCGCCATAGACGAGGTCATCAAATCGTCCACGGGCGAGTACAAGCTGCTCAAGCAATATCAGCGAAACCGCTTGCTCGTGTTCATGGACCAGTCCGGCACGGCAACCACCGATGAAGGCTACAACCTGCAGCAGGCGAAGGTCGCCATCGGCTCGGGCGGCCTGTTCGGCAAGGGCTTGTTCCAGGGCACGCAACATTCGTTGGGCCTTCTCCCCGAGGCGCCCACCGACTTCATCTTCTGCGTGCTTGCCGAGGAGCTCGGATTTTTGGGCGCGCTCGTGCTGCTCGGTTTGTACATCGCGTTGGTTTTGATAAGCTTCCGTATAGCCCGCAGCTCCGGCGACCTGTTCGGCATGGTCATCGTGATGTGCGTCGTGGGCATGTGGTTGTTCCAGATCTTGGAGAACATCGGCATGGACTGCGGCCTGATGCCCATCACGGGCATCCCGTTGCCGTTCATGAGCTACGGATCGTCGTTTATGGTGGTGAACTTCGTCATGCTGGGCATGATCGGCTCGGTGTGGTCCCATAACGCGACGCTCAAGCAGCATTAAACGAAAGGATGCCCTATGCAGCTTCCTGTTGATATCGGCGCGCTGTTGGAAGAGGCCGTTAGCGTAGAGGCCGCCCGCGCCACGCCGCTTTCGGTAAGCGTCTATGTGGACGAAACGGCGCCTGGCGATGTTGCCGCGCACGTGCGCCAGGCGTTCGCCAGCGCCTCCGATACGGCGCGCGTTTCGCTCATCTACCTGGATGGACGCGAGTTCGCGCCCAGTTCCGGCGACGATATGGCCTGCATTGTCGCGGGCCTGGACGAGAACGTGGGCGCCTATGCCCGCGCTTGCCGCAAGGCCGGGGTGCCCGCGATGGTGGTCACCACGCTCCCGCAGCTGGTGGGGGCTATCGCCAAGGCGGCTGGTTGCGCCATCCCCGAGGCCGACATCGTGGCGCCCAAGCTCACGGCGAAGGTGTACGAGCACGTGTCCACGGCAGCGGGGCAGGGGCCGGCGATCACGGCCTCGTGGGGTGCGCCCAAGCCGCCGGAAAACGGCGATGTGGGCATCTACGAGCCCATCGAGCTCATCGACGACGCGCGGGCCACGCTCGACGCGCGCATGGGGCAATGGGTGTGCGCGGCATGCCGTGCCAAGCGCCTGGCGTTCGCGCAGGCCTTCCCGTTCGTTCGCCGTCCGCTGGCCTTGGAAACGGTCAACGCAACTGCCGTGCAGAACGCCGGCGTGGGGCTGCTGTTCCTCATCCCGGGCGCCGACCTTCCCGTGATGACGCTCAACCAGGCCAAGATGCTGCTTCAAATCGCGGCGGCCTACGGGCAGTCCATCGATGCCGGGCGCGTGCGCGAGCTTGCCGCCCTGGTG
>ERZ857745.2658-NODE-2658-length-18677-cov-18.595103_pt1 | contig 18677 bp, 16 predicted proteins | sample MGYA00519699_ERZ857745 | MGnify/ENA primary metagenome ERZ857745 (study PRJEB31778, sample SAMEA3449357) | human gut metagenome | biome: human gut; feature: human-associated habitat; material: faeces | place: United Kingdom | collected 2010/2012 ...
ACGCTGCCAAGAAGGTCGAGGGCGCCAAGGTCATCGGTGTTGACGTTGACCAGGCCGGTGTCATCGCCAACTACGCCGCCGGCGAGGGCGCTGATCAGGCTACCATCGACGGCTACAAGGCTCTGACCGTCACCTCCGCCATGAAGGGTCTGTATCCCACCACCTATGACACCCTGACCGATGTCATCGTCAACGGCAACTGGGAGAAGTACTCCGCCAAGATCGATACGCTGGGTCTGGTCTCCGCTGACGATCCCGCTCTGAACTACGTCCAGATCCCCATGGAGTCCACCCAGTGGGCTGACGGTGCGTTCACCCAGGACGACTACAAGACTCTGGTAAAGGCCATGTTCGACGGCACCCTGACTGTCAGCAATGACACCGAGAAGGCCGCCAAGGACTTCGCCACCGTGATCACCATTGACGATCAGGGTCAGATCAAGTAAGTCTGTACTTAACCTGTCATAAAGAAAGACCGCTTCGGCGGTCTTTCTTTTTTTGCCTATTCCGATGCCGGGAATGAAATTCAGCGGCGGAACAGGCAGATTTCACTAATTTGTCTTTGCTTTATGGGACAAAGTATAGTATACTACTATCATCTATACTGTGGTTTCCGTCCCCGCGGATGCGAAAAGCGGCGGGCCATAAAACGGAAGGGAGGGCGAAAACTTGGACACACCGTTTGCAATCGAAATGCTGCACATCACAAAGCGGTTTCCCGGTATCATCGCCAACGACGACATCACGCTTCAGCTGAAGAAGGGTGAGATCCACGCCCTGCTGGGTGAGAACGGCGCGGGCAAATCCACGCTGATGAGTGTGCTGTTCGGTCTGTATCAGGCCGAGGAGGGCATCATCAAGAAGGACGGCGTGGAGGTATCCATCAAGGATCCCAACGACGCCAACGCGCTGGGCATCGGCATGGTGCACCAGCACTTCAAGCTGGTGGAATGCTTCACCGTGCTGGACAACATCATCATGGGCGTGGAGCCCACAAAATGCGGCTTCCTGCAAAAGAAGGACGCCCGGGAGAAGGTCATCGCGCTCAGCGAGAAATACGGCCTGAAGATCGACCCGGACGCGCTGATCGAGGACATCACCGTGGGTATGCAGCAGCGCACCGAGATCCTGAAGATGCTCTACCGCGACAACGAGATCCTCATCTTCGACGAGCCCACCGCCGTGCTGACGCCCCAGGAGATCGACGAGCTGATGCAGATCATGAAGAATCTGGCCGCCGAGGGCAAGAGCATCCTGTTCATCTCCCACAAGCTCAACGAGATCATGGCCGTGGCCGACCGCTGCACCGTCCTGCGCAAGGGCAAGTACATCGGCACCGTGGAGACGAAGAACACCACCATGGAGCAGCTTTCCTCCATGATGGTGGGGCGCGACGTCAGCTTCCATGTGGAGAAGAAGCCCGCCCAGCCCGGCGAGGTGGTGCTGGACGTGTCCCACATGACCGTGGCCAGCAAGATGCACAAGAACAACGCCGTCAAGGACGTGAGCCTGCAGGTGCGCCGGGGCGAGATCGTCTGCATCGCCGGTATCGACGGCAACGGCCAGACGGAGTTTGTCTACGGCCTGACCGGTCTTGAGCCGGTGGTGTCCGGCAAGATCACCCTCAACGGGCAGGACATCACCAAAATGCCCATCCGCAAGCGGAACATCATGGGCATGTCCCATATCCCTGAGGATCGCCACAAGTACGGTCTGGTGCTGGATTACTCCCTGGAGGATAATCTGGTGCTGGAGCGCTATTTCGAGCCGGAGTTCACCGACAAGGCGGGCTTCCTGCGCCGGGATAACATCCGCAAGTACGCGGAAAAGCTCATCGAGCAGTACGACGTCCGCAGCGGACAGGGCCCCATCACCATCGCCCGCAGCATGTCCGGCGGCAACCAGCAGAAGGCCATCGTCGCCCGCGAGATCGACAAGGATCCCGAGCTGCTGGTGGCGGTGCAGCCCACCCGCGGTCTGGACGTGGGCGCCATCGAGTACATCCACAAGCAGCTGGTGGCGCAGCGCGACGCGGGCAAGGCGGTGCTGCTGGTATCGCTGGAGCTGGATGAGGTCATGGACGTGCCCGACCGCATCCTCGTCATGTACGAGGGTGAGATCGTGGGCGAGCTTGACCCCAAAAAGACCACGCAGGAGGAGCTGGGTCTGTATATGGCGGGCGCCAAGAGAGACGAGGTGACGGCATGAAAAAGAACATCCTGAAAAATAACGGGGTGCAGTCGCTGCTGGCGTCCCTTGTGTGCGTGATCCTGGGTCTGCTCATCGGCTATATCGTCCTGCTGTTCATCAACCCCGACGGCGCCGGCGAAGCCATCACCGACGTTATAAAGAACTTCCTTACATACAGCAAGCCGGAAACGCAGGTCAAGTACCTGGGCAACACCCTTGTCAAGACCGCGCCCCTGCTGATGTGCTCCCTGTCCATCCTGTTTGCGTACAAGGTCGGCCTGTTCAACATCGGCGCGGCCGGTCAGTACTGCATCGGCGTGGCGCTGAGCCTGTACGCCGCGCTGGCGTGGGGCTGGAGCTGGCTGCCCTGCATGCTGCTGGCCATGCTGGGCGGCGCGCTGCTGGGCGCGATATCCGGTCTGCTGAAGTCCTACTGCAACGTTAACGAGGTCATCTCTGGCATCATGCTCAACTGGATCGTCCTCTACCTGACCAATATGCTCCTCACGCAGGTGAAGGAGGACACCAGTCCCTACACCTTCGTGCTGTCCCACAAGAATGCCTCGGCCATCCTGCCCTCTCTGGGTCTGGGCAGCCTGTTCAACGGCAACCAGTACGTGGGTCTGGCGCTGCCCCTGTCCATCGTTATCGCCATTCTGGTGTGGGTGGTGCTGGAAAAGACCCGCATCGGCTACGAGCTGCGAGCCACCGGCAACAACAAGAACGCCGCCAAGTACTGCGGCATGGCCGAAAAGCGCAACATCATCATGACGCTGGCCATCTCCGGCATGCTGGCCGGTCTGGGCGCGGCTATGCTGTACCTCACCGGCTACGAGCAGTGGCAGTGTTCCACCTCCTCCGTGCCGGGCATGGGCTTCAATGGCATCGCGGCGGCCTTCCTGGGCGGCCTGAACCCCATCGGCGCGATCCTGGCCTCCTTCTTCATCCAGCATATCACCGCCGGCGGCGCGTATGTGGATAAGAGCATGTACTGCGCGCAGATCTCCGATCTGATCTCCTCCATCATCATCTACCTGTGCGGCTTCGTGCTGTTCATGAAGTACGCCATGAATACCGCCATCGCCAAGCGCGAGGAAAAGGCGGCACTGAAGGAAAAGGAGCGGGCGCAAACGCCTGAAGTCTCCGACAACGGGAAAGGAGGCGATCAGTAATGGTACTGCTGCTGCAATATACATTGACCTTCGCCTCCGTGCTGATCCTTGTGGCGCTGGGCGGCTGCTTCTCCGAGCACTCCGGCGTCATCAACCTGGGTCTTGAGGGCGTGATGATCATGGGCGCTCTGGGCGGTGCGCTGGCCATGCGCTACATGCCCACCGGCTCCTCCGCCTTCTCCATGCTGATCGTGGTGCTGCTGGCGGCGGCGCTGGCCGGTACGGTGTACTCGTCGCTGCTGGCTGTGGCCTGCATCAACTTCAAGGCGGATCAGACCATCGTCGGTACGGCGCTGAACATGCTGGGCACCGCGGGCGCCACCGTTATCGTCAAGGCCATCAACACCGCGGCCAACCCCGACGACGTGTCCTCCACCATCCAGTACGCAGGCGCGAAGAAGGCGTTCCTGGTGAACATCGGTTCCTTCGAGTTCAGCTGGTTCATGCTGGTGACGCTGCTGCTGCTGATCGCGGCCTATGTGGTGCTGTACAAGACCCGCTTCGGCCTGCGCCTCATGGCCTGCGGCGAGCATCCCCAGGCGGCGGACTCCGTGGGTATCAACGTGTACAAGATGCGCTGGGCGGGCGTGCTGATCTCCGGCATGCTGGGCGGTCTGGGCGGCATCGTGTTCATCACCGCCGGCGTGTCCGAGTGGCGGTTTGAGTACGGCGTGGCCGGCTTCGGCTTCCTGTCTCTGGCGGTCATGATCTTCGGCCAGTGGAAGCCCACGCGCATCGCGCTGGCAGCGCTGCTGTTCGGCCTGTTCCGCGCCCTGTCCAACGTGTACGCGGGCTTCGAGTTCCTGAAGAACCTGAACATCCCCAGCCCCGTGTACAACATGATGCCCTACATCATCTCGCTGGTGGTGCTGGCCTTCACCTCCAAGAAGTCCCGCGCACCCAAAGCCGAGGGTATCCCCTACGACAAGGGTCAGCGCTGACGCGCAATATGTAATATCCCACAGACAGACCTCCCGTCCATCGGACGGGAGGTCTCAGACTGTCAAAAAACCTGCCCGGTTACAAGTATCGGAGGGAAGGATAGTGTGAAAGGGAACCGTCAGGGTTCCCTTTCGCGTTCAATCACCCGCCGCAGCGACCAAAATCGCAAAATAAAATACTGTTTTTTATTTTGCGATTTTGCCTCAGCTTGTCAAAAAAGTCCGAACGGACTTTTTTGACAAGCTGAGGCCTCCCGTCCCCGGACGGGAGGTCTGTTATTTTACCCCGATTTTACAATTCTCCTCCTGCGGATTTGACATTGCCCCTGTATCATAATAAATGGACAAGAATGTGCAGTCAAAACAATGTAAAATCGAGGAGAGAACTATGGACATTTTTCATGTGTTGACCATGCTGGGCGGGCTGTGCCTGTTCCTGTTCGGCATGAATTTCATGGGGCAGTCGCTGGAGCGGCGCGCCGGCGGCAAGCTGCGGACGCTGCTGGATAAGATGACCGGCAGTGTGGGCGCGGGCTTCCTGACGGGTCTGGGCATCACCGCCATCATCCAGAGCTCATCGGCCACCACCGTTATGGTGGTGGGCTTCGTCAACTCCGGGCTGATGAACCTGCGGCAGGCCATCAACGTCATCATGGGCGCCAACGTGGGCACCACGGTGACGGCGTGGCTCCTGAGTCTGGCGGGCATCGACGGCGGCAGCACATGGGTGCAGCTGCTCAAGCCCACCTCCTTCACGCCGGTGCTGGCGCTGATCGGCATTATTTTCTACATGTTCTGCAAGGACAGCCACAAAAAGGACACCGGCGCCATCCTGCTGGGCTTCGCCACCCTGATGTTCGGCATGGACACCATGAGCGGTGCCGTGGCCGGGCTGAAGGAAGTTCCGGGCTTCGCTGAGCTGTTTCTGGCCTTCACCAACCCGCTGCTGGGCGTGCTGGTGGGCGCGGTGCTGACGGCGGTCATCCAGTCCTCCTCCGCCTCCGTGGGCATTCTGCAGGCGCTGGCCTCCACCGGTCAGGTCAGCTATGCCGCGGCGGTGCCCATCATCATGGGGCAGAACATCGGCACCTGCGTCACGGCGCTGATCTCCTGCGTGGGCACCAACAAGAACGCCAAACGCGCCGCCGTGGTACACCTGATGTTCAACGTCATCGGTGTGGCGGTGCTGCTGACGGTGTTCTGCATCGTCAAGGCCATCTTCGCCCCGGCGCTGCTGAACGAGTCGGCGGGCATGGCCGGCATCGCCATAGCGCACTCGGCCTTCAACATCCTCTGCACCGCCATGCTGCTGCCTTGCGGCGGCCTGCTGGAAAAGCTGGCTGTCCGTCTGGTGCCGGACAAGGCGCAGGCGGAGGAGACGGTGGAGCTGGACGAGCGCCTGCTGGCCACGCCGTCACTGGCACTGCAGCGCTGCCGCGCCGTGGCCTGCGACATGGCGGCGCAGGCCACCCTCGCCCTGCAAAACGCCCTGCGCTCGCTGGAGCACTACACACCGGAGCTGGCCGCCTCCATCCGGGAGGACGAAAGCCGCTGCGACCACTACGAGGACGTGCTGGGCACCTATCTGGTGAAGCTCAGCGCCCGGAAGATGGGCGACGACGAGAGCGAGGAGGCCGCCGAGCTGCTGAAGGCCATCGGCGACTTTGAGCGCATCTCCGACCACGCGGTGAACGTGCTGGAATCGGCTGAGGAGCTGCGGGAGAAGGAGCTTGCCTTCAGCGAGGCGGCGCGCCGCGAGCTGTCCGTCCTCACCGCCGCCGTGGATCATATCCTGACCATGTCTCTCAATGCTTTCCGAAGCAAGGACGTGCTGCTGGCGCGGCAGGTGGAGCCGCTGGAGGAGGTCATCGACGATCTGAAGGAGCAGCTGCGCACCCGCCACATCCTGCGCATGCAGCAGGGACAGTGCAGCATCGAGGCAGGCTTCGTCCTCTCCGATCTGCTGACGGATCTGGAGCGCACCTCCGACCACTGCTCCAACATCGCCGGCTGCGTCATCGACGCGGCGCACCACGACCTGAACCTCCACGCCACGCTGGACGCCGCGCCCCAGCGCGACCCGGACTTCCCCGCCCGCTACCGTGCCTTTGCGGAGGAATATAAAATATAAGCTGTAAAAAACAGGGACGTGAGTCCCTGTTTTTGTTATGTGCAATTACTCTCAGCGTCCGCGGGAGGCCCGCTCCCGCGCCTCGGCCTCCGCCCGCTGGCGGCAGACCTCCACCCATGTGGGCAGCTTGTCCAGCTGGGCAGCAAAGGCTGCCAGCTCGTCGGGAATGGCGATCTTCTGCGGACAGACGGCGGCGCAGGCGCCGCAGCCCAGACAGGCATGGGGCCACTTGTCCTCGGGCACCGCGTCCAGCTGCATCTTGACGGTGCTGCCGCTGCCGGCGCGCAGCTGGTTGTACTTGTGCAGCAGGTCGGGGATATCCAGCCCCTGGGGACAGCCGTCGCAGCAGTACCGACAGGCCGTGCAGGGCACGGAGTTCTTCATCTTCTCCGCCGCCGCCAGCAGAATGGCTTCCTCCTCCGGCGTGACGGGGTCGTCCTTTTCAAAGGTGGCGATGTTGTCCTTCACCTGCTCCATGGTGGACATGCCGGACAGGATCATGCGGATGTTCCCGTGCCCCTCCAGCCACCGGAGGGCAAAGGACGCGGCGCTGGCGCCCGGCCGGATGGCGCGCAGCCTCTGCTCGCTGTCCGCGTCCAGCGCGGCCAGCTTGCCGCCCCGCACCGGCTCCATGACCCACACAGGGATGTTGTGCTTGGCCAGCAGGTCGTATTTCTCCTTACCCCGCTGCAAGCTCCAGTCCAGATAGTTCAGCTGCAGCTGACAGAACTCCATGTCCTTGCCGCAGCGCTCCAGAAACGCCGACAGGCAGGGGATATCCGCGTGGGACGAGAAGCCCAGATGCCGGATACGCCCCAGCCGCTTCTGCTCCAGAAAATAGTCAATGATCCCCCACTTGGGGTCGGTGTACACGTCCATGTCGTTTTCGTACACGTTGTGCAGCAGATAGAAGTCAAAATACTCCACCTGACACTTTTCCAGCTGCTGCTCAAAGATGCCCGCCGGGTCGGGATCGCCGGTGAGCATGTGGCCGGGGAACTTGGTGGCCAGATAGAAGCTCTCCCGAGGGTACTTCTTCAGGCACCGTCCCACCACCGTCTCCGACTGGTTCTGCATATACGGCCAGGCGGTGTCGTAGTAGTTGACGCCGTGGGTCATGGCGTAATCCAGCAGAGCTTCCGTCTCCGCCGTGTCCACATCGCCGGCAGCGGTGGTGGGCAGGCGCATGGTGCCGAAGCCCAGCAGGGAAAGGCGCAGCCCCTGAAAATCACGGTAGATCATATCGTTGCCCTCCTTGAGTGGTATGTCTGTTTATTATACCACACCCTCCGCCCATGGCAAGTGGGCAGAAGAAGTGCCGCCCTACGCTGTCGTTCCGAGCCAGTGAGCGATGCCACTGGCGTGGGGAACCGTGTCCCCTTGCCTCCCTCTGAGAGGGAGGTGGCAGCGCGAAGCGCTGACGGAGGGAGAGACAAAGATCTGTACTTTCTCTCCCCCAGTCGGCTGTGCCGACAGCCCCCTCACAGAGGGGGCCTTACAGCGCGGCATCGCCGCGCTGGGGACGGATCGCCGCGGATAGGATGTCCCACATAAAAAACGCAGGGGCGGACGACTCTGTCCACCCCTGCCACTCATGTCCACAGCTGTATTCTGGCGTCGTAGTTACTCACAGAGCGCACCAGCTCCTCGTCCAGCAGCGCGGTGATCTGGTCGGGGGTGCCCTGCACCCACAGGCCCAGCACCTCCAGCCCATCCTCCTCCAGATTCAGCAGCATCTCCTTGTAGCGGTACGGCTCGTCGGGGCCGGCCTCGGCCACCTCCGGGTGGTCGGCCAGATACTGCACCATCGCCCGGAAGTGCTGTGTGATGTCCTCACCGGTGAGGTTTTTGTACTCCTGCAGCTGCATGCCCGGATAGTCCTCCTCCAGATCATCGCCGTAGGCGAGCATCATGTGCTGTAAGGAGCAGTGCAGCGAGTCATAGTTGTACGCCCCGTCCACCCACACGTTGGCGGACAGGAAATCCACGTCCGGATGCCGCGCCATGATGTCCGCCAGCTCATCCACCGTCAGCACCTTGTGGAAGGACACGGCGGATGTGAGGCGCATATACTCCGGCAGCGCGTCCAGCGCCGCCTGCCCGGTGTCTCCGCTCCAGACGTCGTTTCTGCCCGGATTCCTGTTGTCGTAGAAGAAGCCGCTGTACATATACCCGATGGCGTGCAGGTCGCCGCTGTTCAGCTGTCCGACGTGCCCCAGCGACAGTCCTGTCTGCGTCTGGATGTGGAAGCGGTTGCTGCCGGTGCGGTCGTAGAACGTCAGCCGCAGGGTGTCGCGCATGAAGCCGCTGTGCTCAGCGTAGCTGCCGTAGTAGTCGCCCAGCGGCATATACAGCCCCGCCAGCGCCGACATGCCCACGTCGAACGTCGGGTAGCCGCTGCCATCGACGAGGTCGTCCGTGTACACCCGCCGGTTCAGCAGGGGCGATACCACCAATTGCAGCAGCAGCACCACCGCCAGCACCGCCGCCGTCGATATCAGCACGATGTTCCGTGTGCGGCGGTTCAGGCGGCGCTTCACCGCCTTCGTCTCCGCGCTGGCCGCAGCCGCCGCGTCCTCCAGCAGCTCCGGAAGCTCCTGCTCCGCCAGATAGTCCTCGATCAGCCGGTATTTTTCCAGCTCCCGCTCCACCAGCGCCGTCTCCTCGGCGGTGGCGGTGTGTGCCTGATAATGGGCAAAGGCCGTCTCAAAATTCATAGCCATCCTCCTCCATTTTCTGCCGCAGCCGCGTCCGTGCCCGGCGCAGCCGCTGACGTATCACGGCGGGCGTCACGCCCAGCGCCGCGGCCAGCTCCGCTCCCGACAGGTGCGCGAAGCAATACAGCGTCAGCACCTCCCGGTCGCCCTCGCCCAGCCGCTCCATGGCGCGGTACAGCGCCGCCGCGTCCTCCCGCTGCAAAAGGACGCTCTCCGGCGTGGCGGTGTCCACCGTCTCCGGCACCTCCTCGTCGGACAGGCGCTTCTGCCGCCGCAGGTGGTCGATGATGAGATTCCGCAGCACCCGGAACAGCCAGCTACGAAAGCTGACAACGCCGTCCGGCAGCGCCAGCCACGCCCGGCAGAAGGCCTCCTGCACCATGTCCTCCGCCAGCGGGCGGCTGCGGCACAACCCCTGCGCGTACAGAAGCGCCGCGGCATAGTGCTGCCGGTACAGCTGCTCAAATATGTCCTTGTCCACGGCGTCTCACCACCTTCTGTCTCTATAACGAACGAGCGGGGAAAATGTGACAGCTATGCGCACACAGAGAAATGCAGCAGGCCCTTCGGCCTGCTGCATGCTTGCTGCGCCTATATGGTACCGCCGCGTTGTGCGGCAAGGCCTGCTGCCATTGTACCGGAGGAGCCGTGCCCTGTCAACCGCTTTGACCGGCAGCGTCCGCGTTCACAGCGCTGCGATCTCCGCGCCCAGCGCGGCGGCGTCCTCCCGGTCGTGGGTGACGCATACCACCGCCGCGCCATTCCGGTGCCGCAGGATATACGCCGCCGCCTGCTGCCGCGTCTCCGCGTCCAGCCCCTTGAACGGCTCGTCCAGCAGCAGAAGCCCGCCGCCGAAGCACACCGCCCGGGCAATAGCCACCCGCCGCCGCTGTCCGCCGGACAGCTCCTCCACCGGCTGATGCAGCTGGCCGCCCAGCCCCAGCTCCGTCAGGTGTGCCCGGATGGTTTCCGTGTCCATGCGCCGTCCCGTCGCCAGCCGGACGTTCTCCACGGCGCTCATGTGGCCGCACAGCCGATCCTCCTGGAACACATAGCCGATCCGCTCCGGCACATCCCGCACCGTGCCGCTGTCCGGCTTTTCCAGCCCGGCGATGCACCGCAGCAGCGTGGTCTTGCCCCAGCCGGAGGGCGCCATCAGGCACACCACCGCCCCCGCCGGCACCGTAAGGCTCACATCCTCCAGCACAGGCTTGTCTCCGAACCTCTTGTACAGATGCTCCGCTCTCACGTCCGTCCCCCCTTTGCCCAGCGGCAGCACCGCCGCAGCAGCGCCAGCACCGCCCGCTCGAACAGGGCGCTCAGCGCCACGATCACCGCCGTCCACGCCAGCAGGTCGCCGGTCTGTAGATAGATCTTGGCCTCATACAGCTTTTCTCCGATGGAGCCGCCCACCACGCCGATGACCTCCGCCGCCACGCCCGCCTTCCAGCTCATGCCCAGCGCCGCAGCACTGCCTGCCAGCAGGAACGGCTCCGCCGCCGGCAGCAGGATGCACCGCGCCTGCCGCAGCCACGGCACCCGGAACACCCGCGCCATCTCCAGCAGCTCCCGGTCGGCGCTGCGTATGCCCGCCAGCACGTTGGTGTACAGAATGGGGAACACCATCAGGAACGAGATGAACAGCGGCAGCGCCGACGTGCGCATCCAGATCAGCGCCAGAATGATGAACGACGCCACCGGCACCGACTTCACCGCCAGCACATAGGGGCGCAGCAGCACATCCACCACCGGCCACCGCCCGGCGGCGAAGGCCAGCGCCGTGCCCAGCACCAGCGCCGCGCCGAAGCCTCCGGCGATGCGGCAGAAGCTGAACCACACCGCCCGCCAGAAGCCGCCGTCGGGCAGCAGGGCGGCCAGACGCACCAGCACCGCCGCCGGCGACGGCAGCAGCAGCGCCGAGCCCACGGCCATAGATGCCGCCTGCCACACCAGCACCGCCAACGCCGCCGCGCCGATGCGCTGCCACGTCATCCTTTTCATGCGTCCATCCAATAGAAGCCGTCGTCGGGCATCGCGCCGCCCACGGCCTCCGGCTTCAGGTCATACAGCGTCTGTAAATAGCCGTCCACGGCGCTCTTCATGTCTGTGCCGGTGATGCACACCAGATTGCACTCCGGCAGCGCCTTCTCCGCCACCGCCGCCTTGACGATGCCGTATTTCTCCACCAGCATCGCCGCCTCCGCCGGATTCGCGTTGGCGTAGTCCGTGCTGGCGGCGTACTCGCTCAAGAACGTGCGCACCGCCGCCGGATGCTCGTCGGCAAAGGTCTTCCGCGCCACCAGCACCGAGGTGATGAGCCGGCTGCCGTTGTCCAGCTTGTCCCACTCCTCGCTCAGGTCGAGAGCCACGCGCAGCCCCTCCACCTGACCCTGCGCCACGGTGACGAAGGGCTGGGGCAGCATGGCCACCGCGTTCTCCTGCTCCGCCATCAGCGCCACGATCTCCGTGGGCTCGCTCTTCCACTCCACCTGCACGTCCGTGCCCAGCGTCAGCCCGTGCTGGCTCAGCAGATACGTCAGCGCGTACTCCGGCGTGGCGCCCTTGCCGGTGGCATAGATGGTCTTGCCGCTGAGGGAGGCCACGTCCGTCACCGTCTCGCCGCCCTTTTCCACCATGTACAGCACGCCCAGCGTGCCGGCGGCCAGCAGCTCCACGCCGCCCTCCGTCTGGTTATACAGAATGGCCGCTACGTTGGCGGGCACCGCAACGATGTCCAGCTCGCCCTGCACCAGCTGCGGCGTCAGCTCATTGGCGCTGGCCGCCATGGTGAATGCGTACCCGTTCTCCGTGGCGCCGCTCTCCGCGTCGTCCAGCAGCTTCACCATGCCCATGGAGGTAGGCCCCTTCAGCCCGCCCAACCGCACAGTGACCGGCTGGGCGGCGGATTTGTCGCCATCCTCAATGGGCATAGGCGTTTTCGGCGTTACGCAGGCGCACAGCGTCAATGCCAGCGCCAGCGCCAGCAGCAGGGATATCATTTTTTTCATGTTGTTTTCTCCTTTCCGTGATACGGTCTCTTATACAAAGCTGTCGTGCAGCATGCCTATCTGTCTTCTATCGGTGTGATGACGTTGGAGTACAGCGTTTTGGCGCTTACGCCCTCCAGCCGACCCATCCTCCCGCTGAGGGCAGAGATCACGTCCTGCGGTGCGTCCAGCACCACCGAGATGATGTTCACGCCCCGCGCCCGGTAGGGCACGCCCATCCGCCCGATCACATATTCGCTGTACCGGTGCAGCAGCTCGTTGACCTCCGCCGCCCGCTCCGGCTCCTCCACGATGATCCCCATGAGAGCCACCCGTGTTTCCACAAATACCACCTCTTTTATCCAAAATAAAAAAGCCGCGCCGCTCCCGCGACACGACCACAGCGCCCGCTTCGCGGGCGCGGAATATATGGCGCATCTTCCGTCTCAAGCGCACTTTCGACGTCAGCAGCTTGTCCGTATTCTACGGCAGGAATCGCCGTCTGTCAAGCCCCCTTCAAGGAGAGAAAGGGTGGAGCCGTATGGGAGATACGACCCCACCCGTAGAAGCGATCAGTTCTTTTCGCCGACGCGCCGGGCAGGCTCCTCCCTGCGGCGCACGCTGGGGAGCATGGTCACCAGCTGCGCGGCCAGTCCGAACACAACGGCGGGCAGCACCCAGCTCAGCCCCAGGTCATACAGCGGCAGCGCCTCCACCAGAGGGGTAGACACACCATAGGTGTGCAGCGTGCACAGAGCGCTGGTCAGCAGCGCGCCGATCACCGCGCCGCGGCTGACAAAATCGTGTACCTTGGGCATAATAAGGGAGATGCAGATAAGCACCAGCGCAGGGGGATATACGACATCCAGCACCGGCGCGGCCACGGCCACGATGCGATCCAGTCCCAGATTGGACACCACGGCGCTGAACACGCAGATCGCCGCCACGAAGGCCTTGTAGCTCACCTTGCCCCGGCACAGCTCGGAGAAATACGCCGCCGCGGAGCTGGTCAGCGCGATGGCGGTGGTGACGCAGGCCAGGCCTACCACCACGCCGAAGATGACCACGCCGGTCTTGCCCATCAGCGCCTCGACGATGGCCATGATCAATGCGGCGCGGCCAATGGAGCCGGTGTACTGTGTGGAGACGGTGGCGCCCAGATAGGCCAGTCCCATATACACCGCCAGCAGCAGCACGCCCGCCAGCAGCGCGGCGCCGCCCACCACGCGAAGCTGGCTCTTGCCCTGCTTATAGCCCTTGGCGGTGACGCTCTGCAAAATAATGATGCCGAAGGGCAGCGCCGCCAGCGCGTCCATGGTCTGGTATCCCGCCTTGATGCCGGTGACGGTCACGTTGCTGATCTGCGGCAGGGCGGCGATCTCGCCCAGCGGGGTCACGATGCCCTTGATGATGATGGCGAACAGTCCCACCAGCAGCAGCGGCGTGAGCACCTTGCCCACAATGTCCACCACGGCGGACTCCTTCAGGCACAGCACAAGGATCAGCGCAAAAAATGCCACGGAGAACACCACCGGCGACACGCCGCTCAGGTTGGGGGCGATGGCCATTTCGTATGTGCTGGCGCTGGTGCGGGGGATGGCCACCATGGGGCCGATGCACAGCACGATGGCGCACATAAGCAGCTCGGCGGGGATCCTGCCCGCGCGCCGCAGCACCTGCTCGCTGCTGCCTACGCGCAGCAGGGCAAACATGCCCATCATGGCAAGGCCGATGTCCGCGATGAAGTACGCGGAAAAGCCCTCCAGCCAGCAGCTGCCGGCCTCCATGCCCAAAAAGGGCGGGAATATGACGTTTCCCGCGCCGAAAAACATGGAAAACAGCGCAAAGCCCACTACGACGATCTCGCCGAGGGCGTTTTTCTTCTGTCCGTTCATTATGGTTTCTCCATTTCTCTCTTGTTCCGGCCCCGTCCTGTGCGGGGCGCGCAGCGCGCCGTGCGCGATGCATTTCCTGCATATAGGGTATCATTTTTTTCATCATTGCGGAAATGACACTTATCAAACGCGGCATGAATTTAATTGATGGCGCACAAAATATGATCGGACGCGCTTTATTCCTTGTTGGAAAGTTTACAATGAGACCATTGAACGGCAAGTCCCTTTGTGATATAGTTAGAAAACAAGGCTCACATTTTGTTGTTTTTGTACAGAAAGCGAGGCACTATGGACGATAAAAAGCTGCGGGCACTGCTGACAGCGGTGCAATGCGGCAGCTTCGGAAAAGCGACGGCGCAGCTGGGCTATACCCAGTCCGCCATGACACATCTGGTCAACAAGCTGGAGGCCGAGCTGGGCTGCACCCTCCTGTCCCGCAGCAGCCACGGCGTCCGGCTCTCGGAGGAGGGCGAGCACCTGCTGCCCTATATTCAGGACTATCTCCGCGCCAGCGACGCCCTGCGGCAGGAGGCGGCGATGCAGGGGGAATCCCACAACCACGTCCTGCGCATCGGCTGCTTTGCCAGTATCGCCCGGGCGCGGCTCCCGGCGCTGCTGGCCAAATTCCGCAAGCTGCACCCGGAGATCAAGATCGACGTGCTGGTGGGCGGCTACGAGCTGGCCACCGCACTGGAGGAGGAGCGGGTACAGCTGGCGCTGGTGGAGGAGTCCTGCGGCAAGGGCTTTTACTGGACGCCGCTGACAGACGCGCCGCTGGTGGCGGTGGTGCCGCCGGACTTCCCCTGGCAGGAGGATACCATCCCGCTGGAGCGGCTGCTGCAGGAGACTTTCCTCTCCTGCCCGGAGCAGTATGTGGCGCGGCTGCTGCCGCCGGGATCGCCGCTGCTGGAGGTCACAGCCTCGGACGATGCCGCCATACTGTCCATGGTGGCTGCGGGGCTGGGCGTGTCCGTGCTGTCGTCCTTCTCGCTGGCGGGCTATGAGGGGCAGGTGCAGGTGCTGCCGCTGTCGGAGCCGCTGTTCCGGCGGCTGGGCGCGGCGGTCAAGACCCCGCCCCCGGCCAACAGCGCCGCCCGGCACTTCCTCGCCTTTCTGAAGCGGCAATACCCCGACAAGCCCACCGACAATTCCTGACAGGAGGTTTTCTCATGTGTACTGCGGCTACCTATCTGACCGACCATTTCTTCTTCGGGCGCAATCTCGACTATGAGCGCGGCTTCGGCGAGCGCGTCACCGTCACGCCCCGGAGCTTCCCCCTGCCCATGCGCCATCTGAATGAGGTGACACGGCACTACGCCATGATCGGCATGGCGTCGGTGCAGGCGGGCTATCCCCTGTACTACGACGCGGTGAACGAGAAGGGACTGTGCATCGCCGGGCTGAACTTCGTGTCCAGCGCCGCTTACCGCCCCTGCCCGGCGGAGGGGCGCGGCGTAGCGCAGTTCGAGCTGATCCCGTGGCTGCTGGGCAGCTGCGCCTCGGTAGATGAGGCCTGCGCCCTGCTGGACGGCGTCTGCATCACCGATGACGCCTTCCTGCCTGGGCTGCCCCCGGCCAAGCTCCACTGGCTGCTGGCTGACCGGCGGCGCTGCGTGGTGATCGAGCAGACCGCCGACGGTCTGCACATCTACGACGATCCCGCCGGCGTGCTGACCAACGAGCCGCCCTTCCCCCTGCAGATGTTCCAGCTGAACAACTACGCCCAGCTGTCCGCCCGCCCGCCGGAGAACCGCTTCTCCCCTGCCCTGCCGCTGCGGGCCTACAGCCGGGGCATGGGTGCCATGGGGCTGCCCGGCGATCTGTCGTCCCAGTCCCGGTTCGTCCGCACCGCCTTTACCCGGCTGAACAGCGCGTCCGGCACCGGCGTGGCCGAGGGCGCCAGCCAGCTGTTCCATATTCTGGGCGCGGCGGCGCAGCAGCGGGGCTGCTGCGTGCTGGAGGACGGCAGCTGCGAGCTGACGCTCTACACCTCCTGCTGTGACGCCGACACCGGCGTGTATTACTACACCACCTACGACAGCGGACACGTCTCCGCCGTGGACATGCACCGGGAGGAGCTGGACGGCGCGGCGCTGATCTCCTACCCGCTGGACGATGTATGGCAGGTGCGGCTCCAGAACTGAGCCGCATCACCCGAACAGATCCCCGCACAGCTCCCACACGGGGCTGCCCTCGTAGTGCTGGCGGATGGTTTTGCCGGAGTAGGCGGAGCGGTTCTCCCGGTCGGCTCCGGCATCAATAAGAAGCCGGAAAATGCGGCGGATGTCGTGGCGCATCTCCTCCGTGACGGGGCGACCGGGGTAGAATTCGCCGTTCTCCTCGCTGCGGATGGGGCTGTTGACCAGCCCGGTCACGTCGCCCTGCGCATTCTTCAGGTAGAAATACTCCGTGCCATCGTAGGTGAGGGACATGGGACCGATCTCATCGTAGGTAAAATGCAGAGTTGCGCTGCTGTTAGGCTCAACAATTCTGACCTGCGTCAGCGTGTCACCGAGGTAGGAATAGCTTGTCCGCGTAGTCTCGCCCGCGTAGACGGCCTCGCCGCCGGAATAGCTGGCGTGATAGACGCCGCTGTCCTTGCCGATTCGGTGCCCGCCGGAGTCATAGCGGAAGCGGATCATTTCCGTGTCGCCGGAAGCATCGGGACGGGACATCTGCTTCAACTGGCGGCCGTGCTGCCAAGTATAGCTCCATGTGCCGTCATTGGCAAGATTGCCGATCTCGTCCGATGCTTCCGAATTGGAGAATACGACGCTTAAAAGCACGGGAGGTGAGTTTCCCCTCTGATCGATTGATTAGAGGGGAAACTCACGAACAGTTTATGCGGTGGGATTGCTTTCTACAACGTGAATGCGGGCTGAGCCATCCGGACACTTAGCAAAACTATCATCAAACAGACACTTGTACTTTGCATATATATCCTTTGTGATGTATACCATACAAGATGAATGTTTGAGGAGTTCATCAAGAGAATCGGGCCAGCATATTCCCAAGCAAAAAGAGTTGGAAGGGTCACGCAGGTATAAATCCCTGCTACTTGTATTACCTCGAATAGAATCGAAGGGATACTGAGGTGAAAGGAGCAGAATAAAGGGAAAAGGGATTGCTATTTGATGAGCGCTTGATCCGATTAAATAATGCATGGGAATTTCTCTGTTGATTCCGTGTCCGTAATTATTGTTATAGATTGCGCTGGTGATTGCAATTGCTCCCAAATCGGAATAGTTGATTTTCTTGTAGCGGAAAGACAGCCATAGTAATTCAATAGAACCATCGGCATATCGGTATCTACCTGCAGTTCCTGCGGAAACAAAAAGCTCGGTGATTAGCAACATACAACATGTAATCATGCACCCATAATGTAGAGCGCCATTTGAACTGCCGCTTATTATTAATGTGGCTATCGCGAACAGTGCTGTCAATACAGCAAGTTTTCCCTGCGGCAGCAACGGAGTTTTTCTTTTATAGCGTTTCACAATTCCCTCACTATTCACAGAATCTGTATGCCATAGCGTCATCTGCAACACCCAAAAAGCCCTTTAGCATTTCGCCAAAACCAGGGGTAATCGGTGCGATACCAACATTAGGTAGTAATGTCCCAGCCCAAGAGTTGTATCCATGCGGCCCTTGGGCAAAATCAACGCTATATCCTATGCCAGCGGTTATTGCGCTCATCGCGGCGCCTATTATGGAGGCGTTTATTGCTTCGACAACAATTTCTTGAGACGATTTCTTTTGACTATTTGGCAAACCGGTATTATTCAGACTTTCGGTAATAAATGTGCCCGCTCCCGAGCCAACGCTACCACCAATTATTGTGCCAGCGGGGCCCAAGGCTACCGTTCCAAGCGACTGGGTAAATCCATTTACTGCACCACCGGCCCACCCATTAATGAAGCTCTTGCCTTTCCTTTCGTTTGCAACACCGCCAACAAGACCGCCGCACGCTGTTCCAAATGCAACTCCGGCAGCAGCCAACCCTAGTCCCCCCGTGCCCGCTGTAGCAACCGCGACTACAATCGCGGCGGTTACAACTACAGCAGCCACAGCAACTACTTTTGCGACTTTTTCCAACCATTTGGGCCAACTTCCGGAAGAGTCGTTCATATTAACGGGATTGTTAAAGCAATATGCAAAAAGGTTATATCCATGTACAGATTCAAAGGAATTTGATATGGAATTGTCTGCATTGATAAACCGCCCGGTTTCGGGATTATAGTATCTGCTCTGGAGGTAGTACAGTCCCGTTTCGGTATCATAGACATACCCGCGGTAGCGGAAAGGATTGAGCTTACCCAACGTGTCCGCCATGGTGCCGGTGGTGGTCAGCGGGTTGCCCCATGCATCATAGGTGTATGCCACCACCTGCGTGCCGCTGCTGTCATAGACGTAGCTGTGGCCGAACTCCTCCTTGAACAGCTGAATCCCATCAAAGTATACCTCATTTACGTTGTAGCTGTAAAGTAGGGAAATAGTGATGGAGTTATAAGCTTTTTTCGCAACGATACGATCTGCCACATATTGCCAATTTACGAATCCAATGGCGTTTGGGTTAAATGCGATAAGAGTACCATCGATTGACAAGGGCAGACACGGTTTTGACGGGCAGAAATGCGCCCATAC
>ERZ857745.2664-NODE-2664-length-18631-cov-20.727444_pt1 | contig 18631 bp, 20 predicted proteins | sample MGYA00519699_ERZ857745 | MGnify/ENA primary metagenome ERZ857745 (study PRJEB31778, sample SAMEA3449357) | human gut metagenome | biome: human gut; feature: human-associated habitat; material: faeces | place: United Kingdom | collected 2010/2012 ...
TTGCTGCCTGTGCATCCGCATCTTCCCCGGATACCGTCACTTCCACATCCGGGATTTCCTGCACAGGCGTCTCCGAATCTTCTTCAGAATTCGTATCCTCCTTCTGTTTCTGACCGCCATTTTCTTCTGTATGAGCCTGCCCTTCCGTATCCGTCAGGATGATCTTTCTGCTCACAGAATAGCTGTCACGCGCATCCTTTGGCACAACCCAGTAGGTTGCGATATAAGTTCCTTCCTGGTCAGGATGGTAGCTCCCTCCATCTTCCGCTTCAATACGCTCTAACGTAACATCCTCTTTTTCCGGATTGTAATGGATGCCTTCCATACAAGTCTCTACCATAAAATCCTTGTCGGAAATATCTTTCGTGATATCTTCTGCTGTTACCAAATGTTTCGCAGCTTCTGAAACTTCCTCTGTCTGTTCCGTTTCAGATATTTCTGCGCTCTCCGTCACTGGCTCTGACGGATTTTTTGTTTCTGCCGCATGGACATCCGCTAAGTTCCCAAGCGGACTAAGCCCCATAAGCAGTGCGAGCCCAAAAGCTGCAAGTCTTGTTTTGATATTTCTGCTCTTCATTGCATTCTCCTTTTTTCGTTAAAAATACCGCAGAGGCTTTCCCCTGCGGCTTTGTTATCTACTGACTTCTGTTTTCTTGTGACTGGCTTTTTGCTTTCCCACTTCCTGTCTGGTACGCTTTAGCGCATCGGTCACAGATCGGCTGGAAATCCCATTCTGATGGCAGCCTTCCACGATCCCCATAAAATAAAGATCCGAGGGGATGGCAGGCTGATCCTTATAGGGTGCATTCATGGTATATGCCATGACTTCCCGTTTCACACCATCCTTTCCCTGAACAAAAACAGGCTCCTTCCCATACAGGTGGGGATACCCTTCATAAAAGTCCAGGCTTTTTTCACACTCCGGTGTGATCTTCCAAAGCACCCCTTCCACCTGGCTGCCCTCTTCCGGCAAAATAGTGGCAACACCGCATCCTTTTCCCCTGCCACAAAAGGTCAGGCGGTATCCCTCCAGCTTGACATTCTCCACTACGGAAGCTGCCGGACAGCGGTACGCCATCTGGTCTAAGTTCATGTTGCTGCCATAGGCAAAATAATAGGTTTCTTTCATCTCTTACCTCCTAACGGGCATCCTCTGCCCGATGATTTCGATTCAAACATTCATAGGTACTGCGGTCATATCTCCATGCTCTGTCACCCTCCAGATTGGCAAGCAGATGTTCCCGGACATTCTTATATTCCGGTCCAATGAGTCCCAGCCGCAATAAAAAAGTACGGAAGGTAAATGCCGGATTCTCTGTAATCTCCGTTTTCCGCATCTGGGTACATTTCTGATTGATGGCCTGGGCAGAGATGGCAAGAGCCAAAGTGATATTTGCCCGCACTTTTCCTGCATGGAGGGTACTCTCAAAACATCTCCACTCCAAAGTTCCTTTGGAAAATACTGCATGAAGGTTCAACGCATAGTACCGGGTGCTGTCATAATGACTATTGCTTCCGTCCCTGCCCTCATACCATACCCGTTTCAACTTTTCCATGGAAATGGTGTTGTTTGGCATCCGGCGGATCTTCTCCAGCACAATAGGGCGTACCTTCTGGCAATACTCCTGTTCTCTTGATGTCTGTACCTTCAATGCCTTGAACAGGATATCCTCTTTGGAATACATAATGGTCATAGCATTTTTGAGGCTTCTTGGAGTATGGTTAGAAGCGTCCACATGCACATGCTGCCCGCAAGATGCATTTACCTTCGCCCCATGATGCCTGAGACACCGCACCACTTCCTGCAGCTTTCCCATTTCTCCATAGGACAATTTCGGACTGACCATTTCGGTGCTGTATTCACTTCCAGCACGAACCATGCGTCCACGCTCCCTGCGTTCCGTATAAATGCTTCCATCATACATGAACTTCCATTTCTTTCCTTCCTGATCTGTCACAGACCAGACCCCATAATATCCACCGTCGCAAACTGCCCTTGTTCCAAACAGTTCTGCTACTTTCTCCGCAGCCCTCTGCCTGGTGATCCCTGTCATCTCAATCTCTGTACCGAAATATTGATCCTGAATTCCAATTGCCATACTGCCTTACCTCTTTGTCTTTTCATCCTCTGCCCGGATTTCTGCATCTGCCTGCCGAAGAAGCGTTCCGATGGCTTCGATCACGTTGACGGTCACTCCATTTCCGGCCTGTTTATACAGCTGGCTGTCCGAAGTCTCCTGTTCTATGCGGTCAATCTGCCAATCATAAAAACCCTGCAGCCGCAGACACTCCCTTGGCACCAGCCTCCGGATTCTGCCCCGATAGGCAACTCCATGCCGGTCTGTGGCAGTAATAGTGAACATCGGCTCTTCCGGCTCCTTCATCCTCCGGCCATTCTGCCGGGTTTCTTCTCTTCCCGGAGTCAGAACTGCCCTGGCACCTTCCTCTTTTAAGACACCAGAGCATTCCCCTTTATGATTATGGATGCCGGACTGTCTGGTATTCAGACACCTGCACTGCTCTGTGACAAGAGGTGGCACAGACAGATCCACAAAATGAAGCGTTCCCTGCTGGATTCCTGTAGTAAGGGTATGGGCGATCTGATGCCCCACACGCCCTCTTCTGGTATTCATGCCTGCATATCCTAAGTCAATGCTGTCTCCCGGATACGCCATCTTATATCCCTGCTTGGTATTCTCCTTGATGGGAATACCCATCTCATACAATCCAGTTTTTCCACCCATACCGCCTGCCAGCGATGTCAAAGTACAGCTTAATCCTTCCGGGCTGTACACTCTTTTCCCCTGGCTGCCTGTTCGGATTTGTATAAGAGACGTTCCATTTGCTGCTGGGAAAGGTAATATTTTTCCGGCACATCTTCGATCAAGATATCCGACAAGATACACCCGTTTTCTGGATTGGGGGACTCCAAAATCCTTGCTGTTAAGCACTTTCCATTCCACACCGTACCCCAGCTCAGATAACGTACTGAGGATGGTGTGAAACGTCCTGCCTTTGTCATGCGAAAGCAGTCCGGGAACATTTTCAAGGATGAAATACGCAGGTCGCTTGTCTGCAACCAGTCTGGCAATCTCGAAGAACAGTGTTCCTCTGGCATCTGCAAATCCTTCCCGCTTTCCGGCGATAGAGAATGCCTGGCAAGGAAATCCTGCACACAAAAGATCAAAGTCCGGCATTCGTTCAGTTTCGATTGTTCTTGCGTCATTGCAAAACCACTCCCCTTCTGTGTCGAACAGCAATCGGTAGTTCTTATCCGCATAAGCATCCACCTCGCAGTGTCCCACACAGGTAAAACCGCCTGCACGTCTTAACCCTTCCCGGAATCCCCCGATTCCGCTGAATAAATCAAAAAATCGAATGGTTGCGGCTATCAACCTCCTTTGCTGAAAAAAAGCAGGCGGCATGGTTTTTCTCCCACACCGCCTGCTGGTTTTATAGTTCTATGTGTTTGGCATTATGCGATCTCTTCGGTTTCTTCCAGATTATCTATTTCTTCCGGCTGTTCCAGTTCCTGCCATTTGGCTTCTACCTCTTCCACCGCTTTTTCGATGATGCGGATGATAAAATCTTTCTGTTTGATGCCTTCCTTTGTGACTGCCCATTTGACTCTCTGGAATAATTCCTCTGTGACCTGTACTGCTAATGTTCTTTTTTCCATGCTTTCTTCTCCTTTGCCTTCCAGCCTGTTAAAGTGTTCTTCGATCACCTGCCGGATAAAGATCTGTGTACTTGTTTCCTTTTCTTCGATCTCGGCTCGTACCTTCTCATGTAATTCCACCGGGATCTTTCCGCATATGTTCTTCATCTCTGCCATAAGCGCTTTCCCCTTTCGTTTTGTTATACACAACATACTCCCAAATTTGAAAGAAAGCTATTCACAATACCCACTAAAGAAACCATGTCAAATGTATGCAAAACCAAAGCATATCCAACAATGCCATGCTTTCCTTGCCCATAGGCCTCACCCCCTTTACTCCTGCTCCATCTGAAATAAAAAATCCAGCATCTGACCGGGAATTTCTTCCTTTTCCTGTGCTGGCGTCCGTTCCACATCGCCACATTTTAACTCTTCCCGAACAGCCTCCTGAATGAGTCTTTTTAATGTTTCTCTCTCTTCTTGTTCCAGAATCACATCCACCAGATACTGATTCCTCTGCCCTGCCGGAATTTCCATCAAAAGCTGCCACGCTTTTTCATGTTCCGGGTTCTTAAGGTTTGGGCGGAAGGAAAAGACCGGGCGGCTCACAGCGTCCTCATCTGCCCCACAATCCGTTCATATCCGGCAGCGTTGGCATGGATATCCGTCAGGTAAATCGGGCGGCACAGGCGGTCCTGCTCGCTTACACGATGTTTAAAAATAGCAGCACCGCCTCCCATGAAAACGGAAGGAACTGCCCGCAGGTCAAAGCCTGCCTCGGTGATCGCAGACAGGATTTTTTCAATATAAAGCCTGCCCTGCCTCTCAATCAAAGACACCACTTCCGCAGGCATGCTGCTGGGTTTTCCATGTAAGACACGCTCGATCTGCGTCTCCGTTACCGACAGCCCTGTATTTCTCCTTACCTGTTCCCTGATCTCATCCATACAGCGGATGACCCCCAGTTCCAGGCTTCTACAGGTAGCTGCGTTAGGAACAGCATTATCAAGCCGCATCAAGTCCACCGTCCAACCTCCGATATCCACAAGAAGCACAGAAGGCTCATCTTTTAAATACTCTGGATAAAGAGCCAGGGCTGAATATCCCTGGGGGAACAGTTTCACATCCTCAATCTGGATCTCATAGCGTTCCCCTTCGTAGAAAAAACGGATTGGCTGTTCCTTCCGAAACAGATACTCCTTGAATTTCTGTTTTTCCCTTCCAAACCCGGTAAGGGGAAGTCCGGCTGCAAGAACAACCTTCGCTGTCCTTTCCCCCTTTCGCTTTCGGATCTCCTGTGCCAGTGCTGCCAGCGTCAACAGATAATAATTGTCGTTGGCGGTCTTGTCCTTTACTAATGTCTGTCTCCCAGTCCCACACACATAATATTCTCCCCTGTACTGGAGTACATTCTGCATGGTATAGGGTTCATACTCATACCGGATGATCCCTGTGGGGAAACACACCTGCTTTGTTTTAATGGCGTAATATCCATGATCGATTCCGATAATCATTGCTTACCACTCCCTTCTTTTCTATTCTATGTTAAGTTTCCGGTGAAAGAGCCCTTGCCCCCGAAGGCGCGCCCCGGCAGACATTCTTTTCTTTCCAGCTTGTTGTTTTTCCTACTCCCGGTCTCGAAAAAATGTCTGGACGGGAAGATAATGCAGTGTTCCTTCCAAAACAAGTGCCTGTCTTTGAAAACGAAGGATTCCCTGGTTCTGTAACTCCATTATTTCGTAATATGCTTTCTTTGTTAAAAAGTAACGATGATATATTCCCGCTTCCCCAAACTGCTCCGTCTGCTTCAACACCAAAAACTCCACCATATACCGGGTGTCCGGTGCAAACCGTTTCTCACATAGCATGGCATCTCCCTGTACTGCCTTCACACCCTCCGACTCCCTGGCTACTGCCAATAATTCATGAATACTGATACTCACGTTTGCTATCACCTCCCTTCGAAGCCTTTTTCTTCGTATTTCTATACTTAATTTTCTGCGAAAAAAAGACAGGCACCTACACGATGTCTGTCTCTGTGGGATCTTCCAATCCCCTTTTATATGATTTTATATAATTTATCTTTTTATTTTGCTATTTTCAATTCCATAAATTCTCTTTTTGCTCGATTCACGCTATCGAACTTTTTATCCCACTTTTTTCGTACTTCTGATTGTTTTAATACCTGTTTCAATGTATAGTCATCAAAATATGTAATCTTCTTAGAAGTATAATATTTTTTACAATAACTTTCATATGTAGAAATTAGCCTCGCTTCACATTCATCTGGTTCATAATCAGGATCATATTGTTTAAGAACATCCTCCAAATCTTCTGATAAATAAAATAAATCTGGTGGATACTGCGTAGCAACCACTTCTCCCTCATATTCAATCGGGAATGGTTTAGTATTAATTCCTTCTTTTTCTAATTTATATTCAAAGTATGAAAATAAACTATTCGCATTTATTTGTATATCATTATAGACACTAATCTCTTTATATGCTTCTAAAAGCGAATTCAATTTTTTTAATTCTTTTTTCTTGAAATATCTTACACTATATTCTCTTGCGATTTCTTCTATCTTCTTGTAATTATTTCTTGAATAGCTGTCATTTAATATACTAATAATCGGATGAATGACCGACATTTTCAGATTATTTCTATTCCCTTTACGGTAATAAGCTGCCGAAATTATCAAAGAAATTATACCAGATAATAAAACCGTAAATAAAGTAAATATATTTGCATTCCAATTCTCTAAAAACCACTTTATAAACTCTTCCATATTTCTTACCTCATGTATTTTCAATTCTTTCTCAATAGATAATATACCATAAATCCCTTTCCTTTTCCATTTAATACCATTACCGCATTATCTAATCAAATAATCTCTTTTCTTTTATTTCTAAATTTAAGCATCCTAAAAATACATCTTTAATCATAAAGACAGGCACCTACACGATGTCTGTCTCTGTGGGATCTACCATCTCTTTTTCCTGATATTGTTGTTTTATAATTTGTTCCAGCTGTTTCCGAACTTCCTCATCCAATATCTGTGTGCAAAATTCCTGTATCCATCGTTCATGCAAATGCTCATCTGCTTCTGTAGACTCCAAGGACACGATGCTGCAGGTTTCATCATATAATAATTCCAACTGGCGAAATTGTTCGCCAAACTGCCCTGCAAATTCATTCCAGATTTCTAGGTTATATAATTTCAAGCCTTAAAAATCAGTCACATATGTCAGCCTGTCCAAATCTGAAAATGTCATTTTTTCTATTCCCATCAGGATTGCCCTGTCACGCTTTCCACATAAAAACAGGAAAGCAAACCGTTCTATATCGCTCTGATGCATAATCATTCCCCTTTGCATAAATAATTCCTTATTACGAAACATTATAAAAAGTGAACTCAGTAAAATCAATATAAAGTTTCTTTATTACGAAACATCAAGAAATGAGAGGACTCTATCATGCAGAAGATCAGACCAGACATGGATATCGGCAAAAATATCCAAGCCATCCGTTATCAAAACAAACTTACGCAAGACCAGGTCATTGCAAAGTTAAACCTGATGGGTATCTCCATGTCCAAAAGTACCTATGCTAAACTGGAGACCAACCGTATGAACATCAAGGTATCGGAACTTGTTGCCCTTGCAAAAATCTTCCATACCGATATCAACACATTCTTTTCCGGGCTTCTCTAAACCGGAAAAGAAACATTTCCTATAATTCTTCTCCCCTCTTCTTTTCCCCCTCTCCTTTATCTTTGTTCCCTCCACTCTCTCTTACATTGGGATTGCTTTTGAAATAATTCCTCATATCGAAGAAGTATATCCATACTGTCTTGTGTAAAATCAAAGGACTGAAGCACAGGGTATCGCGGCAATGCACTTGGGACATATGCCAATTGTTCCAACTGCTTAGATGTGTATTTTTTCTTTCTGGCTTCACTATATGGCAAAAGACCGCATTCCGTCTTATACGCTGGAATACGGTCTTTCTTCATTTCCTGCAATGCTTCAATCATATTTTTATGATGGTGTCGGGATTTATAGGTATCTATCTGCCCTCTGGTCATGCCGACAGCCGATGCAAAATCTGATATCCTTTTATAGAATTTCCCTTGAATCTTACATCTCGGAATAAAAGCAAATACCTCAGTTTTAGGCCATCCACATTCATCCCGCAGTTGCTTTACTAAGTGGAAACATTCTATAAACGAATATTCTGATTTATAGCGCTGTTGTCCATATACTAACAGCTTGGAGATATTATATTCCCTGCATAAAAAAGCAGCATTCTGATATACTTTCCCTTCATATTCAATTTCATATCTTTTCCCATTATTCCTGATCGGCAAATAAATAGCTTCCTCCAATGTTTTCCCATATTTCAAGCGTTCAAAAACATTGCAGGGCTGCACTTGATACTCCGCACACAATTCTACCAATGTATTATAGGTTTTTCCTTCAAAACATATCGGTTCTTTCTGCAATAGTTCAAGAACAATTTCTTCTAATGTCCTGTTTCTTGTATGGATTCTGGCTGAAATGGAAGTCTCTCTAATTCCAAATGCTGTTGCCACCTCATATCTGCTCTGATATCTTTTGCCCCATAGCATAATTTTCTTCTCTTGTGCCTCTTTGCAACGATCTACCGCTTCTTCTACTGTTTTGCACCTTTGTATGTAATGTGCTAATGAATTCCAAGGTAATCCATATTCTTCAGCCAATGCTTTAGGCGAACGATATAACTTTCCATTGTATTCAAAAAGCCGACCTCTTCCTCGCACATCATTAATGCACATTTGCATTGCATCTTCTAACGACCAGCCTCGGCGCCGGAAGGAATATATTCTCTGACGGTCAATTCCATATTCCTCTGCCATTTCTTTTATCGTTTCATATGTTTTCCCATCATAGCAGTACGCCATAGTCATCACCTCTTCTCTTTACCACACCAGTATACCCACTTATCGTAAAAAAGCTATTCGGACATACCACTAAAATATTACCTTTATACCTGTCTATTATAGACAATAAAAAACCTGCTACAAGGATGTCTTTCCTCATACCAGATATCAATACCCTCTTCCTACTCCATACACATTTTTTCTCATTACTTGTGTATCATGTACCTATATTGTCATGTAATCCTACTGTGTACACGCTATGTACAGTAAGCACATGGGGTTCAGTTTACATCTGCCAAGATAATAGGTGCACTGCTTGTAAGGGCACGGGCAATCGCAACTCTTTGTTGCTGCCCTCCCGATAATTTCATTACACTACGATTGATTTGGGATTGTTCAAGTCCTAAATCTAAAAGAATGGAAGGCGAAGCTTTAGAATTGACTAAGCGTACATTTTCTAATGGTGTTAAATAATCAATTAAATTGTAATTTTGAAACACAAGACAAATATGATTCTTACGATGATTTGTATATCCCGTTTTTGAAATATCTTCTCCTTCAAATAAAATTTCACCAGAATCCGGCTCATCAAGTCCAGCTAATAAAGATAATAAGGTTGATTTACCAGCTCCTGATTTTCCAATAATCGCATAGAATTTTCCGCACTCAAAGTTTTGATTTACTTCAAATAAAATATGTTCTAGTTTTGTGTAACCATACGTTACATCTTTTATTTCTAATATACTCATTATTTATTTCTCCTAACTCAATTTTGATAATATTTCCCTTGGCTTTTTGATCATGATCATAAGGCTCGCAATTAGTACAGAAACGATAATAATACTCATCAGCAAGCCATAACTTAATGTGAAGCATAACGCATTATGTTTGATTACACTATAAGCACATAGAATGATTCCTGATGGAATCGATATAAATACAAGTTCGAATATAAATTGGATGATGATTTCCACCTTACTTTTACCTATAGACAACAAGATACCAATTTCATGGATGCGATCTCTTAGCCATAGAACTAAGACTAAAGATAAGACAACAAGTCCACACACAATGATAGAACAAGATAGAATTTGAATCATGTGATTCATACTTTGTATAGATTCTAAAGACGATTGATAGGCATTTTTATCTTTAGACACAACATATTCACTTGATGGATATAAGGATTGAACTTGTTTTAAACGCTTTGAATCTATCGTCAGTTTAGTGACCATCTTAGTATCCAAAGAATTATAATCCACAAACATAGTATTCTCACTTAAATCGGATGATAAACCTGTATAGGTTTCATGTTTCTTACCTGCAAAGATGCCTTTAATGGTATAAGTATGAGAATTCAAAACTATTGTATCCCCTACTTTTAAATGATTCTTCTTAGCTAAATCCGAATGAATAAGAATAGAGTTTCTATCCTTAGAATCAATATCTTTTCCGGAAGTTAAAGTAAACACGCCACTACGAAATAAAACATTTTTTGAAGTGTTATTAGTTCCAATTACTGAAACCACATTCTTATATTCTTTAGGCAAAGAATCCAGTGTTACACCTTGCTGAATAGAAACAACCTTAGCTTCTTTTAATTTAGAAACAAATTCATATTCATACACAGAATTTTCAAAAGATGTATGTTCAAATTCGGAACCATCCTTTTTTTGTACCACGATCGAACTATGACTTGCAGAATATAAAGACCGTTCTAATTGTGCGTTGTATGAAAGTATACTCAAACATTCATAAAGACTGATCAGGATAACCATAAGTATCAAAAACAAGATACCCGTTCTTACTTTTTTTCTTGTGATATATGCATAAGCATTATGTATCAAAACAACCAACTCCTTATCCGACACTATATTAGCAATCATTTATGAAATGTGTATGAAATGGATTCAAGAATCGCAAATATTTAAAAATTCATGGGATGATATATAAAATAAATACACATACAACACGTTTTCCTAAGTTCCTATATGATCTAAAGCACACTATTTTCGTTAGATTAGATAAGGTTAGTCTTGACTTTTATATATATCAATTGTTTAATAATCATACAGAAAGACTACTGGATACAGTGGTTCCTCTGAATTATTTTATGTCAAAGACACTAGTAATCCGTTGGCTTTGGGTGAACTAGTGTCTTTTACATTTTTCTATAATCAATAATGTAATTCTAAGTATTTCTACTACGGCCATTAACACAAAAGCAACATCAATGTACAGATAAATATACATAAAACACTTCCTCCTACAAAATCGGAATCTTTGAGAACTCAAGATGTCATCCTTTTAATTCAGAGGGTTCACCGTTACTACATCCAGTAGCCAATTCCTATTATAAAGACTCAATGTGAAATTATTGTGAATTCCAATACATTTGTAACGATTGTTCCTATTTGATCTAAAATACCTTGTTTTCGTTATATTAGATAAGGTTAGTCTTGAATTTTATATATATCAATTGTTTAATATTCATACAGAAAGACTACTGGATACAGTGGTTCCTCTGAATTATTCTAATGTATAGACACTAGTAATCCGTTGGCTTTGGGTGAACTAGTGTCTTTTACATTTTTCTATAATAATCAATGCGATTTTTAGCAATTCAACTAAAGCCATTAACACAAAAGCAACATCAATGTACAGATAAATATACATACAACATATCCTCCTACAAAATCGGAATCTTTGAGAACTCAAGATATCATCCTTTTTTATTCAGAGGGTTCACAGTTACTACATCCAGTAGCACTTCTAATTATAAATGTTCAATGTGAAAACAATATGAACTCCAAGCATGTTGTTGCGAATGATCTTATCTTGTCTAAATCGATTTATTTTCATCGAATTAGATAGATTTTTCTTGACTTTAAGAAACAAAAAGAATCAGCATTTTTATTCATACTGATTCCTATATATAAGTTATCTTAATTCTTCCATTGTCGGATAACTTGCAATGGCTCCTTCTTTTGTTACTGAAATAGAGCAAAATTTGTTAGATAAATCTAAATACGTTTTTAATTGTTCTTCTGTTAAAATATTTATTTGTTCTAAATCCACATTTTCTTTTGCCATTTGATACAACAAACAACCAATGAACCCATCGCCTGCACCTGTTGTATCTACCGCATTCACTTTAATTCCTTTTGAGTGCGCAACCACATTTTTTGTGTATGCTACGGCTCCATCTTTTCCTGAAGTATAAACTAACAATTTGACACCTTGATCAAATAAATAATCTAGATTTTCTTCAATATCTTTGTTTCCAAAAATAAATTCAACTTCTTCATCACTAATTTTCAAAATATCTGCATACTGAATATATTCATGTATTACATTTTTTAAATATTCATGATCATCAAATAATGGCAATCTCACATTAGGATCAAATGAAACAATCAATCCATTTTCTTTGGCATATTTAATTGCCTTATTATGTGCCCTTCGCATTGGAAAATCCCCTAATGAAACAGAGCAGAAATGTAAAGCATATGCATCCATAAACCAATTTTTATCAACATCATCTTCAGACATCAACATGTCAGCGCCCATATTTCTATAGAAAGAAAATTCTCGATTGGCATTTTCATCTAATGCAACAAATGCAAGTGAAGTATTTGCAGCATTCGTACGTTTTACATAATCTGTATTTATCCCAAATCCTATTAATTCATTAACAATCTTATCTCCAAATGGATCTTTGCCAAGCATCGTAATTATATTGCTTGAACCGCCTAATTTTGTATAGGCACCACAGACATTTAGAGGTGCTCCTCCAACTTTAGGTGTAAAATTATTCACATCCATAATACGACCCGTATTTGATGGAATCATATCAATCAATGCTTCCCCAATAGCTAATAACTTTTTCATTCTATTTTAAAACCTTTCATTTTATATGTTTCAATCTCATTAATGCCTTCAAAACGAACAAATAGATCCTTTTCATTATCATAAAAACGACTTGTCATTGTATATTCACCATTATTTATAAAAATTTCAAGGACAGACTCATCAATATAGATTGAAATATTTTGTACATCAATATTTTTTATATAACGCTTCGTTCGACCACAATCACATTGAGATAAATCTAAACAAAGTTCCATATCTTTATACGATAAAACCACATTGTTTAATTTGATCACAAAATCACTTTCTACATCAAATTTTATATTACATGATTTGGATAAAGTAACGTTTGCATCAAATGTTTTTTTATCACAACGTAAATTTAAAACTTTATAAATTGGAATTTGAAAGAATTTACCATTTCTAAACTCTATTACTCGTGGTATCGATAAAGTTTGATTCCAATCTTGATAATAATCAATATAGTCATTATCTGGCATACCAATCCATCCAATCATGATATTTGATTTTGTGCCATAAAATGTTTGTGGTGCATAAAAATCGAATCCATAATCTAACGTTTGATAATTAATTAAATCGTTTTGATTAATTTTATAATAACCACATGCGTATGTATTTTGAAATTGTTTATTATTTTCGAGTAAGCCCTGTGGACTACAAACAATATAAGAATTATCTTGATCAAACAAATAATCTGGGCATTCAATCATATAACCCATTGTAGCTTTTGGGGTATACCTTCTTGTGTATGTCCATGTATTCAAATCATTGCTTATATATTCTAATACGCAGCTTGTATTATCTAATAGACGCGCACCTAAGACCAAATGATATAGTCCTTCCTTTACAAATATCTTTGGATCTCGTACATGATTTGTACAATCACTAGGATAATCTTCATTCTTTAAAAGACATACTTTGTTCGTAAAGTGAATACCATCCTTACTTTCTACACGCATTAAATTATGTTCTCTACCTGATGTAATATAATCATGATTTCCTTCATGTTTAACATTGCCCGTATAAAATAAATACAGAACATCATCTTTTACTATAGCACTACCAGAATATGCTCCATTTTTATCATAGATACTATCTGGAAGAATTGCCAATTCATGTCGCTTATATGTAATAAAATCTTTTGTTGAATAATGCCCCCAAGCTTTATTAACATGCCCCAATAAATTTTCTTCATCCGCCTGATAAAAAATATGATACTCACCTTTAAAATAAACCAAACCATTAGGATCATTTAGCCATCCCTTTTTCGGCATTAAATGATAGTTTAATTTGTTAATCTTCATATTACGCCATTACTTTCTTAATGAAATCAGACATTAAATTCCATGCTTCACAAGATTCTTTTGGCATATATTCATTAAAACATTCATGCGTAAAACCATGACGGCAATTTTTAAACTCGTAATATTCTACATCTCCTCCAGCTTCTCTCATTTTATCTGCATATGCCTTCTCTTCATTCTTTAATGCATCATATTCAGCACTGATAACTAAAGTTTTAGGCAAATCATGTAAATCTGCCAATAAAGGAGATGCCAAAATATCATCTAATTCATCAAAGTTATTGTAGTACCAATTAATGTATTGTAACATTCTATTTTCCGAAATAGCCTTTGAAGGATCTGCAACTTTTCTTAATTCCGTATCTACTTCTTGACGTAATGGCGGATAATCTAAGATAGCGCCTTTTATTTTAATTTTTTGTCTTTCACGATCCATCAATGTTAAACAAGAAGAAATGTAACCACCAGCACTATGTCCCATGACCATTACATGATCTGAATCCAATTTTAGTTCATCCGCTCTTTTTAATAATTCTACAATCGCTTCGTAACTTGAATATAAAGGCTTGGGAAACTTAAATTCAGGTGCTAATGCATAATCCACATTAATAATGGCACATCCAGTAAGATCAGCTAACAAACGACAATATTTTCCATCTTGTTCATAGAATCCTAATACGTTTCCACCACCATGGAAATTAAAAATTGGTTTTAAGTAAGATTTCTGATTCCATTCTAAAGGGCGATAAATAGACATATCGATATAACCAGCATCTTCAGTTCGAACACATACTTTTTCAAAAATCCCATTTACTTTTTCATTCACAATTAAATCTGTAAATTTAATTTCCTTACCCATACGGTACTCAAATATTGTATAATCTTCTTTTCTCATCATATTTCTACTTACCTCCCATTCTTTTCATCCAATAATCAGCCATATTTACCCACATATTCAAATGTAAATCGATATCCGCATCATCCATATGTGTCAATTGATTTTCTAGTGCCTTACCATGTTCTCCATGACCAAACAAATGATATTCAACTGGAACATTGTACTCTAATAGTTTTGATATAAAACGAGTTGAGTTTCGTGAATCCACCACTGGATCATCAATCGAATGCCAAATAAACATTGGCACACTGTTTTCTGAAATATAATTATATAAATCAACCTTAGATAGCTGTTCTTCACTTGGAACATTAGTTTGATATAAAACGTATTTCATAATATCCTGTACTTTTTCAACTCCTTCCAACTGATGTGTAGAAGAAAATTCCTCACTATTAGGAGTTAAAAAGGGATATCCCAATACAATTCCATTTACTTTAAGCTCCTCTTTTTTTGGAACAAAGCTCAATTCATTAGTAATAATTGGATCATCCCACCTTACACCACAAGAAGCACATACATGCCCTCCAGCAGAAAATCCCATTAGATAAATTTGATTCGCATCAATATTCCATTCTTCAGAATTTTTTTTGATTATGTGTAAAGCTTCAAACATTTCAATAATTTGTATAGGATATTTAGCATTCTTTAATATGCCTCTTTCCGGATGTTCACGATCCGAACCAACTGAATATTTTAAAACAAAAGTTTGATAACCCATTTGCATAAATTGTAATGCAACCGGTTCCGATTCTTTGGTTGCATGAATTGCATAAGCACCGCCTGGAGCAACAATAATAGCAGGACGTTTTCTATATTCTCTATAATTTATTTCTGAATCCATAATATATGTTTCAAAATAAGCTCCACTTGATAAATATACTTTTTGATTTAACATTAATTCACCATCCTCAATATAGCTATGAGGGGTGTAAATAACCCCTCTATTAAATTATGCTTGAATATCTTTTTCGTTTTTATCAAATCCAAAGAAATAAACAAGTAATGCAGTTGATACAAACGCTAATACACATGCAATGATTCCATTTACAACATTTGCTTGTGATTTTCCTAAAAAGCAAAGTGCGGCAAATACATTAGAAGATGGTACTAAAGTCGCATCAATAACGCCTGTCAAGCCAGCATAAGCACCACCTATGAATCCACCAGCTAACAATCCAATAAATGGTTTCTTGTATTTTGTACAAATTCCATAAATAGTTGGTTCTGATGTTCCAGCTACAATAGCTGTAATTCCATATGACAATGCCAATGCTTTTTGTTCTTTATTTTTTAAACGGAAGAAAGCACCAATACCTACACCCATGATTGAAAAACTAGATACAGAAACAGCTACAGCAGCAAATCCATCAAATCCTTTCGTAGCAAACACTTGGAATAAAGCCGTAATCAATACCATATACATTCCTGTCATGACTAATACAGGATATAATGCAGCGATTAATCCAATGCCAATAAAGCCTGCAACACCTTCTAGTGAGAATAGTCCACCAACTACATATTTTCCAATAAATGCTCCAGCAGGACCAAATACACATAATGCGATTGGTAACATAACTGCTATTGTAAATGCAGGAGAAAATACAGAACGAATAGCTCCTGGCACAACACGATCAAAGAAACGAGCTACATAAGACATAATCCAGTTTGATAAAATAATAGGTACAATTGAACTTGCATAGGATTGTACGTTACATGGAATTCCATATACTGTAAATGGTTTTCCTATCAATCCTACAAAGGTTGGATGAATCAAGATTGCACCCATCAAAATACCTAATACTGGGTTAAGATTAAATTTCTTAGCACTTGTATATCCTACGATTACTGGGAAGAAATAGAATGCTGCATCCCCAACAAATGTTAATAGTGTATACAAATCATTTCCTTCCTGAATTACATTTAATAAGTCTGGACCTAGAATTGCCACTAACATTTTAAAGAATGCAGAAGCAACAATTGCTGGAATGGCCGGTCCCATACATCCTGAAATGGCATCAAGGATTCCATTTCCAATTGATTTAAAAGTGATTTTTTCTTTTTGTTTAGCTACTGGATCTACATCTTTATTTTCAAAATTTGCTAAATCACAAAGTTCACTATAAACATCTTTAACTTCTGGACCTACGACAATCTGTATTTGTCCACCTGCTCTTACAATGCCTAAGACGCCTTTAATCTCTTCAATTTTTTCATCTACGACTACACTTTCATCTTTTAAATTGAAACGTAAACGTGTTTGACAATGTAATACTTTTGAAACATTGTCTTTTCCTCCAACTTGTTCTAAAACTTCTTTTGCTATTTGTCTAGCCTTATCTTTTTTCATCTCTCTATTTTCCTTTCATTCTAAAATAAAAACCTTTACGCAATAAGCACTCTTAAAAAATGCTCTATTGTGTAAAGGTTATGCCGATTCATTCGTAACACCCTCGTGTGAACACAATCTATTTACATGAAGAATCAAATATAATAATTCTTCATCTCCAATATTCCAATTAAATTTGTTAAAAATCAATTCTTTAATACCCAACACACATTGATATGTCATAGGATATTCATTTTTTAGTAATTCAAACAATTTTTTGTTTGTACTACTAATCTCTGTATATTCACTCTTTCTTCTAAATAAATATTGCATATGAGAAGCAAATCTAGAATAATTGAAAGAATTTTTATCAATTGATATATGCATTTGTGCTTCTATCAAATGTACAATTTCTAATATAAATTCAGATTTAACAGACACATCACTTGTAGAAGATAAAATCTCTTCCGAATTTATGATATTCATCGCAATCGCATACATTTCTTCTTCAGGAAGTTCGATATTCAGCTTTTTCTTCATTAAATTCAACGTATACTTTGCAACCTTTACCTCAACAGGATATAAATCACGCAATTCATTTGATATTGGCGTATTGAAAATCATTCCTTTATTTAAACGAATAACTGCAAAATTCAAATGATCTGCAAGTGTATAAATGGCATTTTCTTTTAAAGAAACACTCAACATAGTCGTAGCCAAATCAATCACGTCAGCGGATAAAGCCAAAATATTTGAATCCACATTTTCAAATAAATATAAGTATTCATTATCTACATTATAAAATGTTCGCTCTATCTTGCTTAAATCATCTAGTGTATATGGACATTTAGGAAAACCAATCCCAAGTCCAAGTGCAATTAATTCTCTTCCACTATTATCTTTACAGATAGCTGCATTGTTTCCTAACTTTTTAATTACTTCCATACTCTTGATCTCTCTATTTTTTATCTAATGACATTACAATCTCTTGATTAGCCAATACATCTGAACATTCATGAATGTTTAAAGAATACTCACTTGAATTTGTGATAATCATTGGCATATCAATCTTATATCCCTTATTTTGAATAAGTTCAATATCCACTTCCAATAGTAAATCTCCCTGTTTGATTCTTCGACCAGCCTCTGAATGTAAAGTAAAACCCTCACCTTCCAAATTAACTGTATCCAAACCAAAATGAAGTAAAAGCTCAGCTCCATTATTAGTCTTTATCCCTAATGCATGTTTGGTTGGAAATACTGTAACTAACTCTCCATCACAAGGAGAATATACTTTACCATCACTCGAAATAAACGCAACACCAGGTCCCATCATTCCTGAAGCAAACACTTTATCTGGAACATCTTTTAAACAAATCATTTTACCATTAACAGGTGATACTAATTCAACTGATTTAATCTTTTTCTTAAATCCGAACACTTTCTTGCTCCTCTCCAGGAAACAAAAAAAACTCTTTTCTGCTCCCAATATGTACACTACGTAGTAATTTACACAATCATTGGTCAAGCCTCAAAAGAGTCACTCTCATTGATTACAAATGAATTAAAACACAATTTATTTTAAATGTCAAACTTTTTTTGTAAACGATTTCACGTCTATCTTATCTTACTC